>Ga0163144_10008241_pt1 | contig 22569 bp, 26 predicted proteins | sample OliLak19BULKMAT1_FD_123175 | JGI IMG/M metagenome (GOLD analysis project Ga0163144, IMG submission 123175) | Freshwater microbial mat bacterial communities from Lake Vanda, McMurdo Dry Valleys, Antarctica - Oligotrophic Lake LV.19.BULKMAT1 | ecosystem: Environmental > Aquatic > Freshwater >...
AGGGCGACGTCAGCGATGCGCTGGCCGGGCTTGAGGGCGTCGCCGCTTTGGACGTATCGTTTCAGGAGGCGGCCGGGCCAGGGGGCGGCGAGCGGCTGACCGTTGTAGGTGCCCAGTTCGTCGTTGGTATCGACGCGGGCTCCTTCGGCCAAGCGCCATTGCATCTGGCCAGCTTCCGAGGCGAACAGGACAGCGGGACGGAGGGTGGCGAGGAGGACCGACCGGGCAGCAATGGGTTCGTTTCGTTCGAGGGCGAGAGCGGCGTTGAGACGTACCCAGGGGGAGGAGTCTTCGAGTTGGCTCGGGTCCGGCATCCAACGGGCGACGACGGCGCGGATGGCGGGGCGGGGATAGGCGCGAAGGGCGGGAAGAGCGGGGTGGGGACCGGCGAGTTGGCTGACCGCCCGCCGAATGCGATGCGGCGGTTGGGAGGGGTCAAGGAAGCGATCCACCTGCCAGGAGGTGAGTTGAAGGCCAGGAATTCGGGCGTCCCAATATATCCAGGCGGTGGCAGCCAGGAGAACGGACAGAAGAATACGGAGGGCCAAGCTTGCAGCGTAGCACGTGGATTTGGCAAACTCAGGTGTTCCATGAAGCTGCTTTTCGTAATCGCGATGGTTTGCCTGCCGGCACCTGCCCAAACGGCAGCGCAGACGGCGCTGCCTGCCGAGAAGTTGAGCTTCAAGGTGGAATGGCGCATGGTGAACGCCGGGACGGCCATGGTGACGACGAGCACGACTCCGACCGGCACCTTGCTGCAAATGCATCTGCATTCGGCCGGTTTGGTTTCGAGACTGTTCCGGGTCAACGACAACTACACGGTGACTCTGAACGAAAAGCTCTGCGCGCAATCGTCAAAGCTGCTGGCCGAGGAAGGCGATAAGCGGCGAGAGACGAATGTTGTTTGGAAAGGGAACCGGTCGCGGTACGAGGAGAAGGACTTGTTGAAGGGAACCGTGGCGCTCGAAAGAGAGCTGGAGGTTTCGGCCTGCGTACACGACATTCTGGGGGCGTTGACGGTGCTGCGGAAGCAGACCGTGGAGTTGGGTCAGGACTTGATTCTGCCCGTGAGCGACGGCAAGAAGTTTGTGCAGGCGCGGATTCAGGCGCAGGAGAAGGAAAGAATTCGCACGCCGGCCGGGCAGTTCAATGCGATCCGGTACGAAGCGTTTTTGTTCAACGACGTGATCTACAAGCGGGAAGCGCGGCTGTTTGTGTGGATCTCGGACGATGGGCGACGGCTGCCGGTGCAGATTCAGGTCCGGATGAAGTTCCACATTGGAACCGTGACGCTGCAATTAGATAAAGTAGAGCCATGAAATGGATTGGTCTGCTGCTGTGCCTGGGCACGGCGAGCTTTGCACAGAACCGTGCGCAACTGAGTTCGCCCGAGGGATTGGCGTTGGCGGAACGGATTGTGCAGTTGACCGAGGCTACGTCGCTGACGGCCCCGGGACTCGTGCGCGCGGCGACGCCGATTCTGGAAAATTTGAAGGAAGATTTCAAGGGGGCGCGGGTGGTGAATCGGCTGTCTTTGAGCGTGACGCAGGCTCTGCTGACGGACGCCAAAGGCTACCTGGCGCTGGCTGACGGGGTGCGGAAGCCGTTTCCGTTCCCGGAAGAGGGGCGCAAGCAGTTTGCCGAGTTGCGGGACGCGGTGAGCCGGTTAGAGAGCCATTTCCAGGCGCTGATCGAGACGACCGAGGCGCAACTGCGGGGGGCCGATCGCGACAATTTGCGGCGGTACGCCGAGGCGAACCGAACGCAGGCGGGGCCGGCGGCGGGTAAAGCGCGGGTGCTTTTTTATGGCGATTCGATTACGGACGGCTGGCGGCTGAACGAGTACTTTCCGGAGCGGGATTACGTGAACCGGGGGATCAGCGGGCAGATTACGGGCGAGATGTTGGGGCGGATGCAGGCCGATGTGATCGCGCATCGTCCGCAGGCGATGTTGTTGCTGGCGGGGACGAACGATATCGCTCGCGGCGTGGCGGTGGAGACGATTCAGAACAACCTGACGATGATCGCGGACCTGTGTGAGTTCCACAAGATCAAGGTGATTCTGGCGAGCATTTTGCCGGTGAGCGACCACCACGTGGCCGTGAATCCGCGGTTTGAAATGACGAAGGGACGGCCGCCGGCGGTGATTCGGGAGTTGAATTCCTGGATGGTGGCACTCGCGAAAAAACGGGGTTTCACGTACCTGAACTACTACGACGCGATGGTGGATTCCGGCGGCTTTTTGAAGGCCGAATTGGCTGATGACGGGCTGCATCCGAATTCGGCGGGGTATCGGGTGATGGCGCCGCTGGCGCAGGCAGCCATTGAGGGAACGGTCGCGGCAACGATTTCGCAACAGAAGAGCGGGAAGAAACGTCAAAAGTGATTATGCGGTTACTCGTCTTTTTTCTGGCGGTTGGGATGGCGGCGCAGACGCGGCTATCGGTGGAGCAGTTGCGTGGGTTTCTGAAGTCGTCGGTGGAGCTACATCAGCCGGATAAGACGGTGGCGGCATACCTGAAGAAGACCAAGCTGACCAACAAGCTTTCACCGCGGCAGTTTGAAGATTTCATCGCGATGGGCGTGGGGCCGATGACGGTGGAGGTGTTGCGGGACCTGATGGTGGCGACCAAAGAGCTGCCGGCGGCGACCCCGGTGGGCGCGGCCAAGCCGGCCACGGTCTTCATTCCCCCGCCGGAGGCTGAGGAGCAAAAGCGGGTGATTGGAGAGGCCCGGGCGTACGCGATGGGATATTCGAAGGGCCTGCCGGACTTTCTGTGCATGCAGGTTACGCGGCGCTATATTGATCCTTCGGGGCTGGGCTTTTTCGGACAGTTAGACGTGATCAACGCGCGACTGAGTTATTTTGACCAGAAGGAAGACTACAAAGTGGTGAGCGTGAACGGCCGCACGGTGGATACGCCGATGCAGCGGCTGGGCGGGGCGACTTCGTCGGGGGAATTCGGGTCAATGATGAAACAGCTGTTTGAACCGGATACGATGGCGCGGTTCGAATGGCTGCGCTGGGCGACGCTACGGGGCAAACGCAATCACGTGTTTCAATACTATGTCGCGCAGCCGAACTCGCACTGGACGATCAACTATCAGGACAAGCAGCAAGTTACTCCGGGTTACCGTGGGTTGGTTTTCGTGGAGCGGGATACGCTAACCGTCACTCGGCTGAGCCTGGACGCCGATATCCCGGTGGACTTTCCGGTGCAGGAAGCCCAGACGATTCTGGACTACGACATGACCGACATCAACGGTAAGGGGTTCATGCTGCCGCTGAAAGCCGAGGTGCGGATGCGGGAGGGCAAACACTTAGTGAAGAACGAAGTGGAATTCCGGATGTACCGCAAGTTCGGGACCGATTCTACGATCACGTTCGATACCCCGGATCCATTGCCAGAGACGGCGACGAAGGAAACGGCTCCGGTCAAACCATGAATTTCAAAGCGGAACTGGTGGCCTGTTTCGGCCAACCGGTGGCGGAAAACCCGACCGGGGTGATGCAGGAGGCGGCGTTCGCGGCGGCGGGGCTTGCTTGGCGGTATCTGACGATTGAAGTGGCGCCGGAGGGCTTGGGGGACGCGGTACGCGGGGCTCGGGCGATGGGATGGCGGGGGTTCAACTGCACGATTCCGCATAAGGTGGCGGTGATTCCGTTTCTGGACGAGTTATCGCGGGAAGCGCGGATCATTGGGGCGGTGAATACGGTTCGGCGCGAGGGAAACCGGTTCATCGGAGAGAACACCGACGGGCGGGGGTTTTTCCGCGGTTTGACGCAGGACGCCGGCATGGACCCGAAGGGCAAGCGGGTGGTGCTGCTGGGGGCCGGGGGCGCGGCGCGGGCGATTGCGACCGAGTTGCTGTTGGCCGGGGTGGAAGAGATCGTGGTGGTGAACCGTTCGAGCGAGCGGTCGGCACCGATGGTGGACGATTTGAAGAAGCACGGGCCGATCCGGTTTGTGCCGTGGCGGGTATCGTACGACGTATCCCCGGAAACGGACTTGCTCGTGAACGCGACGTCGCTGGGCTTGTACCCGAACGTGGACTGGATGCCGGACGTCGACCTGAGCCGGGCGCGGTGCCTAGTGGCCGACGCCGTGTTCAATCCGCCGATGACGAAATTTTTGGCAGCGGCACAAGCCCGGGGGCTACGGACGTTGGATGGATTGACGATGCTTGTCTACCAGGGGGTCATTGGATTTGAGATGTGGACGGGGGCAAAGGCGGATGAAGCGGTGATGAAGCAAACGCTGCTGGCAGCGATGGTAAAATTGTAGAGCAATGGATTCGCGACGTAATTTTATCAGCAAGGTGGCGACCGGGCTAGCGAGCGGGGTTTCCGTGCTCGGAGCCAATGACCGGGTTCGGGTGGGCATCATCGGGGCCGGGGCCCGCGGGATGGAGATCGTCCATGCCGCGATGGCTGCGCCGAACGTGGAGATGACCGCGTTTTCCGACATTTATACCGCGCGCCTGGAAGCCGGGAAGCAGCTTGTGCCGGGGGCGAAAACCTATCTCGATTACCGCTACATGCTCGAGGATAAGAACGTCGACGCGGTTTTAATCGCGACGCCGCAGCACCTGCACTGTGAACATTTCACGGCGGCGTTGGACGCGGGCAAACACGTCTACCAAGAGAAGACGATGGCCTTTACCGTGGACCACGCCAAGCGCATGCGGGCCGCGCACCAGAAGCACAAGAAGTTAGCGGTAACGATTGGCCATCAGCACGTTTCGACCGGGATGGTGGAAGACGCGCGGACGTGGATCGGGCAGAATGCGATCGGCAAGGTGAGCATGATCGCCGCCGATATGTTCCGGAACACCCCGGCTGGAAAACCGCAGTGGTCGCGTCCGGTGTACCCGGATATGACGCCGGAAAACATCCTTTGGAACCAGTTTCAGGGGGAGGGGCCGAAGCGGGATTTTGACGCGAATCGGTACGCGAACTGGCGTTTTTACTGGGATTATTCGGGCGGGAACGTTTACGAGAACATGTGCCATCAGCTATCGATCTGGTACAAGGTTTTGAACCTGCAGATTCCGAAAGCGGTGACGATGACCGGCGGGATTTATCTGTGGAAAGACGGGCGCGAAGTGCCGGACACGATGACCGTGAGCATGGAGCATCCTGAGGATTTGATCTTCAGTTGGATATCCGGTTTCGGCAACGGGCAGCGGGGCTTTGCCGAGGATGTGTTGGGGACGGACGGGACTATTCGACGGGCGCAACAGATCCGCTACCTGCCCGAGAAGGTGAACCGGCCGCAGGGCAAAGAGATGATGGGGTTGACGAAGACAACGCCGAATGCGCACATGCTGAACTTTTTCGATGCCGTGCGCGGCGTCGCAGAACCGGCTTGCCCGGTGGAGCTAGGCTTCCGCATTTCGATTGCTTGCCGGATGGCGGTGGAGAGTTACCGCGAGGGCCGCACGATGCGCTGGGACCCGGTGAAAGAAGAGATCGTCTAAATAGGTTCGGGAGCAAGAATTGCACGCACAGATTGGAATCATTGGGGGAAGCGGGCTTTATAACATGCCCGGCTTCACCGAGAAGCAGGAAGTTACTCTGGAGACCCCGTTCGGCGCGCCGTCGGATGCCTACGTGGTGGGCAAATTGGGCGGCCGGGACGTCGCGTTTCTCCCGCGGCATGGCCGGGGCCACCGGCTGACGCCGTCGGAGCTGAACTACCGCGCCAACATCCTGGGGATGAAGCAGTTGGGCGTCGAACACATCATTTCGCTCAGCGCGGTGGGTTCGATGAAGCACGAGCATCATCCGACCGAGTTCGTGATTCCGGATCAGTTTTTTGATCGAACGAGTGGCCGCGAGTCTACGTTTTTCGGTGAAGGAATTGTGGCTCATATCTCGTTTGCCGACCCGATTTGCGAGGAGCTGGCGAAGATTGTGCACGGGGCGGCTTACCATGCGGGGATTACGGCCAAGTTAGGGGGCACTTACCTTTGCATGGAGGGTCCGGCATTTTCCACGCGGGCCGAGAGCAATGTTTACCGGTCCTGGGGGATGGACGTGATCGGGATGACGAATTTGCAGGAGGCGAAGTTAGCCCGGGAAGCAGAGATCTGCTACACGACGGTAGCGATGGTGACCGATTTCGATTGCTGGCATGAAGAGCACGATGCGGTGACGGTGGACGAGATTATCAAAGTGCTGCACCAGAACGCCGAGAACGCGGCGAAGTTGGTGGCGGCCGCTGTGGCGGCGATGCCCGAAAAGGTGGTTTGTAAGTGCCACTCGGCGCTGAAGCACGCCATCATCACCGACCGGACCGTTTGGCCGGAGGCTACCAAGAAGAAGTTGGAGCTGCTCATTGGCAAGTATTCCGCTTGAGGCTTTAGAATATTGCGTCCGGGGCCAGCGGGTTCCGGACGCAATGATCGATGCTCTGGCGGCGGAGGCCGAGAGTGACGAAGGGACCCGGGTGCTGTTCCGGGATTTGATTGAACCGCTTTCGGATTCGTTCGAGCCTCGGTTGGCGGAGGCCTATGTCGACACGTTTGCGCGGTTGCTGGAGCGCGTCGCACCGGAGTTGAAAGCGGCGGCGTTGCTGCGGCGCTACCGGGCGTTAGGGACACCGACGGAGAAGCCGAAGCGGGTGGTGGTGCTTTCGCGGGTGACCCTCGGGGCCGATGTGGCCGTGGTGAGTCCGTTTCTGGCCGCGGCACTGGCGCGCTATCCGGATGCCGAGATTCTGTTTGCGGGCAACGGCAAGAACTACGAGCTTTTTGAGGAGCGCGTGGGGCACCTGCCGTTACAGTATGGCCGCACTTCCCTGCTCCGCGACCGGGTAGCGGTTGGTTTGGAACTGGCGGCGAAACTGGATCGGCCCGGCACGCTCGTGATGGACCCCGACAGCCGGCTTTCGCAGTTGGGTCTGCTGCCGTTCGGCCCGCCGGAGCGGTATTTGCACTTCCCTTCCCGGTCGTATCGGAGCGATTCCGACGAACCGATGGCGGCGTTGGCGTGCGCCTTTTTGCGCGAGACTCTCAACTGCGAAACGAAGCCATTTATCGCGCCACCGGCGACTGGATGGGTACCGCGGACGGATGTAACGATCTCGCTCGGCGTCGGCGAAAACCTGGCTAAGCGGGTCGGTGGCGATTTTGAGTTCCGGCTGATCCAAGGGTTGCTCGATCAGGGGCACGGCGTGATGCTCGATAAAGGGGCCGGCGGGGAAGAGACGGCTCGGGTGGAGGCGCTCGAACAACTGTGCCGGGGGGCGTTGTTTACGTGGCAGGGCGCGTTTGCCCCATTCGCCGAGGCGATTCGAGCGAGCCGGCTTTATATCGGCTACGACAGCGCGGGGCAGCACGTGGCGGCGGCGTGCGGAGTGAGGCAAATCACGATTTTTGCCGGAGCGCCGAATCGAAAGTTCTTACGGCGCTGGCAGCCTTGGGCGGAGCCGGGAATGGCTGCTTTAGTTGAGGCGGGTACCCTTTAGCAGCATTTCGAGCGTGACCACTTCCAGCGCGTTTTCGTGCGTGGCTTCGAGACGAACCGGGGAGATGACACCGGCCTCGTAGGACTGCTTCCAACGTTCGACGCAAACGCACCAGCCGTTGCCGGGCTTCAAGCCGGGGAAGCCATACTCCGGACGCGGCGTGACGAGGTCGTTCCCAATCGAAACCTGATGCTGCAAAAATTCGGCGGTGACGATGGCGCACACCGTGTGTTTGCCGAGATCCTCGGGGCCGGTGTTGCACTTGCCGTCGCGGTAAAAGCCGGTGAGCGGGTCGGTGCAGCAGGTCTGGAGCGCGGTGCCTAAAACGTTCTTGGTCATGACTCTAGTAGGGTAACATCCAGCCGCACATAAAGCGGCTTTTTGATGCGCCCTTAATTCCCGGTGCGAAAGATGGAGAAGCGGCCGACGTCGGCTGTCGATGACGGGGGGGTGAAACTTCGAGCGTCCGCAGCAGGTCGGGGCGGGCGCGGAACTCGGCGTCAGGGAGATGTCCGGGCAGAGGGACGGCGAGAAGCCATTCCATTTGAAATCAATGCGGGAGCAGTCAACGACGATCTGCGCGCCGTTGATCCAGGCGTTGTAATCACGGAGGGTGAGCGTGTTGAGCACGTGGAGCACGGTGTGATAGCGGGCCAAGGCGAGGCAACGCGGGCCGTTGACCGGGAGTTGGACGGTCCGCCCGATGGCGAGTTCCAGGCGATCGGCGTCCGGATGGACGGCGGCAATGGGGAGAACGGTGCCGCTGGGAAGGGTCAGGGTGCCGTGGTCGCAAGGTTGGCCGCCACCGCCGGGATAGCGGCAAGTCTCTGAGCCTGCGCCTCCAGGCAATAATCGTCGCGCCAGTAGAGACGGATGGTGGGCGGAATCATGACATCTCAATGATATTGGCTCATGATATGCTGGCCGGCGTGGCGCGCCTCTCCTCGCTCGACGCCCTTCGGGGCTTGATCATGATCATTATGGCGCTCGATCATACCCGCGAGTTCTTCCACGCGGGGGCGATGACGTTCTCCCCGGAGGACTTATCGAAGACGACGCCGGTGCTTTTCTTTACACGCTGGGTGACGCATATCTGTGCGCCCGTCTTCATGTTCACGGCCGGGGCGGCCGCGTTTCTTTGGCTTCAGCGGGGCCACACGAAAGTTCAGCTTTCGAGCTTCCTTTGGAAGCGCGGGATTTGGTTGATGCTACTCGAATTTACCGCGTTTAGGTTCGCGGTCCACTTCAGCCTCACCACCGGCCCCTGGCTGCTGAGCGTTTTGCGGGCCCTGGGCTTGTCGATGATCGTGTTGGCGGCGCTGGTCCATTTGCCGCTTCGGGTGCTTACGGTCGTCAGTGTGGCCACCATTGCGCTGCATAACTTCGCGGATGGCTGGCGTCCGGCGGGCGTACTTTGGATTGTCCTCCATCGACTTGCCGTATTTCCGTTGGGCGACATCACGGTCATCTCGGCATACCCGCTGATCCCCTGGTTCGCGGTGATGGCCCTCGGCTTTTGTTTCGGCAGCATTTTGAAAAACGAATCGGCCGTGCGCCGGCGCATCGCGCTGCAGCTTGGCTTGGCGACGACGGCCGCTTTCGTGGGCCTACGGCTCCTGAATTGTTATGGCGACCCATCGCCCTGGAACACCGGATTGCTCTCGTTTCTCCGGACCAACAAGTACCCGCCGTCACTCCTCTATCTCCTCATGACCCTGGGCCCGGCGCTGATCCTGTTCTCCTGACTGGACCGCCGGGAGCGCACGCTGCCGAACCCTCTCATCGTCTTTGGCCGGATGCCGTTGTTCTTCTTTCTCCTCCACTTCTACATCCTCCATTTGCTAACCGATCCGTTCGCCTTGCTCAAATACGGTCAGGCGGCGTTTACTCTGCAAGCGTCTCCCGCGATGGGCGGCAACACGGCGGCTTACCCGCCGGCTTACGGCTATGACTTGCTCACCACCTACGGCATCTGGATCGGACTGGTGATCGGCTGCTATCCGATCTGCCTTTGGTTTGCGAGGTATAAAGAGCGCAACCGGGCCTGGTGGCTCAGTTACCTGTAAGCGCTGTGGTAGAGTTTGGCGATGCTGACCCGTCGTTCGCTGCTGCTTGGTCTGGCTGCCCCCCAGCGGCCGAAAAACGTTCTGTTCCTGATGGCCGATGACTTGAACAACGCGTTGGGATGCTACGGCCATCCGCTGGTGAAGACGCCCAATATCGACGCTCTGGCGAGCCGCGGGGTTCGGTTTGACCGGATGTATTGCCAGTTCCCGCTCTGCGGCCCCAGCCGTGCGTCGCTGCTGACTGGACTGCGCCCGGACACGACCCAGGTGTTCGAGAACAACGTCGACTTTCGCGGCCATTTACCGAACGCGGTGACCCTGCCGCAGCTATTCAAGAATACGGGCCACTTCTCGGCTCGCGTCGGCAAGCTGTTTCATATGAACGTGCCGGGCGAAGTGGGGACGAACAAGTATCAGGACGAAGCGTCGTGGCACCATTCGTTCAGTCCGCCGGGAATGGAGCAACGGAGCCCGGGCGAGAAGTTGGCGACGAAGATGCCGGGAGTGATCACGGCGAACGATAAGGATCAGGCCGATACGACCGGCGCCGAGGCCGCGATTGCGTTGCTTGAGAAGCATCGGGCGGAGCCGTTCTTTTTGGGGGTCGGCATGCTGCGGCCGCACCTGCCGTGGGTGGCGCCGGGGCGTTTTTTTGATCTGTATCCGGCGAACACGATCCCGCTGGCGGAGCAGCGCGCGGGCGACCTGGACGATGTGCCGCGCGCGCATCTGGGCGTTCGCCCGCCGATTTGGAACAACATGGGAATGACGGAAGCGCAGCAGCGAGAAGCCCGGCGCGGCTACTACGCTTCCACGTCGTATATGGACGAACAGGTGGGCCGGGTGCTGGGCGCGCTTGACCGGCTGGGGCTGCGCGAGAACACGGTGGTGCTGTTCATGGGCGATCACGGTTGGAGCCTGGGCGAACACACGCATTGGCAAAAGATGAACCTGTTTGAAGAGGTGGCCCGGGTTCCTTTTCTGCTTTCCGCCCCGGGGATGGCGGGCAACGGGAAGGCGACTTCGGCGCTGACCGAGTTCGTCGACGTTTATCCCACCGTCACGGAACTGTGCGGCAAAATGGCTCCGGCGGGGCTGGAAGGGCAGAGTCTCGGGCCGATCCTGCGTCAGCCGAAACGCGCGTTTAAGCAGGCGGCGTTTACGCAGATTCAATTTGAAAAGCGGATCACGGGCCGATCGATGCGCACGGCGCGCTACCGCTATACGGTTTGGGAAGGCGAGGGCGGCGGTGAGGAGGTCTACGACCATCAGACCGACGCGGGCGAGTTTACGAATCTAGCCAAGACGGCCGTCACGGCTAAACTGCGGGCTCAATTCGCAAAGGGCTGGCAGGGAGCGCGGGCAAGTTCGTACAATCAGAAGTGATGCGAAATCTGATCCGTGTTTCCCTGCTGGTCACCTTGGCCGCCGCTTCGCTGCTGGCCAAGAAGCCATGGAGCGAAGAAAAAGCCAAGAAATGGTATGCCAAGTCGCCGTGGCTGGTGGGGGCGAACTATATCCCCGCGTCGGCCATTAACCAGTTGGAGATGTGGCAAGGGGATACGTTCAACCCGGGTCAAATCGATCAGGAGTTTGGCTGGGCGCAAGCCATCGGCATGAACACCATGCGGATCTATCTGCACCACTTACTGTGGCAGGAAGATAAGAAGGGCTTGCTGCGCCGCATGGACACGGTGTTGGAACTGGCCGAGAAACATCGGATCAAGCCGATTTTCGTGCTGTTCGATTCCTGCTGGGACCCGTATCCGCAGGCCGGGCGCCAGCGGGTGCCGCAGAAGGGCGTGCATAATTCGGGTTGGATGCAAAGCCCGGGTGCCGTGTCGTTACAAAAAGTTTCTGACACCGCGAAGCTCGAAGCTTACGTACGGGGCGTGGTGGGCGCGTTCAATCGGGATCGCAGGATTTTGGCCTGGGACATTTGGAACGAACCGGACAATTGGAACGATTCGAGTTACAAGAAGGTGGAGCCGCTGGATAAGTTAAAGCACGTCGAACGGCTACTGCCGCGGGCGTTCACCTGGGCCCGCGACGAACGGCCGATCCAGCCGCTGACGAGCGGCGTTTGGAAGGGCGACTGGACCAGCGACGACAAGCTCACGGCCGTCGAGCGGATCCAACTGACTCAATCGGATGTGATCTCGTTCCACAACTACGACGCCCCCGCCAAGCTGAAGGCAAGGATCGATTCGCTGCGTCGCTATAACCGCCCGATTCTTTGCACCGAGTACATGGCGCGTGGCAACGGGAGCACGTTTGAGGGGTCGTTGCCCATTGGAAAGGCCGAGGGCGTGGCGATGATCAACTGGGGCCTTGTGCAGGGCAAGACGCAGACCCATTTGCCGTGGGATTCCTGGAAACGGGCCTATACGGACCGCGAACCGGCCATTTGGTTCCACGAGATCTTCCGGCCCGACGGTTCTCCGTACAAACCGGAAGAAGTCGAGTTCATTCGGAAGACGACCGCCCGCTAGGCGCGCATATCGTAACAGAGCAGCCGGGGGGTAGAACCTTTGATCGCGTCCCGGCTGTGTTGCACGACGTACAGAAGGCCACGGGAAAGCACGGGCAGGGACCACGTCTCCCGAGCGGCGAACAGCCACGAGCGGGATAATTCTTTATGACCGCCGGGAGTAAGATCCATCCACAGTAAATGACCGAGTTCGCCGAGCACTAAGTAACGCCCGTCGACACGGAGTAAGTTTCCCCGGTAGGTGCTCATCTGTTGTTCGCGCGATTGATCGCCGACGGTGAATTTTTCCATCCACTCCGGGTTCGTCCGCCAGACCACCTTACCGGTTTTGGCTTCGACACAAGCCAAGGAGGCGTCGGGCTCGTTGCGGCCATCGAAGCCATATAGATAGCCATCCTGGTGGATCGGGGTGTTGAAGTGGAGGCCGAACTCGGGACTCGTCCACATCAGTTTCGGCTTGAAGTCGGGGGTGATTTCGAGCATCGCTCCGCCGGTCTTGTAACTGGCGGAGATGAAGACCTGATTGCCAAAGATTACGGGGCAGGAGGCGTTGACCGACTCATAGCTTTTGCTGCGCCAGGGATAAGTGAAATCAATCGCGCCCGTGGCCGGGTTCAGGCAGATAAGGCCGCCGGTGGGGGGGCGGCTCTCCCCGCCGGCGAAGACGAAGACGCGGGATTGGCCGTGGACGATGGCGGGAATCGGCGAAGCGTAACCGCCGCCCCACTCTTTGCCCGCGCCCCAAAGCTGCTTACCGGTTTTCTGATCGAAGGCAACGACGGTGGGCCCGCCGGGTGCGCCGACGATGACGATCAACCGGCCGTCGAGCGCGAGCGGCGTGGAGGCGACGCCGAAAAAGTCCTGCGGAACGCTGAAATCCTTCAACAGGTCGTGCCGCCAAAGCACCTTGCCGGAAGCCAGTTCGAGGCAGTGCAACTTCCCTTCGGCACCCACCACGAACACCCGGCCGTCGGCGATGACGGGGCTCGAGCGCGGACCGTTGTTGTAGCCGTAGCGATCTTCGAACGCCGTCGGGTAGGTGAACTGCCATTGGCCCTCACCGGTCTCGGCGTGGAGGCACGCCACGATCTCCTGCGGCCCCTGCCGATGCAGGAAGACGAGACGGTCCCCGACGATGGCCGGGGAGCTATAGCCGGTTCCCTTCGGTGCCTCCCATACGAGCGGGGGGCCGGCGGCGGGGAAGCGCGAACGCAGGCGCGTTTCGAGCGAGGTGCCGTTGTGGCGTGGGCCGAGGAAGCCGGGCCAGTCTTCGGTCTTGGCTTGGGGGGAAAGCGGCGTCAGTTTTTGCCGGGGCGCGGCGAGCAGGGGGAGCGCGGAAATAAGCAGCGAGCGGCGTTGCATAATCGCCCCTATTCTCTCACCTCCCAAGCAGTGGGAGAATAGAGGGCTATGAGTCAGCTTGCGCGGATTGGGGTGGCGATTGATGCCGATTTGCTCGCATCGTTCGACGGACTGATCGAAAAACAGGGTTATGAGAATCGGTCCGAGGCGTTTCGCGACCTGATCCGGGATCGATTGGTCCGCGCCGAATCCGAGCAGCCGAATAAGGAAGTGGTGGGCACGCTGACGCTGGTCTACGACCATCACCAACGCAATTTGACCGAGAGGATCACGAACCTGCAGCACGATCATCACGGGGTGGTGGTCTCGACCCTGCACGTGCATCTGGACCATCACAACTGTCTGGAAGTATTGATTTTGCGAGGAAAATCGAAGGTAGTGCGCCAGTTGGCGGACCTGCTCGTGAGCATTAAGGGCATCCAGCACGGTCAGTTGGCGGTGACGGCGGCTGAGATCGGACAAAAACCTAAAAAGTAGCCATCCGATCGGTGGGCGAGAACGTATCGATAAGCATACGAATTGTTTGATCGTGCTACGATCAAACTTCCTCAGGAGACCCCATGAAGACGCTAGGTTTGAGCTTGGTATTGGCCGGGGCGGCGGTGGCCCATTTTTCGTGGATCGCCCCGATGGCCCCGCTGCTCGCCGTGGGCGCGGTGACGAAGGTGCAGTTCGGCACTGGGCACGCGTTAGGAACGAGCGAGTCGGCATTGCCGTTGGACGACCTGAAAGCGTTTGCGTTGACTCCTTCGGGCGGCCGCGTGGATCTGGTGGTGGCCAAGGCCGGGTTGTGGCTGGCAGCCGACTATGCGGTGAAAGAGGCCGGGCAACATCGGCTCGTGTTGAGTCAGGAGCGCGGGGCGCGTAGCCGGACGCCGAAGGGCGTGAAGGACGGCGGCCGGGATAAGAACCCCGACGCCACGCAGGCGTTCCGTACCGTGCGCACCGCGGTGGCTTATGCGTTCACGGCTGGGGCCAAGATGGACGCCAAAGCGGTCGGAATCGCTTACGAACTCATTCCGGAACGGACGGCGAAGGCGATTACGTTCACGCTGCTGCGGAACGGGAAGCCGTGCGCGGGCGGCGAAGTTGCCGTTTCGTGGGCGGGTAAGAAAGAGGTTCTACTGGGTGATACGGGAGCGGACGGCAAGATGTCCTACACGATTCCGGCCGGGGCGAAAGGGGCATTTGTAGTTCTGGCCGAACAGCGAGTGACGGCGGCAAAAGGTGCCAACTACGACACCGACAACTACGAGACGGCGCTTTACCTGAACTGGTAGGACGATGCATATTGCCGATGGAATTCTACCGACCGCTTGGTGCGCCGCTGGGCATGTCGGGGCCATTGGAGCCGTGGTATGGCTGGGGCGGCGGGTGGAGCCGTGGGAGGTCGCACGCATGGGGATGATGTCGGCCACGTGTTTCGTCGTCTCGATGATCCACTTCCCGCTGCTCGGGACTTCGGTGCATCTGGGGCTGTTCGGCTTGACAGGGATCCTGCTGGGCGGTCGTTCGTTTCCCGTGATCTTCACGACGCTGCTGTTCCAGGCGTTGCTTTTTCAGCATGGCGGATTGCTGTCGCTCGGGGTAAACGCGCTGAACATGGGCACGGGGGCGCTGGCGGCGGCGTTGATCTGGAAAGCGCCGCAACTGCCGGATTCGATGCGGAGTGCGGTCGCGGGATTCGTCGGGGCCTTTCTGCCGGCGCTGCTGCTGGTGGCGGAGTTTCAAGCGGTGGGCTACGGCAAAGGGTTCGCGGCCATTGCGGGCGTCTATGTGGCGGTGGCCTGCGTAGAAGCGACGTTGACAGTTTCGGCCGTGAGCTTCTTTCGGCACGCGAAGCCGGCGCTGCTGGAGAGCCGGTGAGAATGGCGTTGGCCGGACTGTGGCTGGCGGGAGGGCTGCTGGCGCATGACTTGAGCGTAGGGCAGCGGTACGAAGGTGCTACGGTCGTCTTGTCGGCAGTGTACGGCGGCACTGAACCCGCGGCTTTCTGCCAGGTTTCGGTGCGTTCGCCGAACAAGTTGGGCGCCGAGTTTCAGACGGGACGGACGGACGCGCGCGGCCGGTTCGCGTTCGTCCCCGATAGCCCTGGAGAGTGGAGCGTCGTCGTGGACGATGAGATGGGGCACCGGTCGGAGCTACAGGTGCGGTGGAACGGTTCGGGCGGAGGGGCACCGGAGGCCGCGGCGCAGCCGATTTGGCAGAAGGCGCTGACGGGTGCGTCGCTGCTGCTCGGCCTGACTGGGCTTTGGCTATGGTGGCGGGTGCGCGGCAAGATATGAGCGGTCGGATTCTGATTGTGGACGGCTGCCGCTGGGCGACGGTGGATAGCCGGGCGAAAATTGTCGGTTTGATGGGCGCGGCGTTGGCTGTGTCCGCAGCGCCGAGCGTGCCGGTGCTCGGGGTGCAGATGGGTTTGATTGCAGGGGTGCTTCTGATCAGCCGGTTGTCGCTGCGGTGGACGCTGCAACGTTGTGCGCTTGTGACCCCATTTGCGGCCATGATGGCCGCGTTCCTGGCCTTTGAACGTGCGCCGGACTATGCGCCGTCGTTGCTCGTGTTGGGCAAAGCATACGGATCTGTACTGGTGCTGGGGATGCTTGTGGCCAGCACGACCGTGCCGGATTTGGTGGCCGGTTTACAGCGGCTACGATTCCCGTCCGTGCTCGTGGTTACCGCCTCATTCACCTACCGTTATGCCCAGTTACTGGAGGACGAATGGGCCCGGATGGCTCGGGCGCGGTTGAGCCGTACCGGGCGCAGCGCAGGAGAGGCAGCCTGGGGCTCGCGGTTTGCGGCTTTGTTCCTCCGCAGTTGGGACCGGGCCGAACGGGTGGCGGCGTGCATGGCGGCGCGTGGCTTTGACGGTTCGATGGCGGTCGGGTCCGCTCACGCGTTCGAGAGGCGAGACTGGATCTTTGCGGGATTGCTATTGCTGGTGGGGCTGCCGTTGCTTTGGCGGCCTTAGGGGAGCAATTGCCAGGTCTCGGAGAAGAGGCCCGCCGTGCCGGAGCGATTCCGTTGTGCGCAAGTTCCTCGGGAGAGCCCACCGTTCATCCCGTCGGGCGACGCTTCCTGGGCCTTGACCCGGAGTATCGCAAAGTCACCCAGGCGGGGAATGCCGTTGCTGGAGGACGAGTGGGCTCGGGTAGCTCGGGCGCGGGAGAGGCCGCTTCGGGCGCACGGTTTACGGCGTTCTTCCTCCGCAGTTGGGACCGGGGGGAATAGGTGGCCGCCTGCATGGCGGCGCGTGGCTTCGACGGTTCGACGGCGGCCGGATCAGCGCACGCGTTCGAGAAGCGCGACTGGGACTTTGCGGGATTGGCGGCCCTAGGGCACCAGTTGCCAGGTCTCGGAGAAGAGGCCGGCCGCGATCACATCGGGCCATTCTTCTTTGGCTTTCGCCTTGAGGATGGCGTAGTCGCCGAGCCGGGGCATGCCGTATTCGCCGCGATACTCGCGGTCTTCAATCGTCATGCCGCTGTTGATGACCACGTAGCGGTTGGGCGCGAGCGGATTCGGATAGACGAGGGCTGGGATATGGTCGGCGGCAGGGTAGCTCTGGGCGCCCAAGCTGACCTGTTGCCGCGACCAACGAAGGGGCGTTTTGCCCTGGATCCTGGCGATCCAACGGTTGCTGCCGGGGTCGCCGAAGAGAACGAGATTGTACTTGGCGATGTCTTCGGCGGTCACGTCCTTGTCGTCCTTCACGCGTGGATGAGCACGAAGGCCCTTGGCGTACAGGCGGTCGAAGCGGGCGAGTAAACGGAGCGCCTGTTCATGGGCCGCCACATTCCAAGGTTGGCCAGTGGGGCGAACGAGCAGGAACGGGCTCAGGAAGGCGTCATCGATCGGGCCTTGGAGGGCGTGAATCTTGTGGAGCCCTTTGACGAGTTTGGCCATTGCCCAGCGGCCATTAAATTTCTCGATCGTGAGTTGGGGGGCGGGCTTGACGGATAAGGTTTGCCCGTCGATCGCCAGCGTTTGGGCGGAGCCGGTTTCGCGGAGGGTGAGGCGCGTGATGTTCTGCGTAGTCAGCTCGTAACGACGGCCGGCTTCGAGGCGCCGGGCGTTCACTTCGGCGCGCTGGTAGTGCTTGGCGAGATGCTCGACGGTCACCCAGCCGGAGCTGGGATAGCGGGTCGTGAAGGTGACGTAACGGATGTGATCGGCCGGGACGAGACCGCGGTCGCCATGCTCTTTCAGGAAGACGTCGAGCTTCTGGCGTACCTCGGGGCCGGTGCCGTGGCCAGTATTTTTCGAGATGAAAAAGCGGGCCGGGGTGCCCGGAACGCGGAGGTCGAAGGGGTCGCCGGCGGAGGGGAAACCTTCCTTTTCCAATTGTGCGCGGACGCGGAGCGACGATTCGAGTTGTCCGCGCGTTTTCGTGCCCGGCGGGGGAGGCGGGATGGAACTGGTGCCGGTCTCGTTCTCTCCGCCATGCCCGGCGATCGGCAAGTTAAAGGCGTTCAACGACCAGTCGAGGATGTTTTCGTAGATCCGCAGGGGCCCTTCCTGGTAGGCCGGAAAACCCGGGAGCTGCGAACGGAGCGGCCAGGTTCCCGCGCCGGTCTCGGCAGCCGCGAAGAAACCCGGATGATGGAGAGCGATGTGCCACGCCCCACAGCCACCCATCGAAAAGCCGCGCAGGATAATCCGTTGGGGATCAATCTTGTAACGCTGGCGGACGGCGGCGATTGCTTCGAAGACGTCGGCCTCGCCCGCCCAATGAAAGGCGATGCCGTTCCAGCGGCCATAGACGTCGAGCTGAATCTGGCCTTCGTCGGCTGGGTTGGACGTAGACGGCGTCACGCGCTGGGCTCGATCGAGGAACGCAGCTTCGGTGAGGCGTTGATCGCGTCCGTGTAACCAGACGTAGAGACGCACCGGCTTCGTGCCATCGTAGGACACCGGGATGCGGAGGGCATACGGCTGTACGGAGCCGTCGAGGTCCGAGACATAGCCGTGGAGGCGACGGGCTGCCTGATTCGTCCAGGGTGCGCGGCCGGCCAACAGATCACGGCCCCGGCTCAAGCCCTGTTCGAGCACCGCCAAGTGTTTCGGGACGTCCTCGGGGACGAAGAACTCGTCGGGATTCTCTTGGAGCATACGGCCAGCTTTATGGAAGATGGCCACGTCGGCAACCAAGGCGGCGTCGGCACGCTTCGCGGCGAGTTGGCCAAGAATGCGGTCGAGTTCGGCGACGCCGGAGTCGAGTTGCTGCCGCTGGAGAGGCGTCAAGACGACCGGTGGCAGGGGGACGGCAGGGCGCTGCCCCTGAGCGAGGGTAAGTAACCAAAGTAAGCAAAGAAATAGCCGATTCGTCATGGCGGGGATCGAAAGTGAGTATATACCAATAAAAATCCCCCGGCCGAAGCCGGGGGATTTTCGAACAACGGAGAACAAAAACTACTTGATCTCGACGGTCGCGCCAGCGTCGGTCAACTTCTTCATGATGGTCGCAGCCTCTTCCTTGCTCACGCCCTCTTTGACGGCCTTCGGAGCGCTATCGACCAGGTCCTTGGCTTCTTTGAGGCCGAGACCGGAAACGACTTCGCGAACGGCCTTGATGACGTTGATCTTGTTCGCACCGGCACCGGTGATGATGACGTTGAACTCGGTCTTCTCTTCGACGACCGGAGCGGCGGCGGCGGCGGCCGGAGCGGCCGAGGCGGAGGCCGCAGCCGCCGACACGCCAAGCTTTTCTTCGAGCAACTTCACAAGCTGGGAGGCCTCAAGAAGGGTGAGGCCCTGGATCTGTTCCGCAATTGCGTTGATGTCTGCCATTTTCGTAGTGACTCCTGAATTAGTAACTGTTTAGCGCTTGAGCTCACACCGGTAGAAGACGGCGGAGCTGAGTTTCGTCTTTAACTGCGGCTCTCGGAGAGGAGGTTTGTTGCCACAGCAAATGCCCTTTCGTACGGAATAGGTTCGCCGACAGAAGCGATCCTATCCGGAATCCGATTAATCCTGAAACTTGCTTTCTTTGACGCCTTGGTCGATCACCACGGCCAGATTTCGGCCAGTCGCGTTGACAACCGTAACCACGCGTTGAGCCGGAGCGTTGATGAGATACAACAATTTCGCATAGATCTCTTCTTTCGCCGGGAGAGCAGCCAGTTCGCCGATCGACTTAACGTCGACGACAGTACCTTCCACCAACCCGCCCTTAAAGGAAAACGCCGGGACGGTCTTGGCGTAGACCGTTAAGGCCTTCGCCAAGGCGACGACGTCACCCGTGGTGTAGGCGATCGCGCTCATGCCGACAAGCTTTGTGAACAAGGGCTCGCTTTTGAGACCCTCGCTGGCCTTCTGGGCCAGGTTATTTTTGACAACCTTGTAGCTACCGCCGACGCCTTTGATCACTTTGCGCAGATTGAAATCCTGCAGCACCGTCATCTTTTCATAACCCGTCAGGAAAATATTGCCGGTCTGCTCAAATTCACCGCGCAGGAACGACAGATCTTTTACTTTATCTGCTTTCTTCTTCATGGTTTCTACTCCTACGCCTGAACCTTAACCGCGTTCATTTCGGTTACGTCGAGCGAAATCCCGGGGCTCATGGTGGAGCAAAGGGTCACGCTACGAACATACTTGCCCTTGGCAGCGGCTGGCTTCGCTTTCAACACAGCCTGGATCAGGGTGTTTGCATTGTCGACCAGCTTGTCGTCCGGGAAGCTTACCTTTCCGAGCGGAGCATGGATAACCCCTGTCTTATCGACGCGGAATTCGACTTTACCAGCCTTGGTTTCTTCAATGGCCGTTTTGACGTCCGTGGTCACGGTGCCCGTCTTCGGATTCGGCATCAAGCCGCGCGGTCCGAGAATCTTACCGAGCTTACCGACCGAGCGCATCATGTCGGGCGTAGCGATCACCGCATCATAATCGAGCCACTGCTCGGTCATAATCTTGGTCACCAGCTCTTCACCACCGACAAAATCCGCACCCGCTTCCTGCGCTTCTCGAATCTTATCGCCGGAGGCGATGACCAGAATGCGCTTCTTCTTGCCCAAACCGTGGGGCAGAACGACGGTTCCGCGCACCATTTGATCGGCGTGCTTGGGATCTACTCCGAGGCGCAAATGCACTTCGAGAGTTTCGTCAAACTTCGTGTACTTGATTTTTTTGACGAGCACCACCGCATCAGCAAGATTGTAAGGACGTGCCTCAATCTGCTTAGCGGCAGCGGTGTACTGCTTGCCTTGCTTTTTTGCCATATTTTAGTTGGTCCTAGCGGCCTCCAAGGTCGGAACAAGTCCGGGGCGGAGACCTCCCATGAAATACTTAACTCTCTTAGGGTATCAGGTAAATTTAGATAATGTCTACGCCCATGCTCTTGCAGGCGCCTTCGACCTGAGCAATCGCCGACTCAATGGTGAAGCTGTTGAGGTCCGGCATTTTGATCTTGGCGATATCGGCGATCTGCTGGCGGGTAATCTTGCCCACCTTGACCTTATTCGGCGTGGGGGAGCCTTTGTCGAGCTTCAAAGCCTTCTTGATGAGGACCGCGACGGGCGGGGTCTTCGTGATGAAGGTGAAGGAACGATCCGAGTAGATGGTAATAACCACCGGAATGATGAGGCCGACGTTTTCCGGGGCAGACGTGCGGGCGTTATACGCCTTCACGAATTCCATAATGTTGACACCCTGTGGGCCCAGAGCGGTACCGACGGGAGGCGCGGGGGTGGCCTTACCTGCCGGAATTTGCAGCTTTACTTGCCCAGTTACTTTCTTTGCCATTGTTTGCTCTTATTTTTGGATTATTGGATTTTTTCGACTTGTTCAAAGTCGAGTTCCACCGGGGTTGAACGGCCGAAGATGGTAACCATCACGCGGAGAGTATTCTTCTCTGCATTGATATCGTCCACCTTTCCGGAGAAGTTCGTAAATGGACCTTCGGTGATACGAACCGTTTCGTTGCGCTCAAATGTGAGCTTCGGTTTGGGACGGTCGCCCACGTTAGACTGCCGATACAGGATAGAATTCACCTCGTCCGCAGTGAGCGGAACGGGGTGGTTGCCGCCACCGACAAAGCCGGTGACGCGAGGGGTGTCCTTCACGGCATGCCAAAGTTCGTCATCCATCTCCATCTCCACCAGCACATAGCCGGGGTAGAGAAGACGCTTACTCGTGACCTTCTTGCCGTTCTTGAGCTCAAAAACTTCTTCGGTCGGAATCAAAATCTGGCCCAGCCGATCATTGAATCCGAACGCCACCGCCCGACCGCGGAGCGATTCGGCGACCTTGTTTTCAAAACCGGAATAGGTATGGATGATGTACCAGTTCTTGCTGGTCGCCAAATCCACAACCCCGTCGGTAACCGCATCGGCGGCCACGTCTTCGGCAATAACTTCGGGTTCGCCAGCGGCGGCGCCGTCCAGACCCGGTTCGGGCTGGGCTTCCGGCTCGAGCTCAAAGTTCTCTTCGGCCATCTATTTGCCCAACACCTTGAAAAGTTGCGTAATGCCGCGACCGATCAAAAAGTCGACTAAAGCGAAGTATGCGGCAAAAACGAAAACAGAGGCAATCACGACAGCCGTCGTAGCCTTAACCTGCTCCCAGTTTGGCCAAGTGACCCGGCGCATCTCCAACTTCAGTTCTTCGACGTATGTCTTGGCGATCGCCGGCCACGCGGCAATGCCCGCGCCGCTGCTGTTTTGCTCTGGAGTGACGGTCTTGGTACCCATAATTAACTCGTTCGTTGCGGCCATCTGAATTCAAGAGAGAATGGCAGGGGCAGGGGGATTCGAACCCACAAAGGCGGTTTTGGAGACCGCTGGTTTACCGTTAGCCTATGCCCCTGTGTGAACTACTTCACTTCGCGATGCAAGGTGTGACGGCGAAGGCGCGGCGAATACTTCATCAGTTCGATGCGCTCGGTCGTCTTCTTCTTGTTCTTCGTCGTGTAGTAATTAATGTCTTTCGTCTCGGTGCACTGCAGCTTGATAATTTCGCGCATGATCCTGAACTCCCAAACTTCTCATTATACATAGGAAAGCCCCGGTTCCCAAACCGGGGCTCTCAATACAGCCCTTTTGGAGCTCTTTAGATGCCGATTTCGGTTACGGTGCCGGCACCAACGGTGCGGCCACCTTCGCGAATTGCAAACCGAAGGCCTTTGTCCATGGCGACCGGCGTGATCAGCTCGATCGAAAGCGAGACATTATCACCCGGC
>Ga0163144_10008243_pt1 | contig 22565 bp, 18 predicted proteins | sample OliLak19BULKMAT1_FD_123175 | JGI IMG/M metagenome (GOLD analysis project Ga0163144, IMG submission 123175) | Freshwater microbial mat bacterial communities from Lake Vanda, McMurdo Dry Valleys, Antarctica - Oligotrophic Lake LV.19.BULKMAT1 | ecosystem: Environmental > Aquatic > Freshwater >...
ATAAATAGTGTTTTTCATTTTCAAAAATCATAGTTAACCCTTCGGGTTAACAAGAAACAAGATTTAACTTAGTCTCCATTGCCATATCTTGTGATTCAGCAAAGACTTTTGAAAAACATTATATCTCCTTTAAAACTGATAGCAAAGGGGCAGGAATATGTTGATATGAGTTAGCTGGGCTATCTGCTAACTTGTCCTTGGTCTAGGTAAAATAAACGGAGGTGTTAGATCGTCGCCTCTAGCTTGAAGCTCCAAAGTGTTTAGCAAAATTGCAGGAGAAATCGTAGTAATTGGTATGAATCCAGATTCGGCACCACAATAACTATTGTTTATCTCCTGCTCGTCCCCAATTGCCATAATATTATTTAAAGCTTGAAGGGGAGTACCAACAAAATTTAAGCCGGAAACAGTAACTTCTTTAGCGTTAGGATAAATAATCGTGGCATAGGCTATTTCGCCTTGAAAGCCTTGGAATTCATGATGTGTAGTGCCAGTCTCACCACCATTTGATTCATAAATAATAATTCCGTAAGGTTTGCCTTGGGCTTTTATTTCCTCGATTAACATTTTTCGAAGCTCTTTTAAGGATTTTCCTTCTGAACTTTCCACCATGAATACGCCCATGCGGCTAATTGCTCGTTCATGTTTTTTACTTCGAGCATGTCCATTGGGTTTAAAACCCTTTTTAAGATATGAGGCTCTTGTACTTAAGAATCCTTCTAAGATTCCATCTTGAACAAGTAAAGTATTCGCAGCGGGTGTTCCTTCATCATCATAGTCGTATGAACCAATACATACCTGACCTCTGAATTTTTTCTGTCGAGGATTATCTTTAATAGTTAATTTGGCATCTAAGATCTTTTTTCCAATTTGACCTTCGAATGTTCGACCCTCATAAGAAGATAAAAGGCGACTCCCTTCGAGTCTGTGTCCGAAAGCTTCATGAAGTAAAATTCCAGCAGGTAGTGGATATAAAAGGGCAGGTCCGGAAAAAGCTGGTATTTTTTTGGTACGGGATAAACTAATTAGTTTTTTATATTTATTTCTCAGAAGTTTTTTAAGTGTTCTCATGTCAGGCATCTCTTTTTGAGTTCCACAATTAAATACTAAATCTTGCTCTGGACTTGCTCCTTCTTTACTCATATTACGCATGGTGGCAATTAAGGAAAACACCTTTTCATGTTGAACAATTATTGAGCCTTCAGAATTGACAAATATTTTCGTGACATGCATTGCATCAAATTCAACCCAGCCGCCAACAACTCCAGGTAATTTTGAAATCCAGCGCGAAGCCTCGCGACAATATTTTACCCAGTATTCTTCATTTACATTTTCCGGACCCTTTTGCTCAATATGTTTTATGGCTGGCAATTTGGTGAATGAAACAAAATTTTTGTTCTGATCGATTGAATTGAGAGCTTGATGTCTGCGCCTCGTAAAGTCAGAAACAGCTTCACGATATTTTGCTTCGAGGAGTCTCCAAATACTCAGTCGTAAACCATCATAGCAAGTATCATCAATTGGAACGGTTACGTGATCGTAGGATTCATTCTCTTCGCTGTTGTCATCTAGACCACCATTCATTACTTGATCGTATTTATAAGAACCGACTCTAAGATCACATAAAATATTTCGGGTATGATCGGCTTTGCGGCGCACTACCGAACCACCTCGTGCCCAGGTGTTGAACCACTCAGTATCTCTTAGGAGCAAAGAGCAAAAATAAGTGGCAGGGAAACCTTGCAGATGCATCTTTTCAGCTCGTTTTATATCGAGATTTAGAATACGAATAAGTTTTTCTATGGTCTTATTGGGCAGCATATGAGTCCAGTTAAAGACGGAGAGCCTCATTATTTAGATGAGTTTTCTATAGGTATATTCGGCATAAATTTACCTAATAATTATAGATAGTTAAGTCGAATATTATCGAGGAGTTAGAAGCGAAATTGATACTTAGGGAATGGTAATATTTATTAGATCGCAGAAAGGTAATTAAAAAACATGATCAGCGTAGATCCCACCTGTAAAAAAACCTCCAAATGGAAGTAGAGGCATTGACGTGTAGATGAAAAGAGAGAATCGTCGTGCGATAGAATCTTGGCCTGTTTCGGGCTTTGATTCTACCGCACGACTGTGATCATCTCAGACGGAGAGGGCCTGCTTCGAGTGACCTCTGGCTCGCCTGACCGCCTTCATATCCATCATGGGGTGAGCGAGGTCGTGCTCGATGCTGTCCCGATGGTACTTGGTCTGTTGGTCGACCCGGATGGCGCGCCGATTGGAAGTCCGCCGCTGGATTTCTCCGATGGCGATCACGTGATCCAGATCGAGCCCTTCGGCCGAGGATCCTGCGTACCGAGAGTGTCTCTCGGCGCGATCGAGGATCTACTTGAGCTCCCGCCCTTCGATCTCACGACCCATGAACTTCTCGAACTTCGAATGCAATGCGTTCTTCATGACTTCCCTCCAAGGAAGTGGCATTTCGCGCTTTCGCGCTTCTGCCATTTTCGCGGTTCATCTGCCATTCAACAGCGGAAGTGCCGTTGAATAAAGTCAATGAGTGGAGTGTTTCGCTCCACAAAAACCCTTTTTGATTAGGGATCTACACTGACCTTTTTGAGTTAAAAAATTACCCAAAAAGGTCAGTGTTGACTTTTGCTTCTACCAAAATATTTTTATGAAAAAGAACGTAAGATTAACTTATTAGAAAGTCCTATTACGCCCGATCTTCAGTCGGTCTTCCTACTACGTCCGCTTATGCGGTGCTAGGTAGGACAAGTCGAAGATCATGGCACTTTTAATGACATTAAATGCTGCTCAATTAAGTGTTATTAATTTATTTGCTTAAAATGTCTCTAGAATGAGCATTTTAATTGAAAATCATTACTTATATGATTGAATCAAGATGAGATTTTTTTACTACCAGCTCTGATATCGAGAGGATAATAGATGTCTAATTGCCACCTGTTGTTTGGCCCAAGCAGTATATGTCGAACCATCGATTAGTGATTTTGCACCTCTTGCGTATACAGTAAGTTCAAGAGTAGTGATCGTATTTCTAACATTGGAATTGCTCATGGCAACGACAGCTCCGGAGACATCAAGATATGCAACGGAGAATGTGGTGTTTGCTGCAACGATAGTTCCGACCTCTCCGTCATCGAAATATATGCCTGTCCATGCTGGGTTGGATGTATAAATTAGAACCTTTATTTGGCAAAGATAGCTGCCATCGGGAAATATCGGAGTTCCAGAATAAGTTGATGTAGCAAGTGTTGCAGTATATGGGCCACTTCCGAGAACTTTATTTATTGTTCCAGATAGTGCGTTTTCATATCCAGCTTGAATTCCGTTAATGGTAATGATGTCACCAGCGGATAAAAGAGAATCATTAATCTCAACATCCATTCCTGCGGAAGCGTCGTAATCTGCAACAAGAACAGTGCAGGTTGCAGAATCAGACATGTGTAATTGTAAATTTGAGCTAGTTGAATTTACTGCAAGTAGTGGATAAATATAATCATCAGCTAGGCCAGATGACATGTTCCAGTTCATTACATCTGGAATTTCGTTGCCAGCATTTCTGATATCAAACACCATCATTTGCAAGATTGTATTTGCTGTCTCATCGGCTTCAGTCTTTATGCGCCGATCGTGATAAGTTTGAACAGTACTGAAATATAATTTAGAGGCAGAAAGAATTACAATTGAGCCAACTACTAGAGAGACGAGTAGCTCAATTAATGTAAATCCCTTATGATTGAGAGGTATCTTTTTTCTCACTTTTTTTGCATTTTATAAATTTAAATCTGTCACAAGCATAATCTCAAAGTCTCAAGATTTGCCAAGGAGTTTTATTGAAGAACTCCAGTTTGATTAAGTGTGGCTGTAGCATAAGTGCTACCAGAGTAAGCAAAGGTTATGTTTGCAGTTGTTACAGTTCCTGCATTAACAATAGTATATCCTCTTGAGTTAAAAACAATTCTTTTGGAACCAGCAGTAGTAACATTTCTGGGCAATGTTCCTCTTGCTGTGGTTGTATCGGCATTGTCTGGAATATTGTAGGGGTAGTAATCAAGTCCTAATGTGTAAGAAGTGCTACTTGCTCCAAATGTTACAATGCCTCTCGCATTATTAGAAATAGCCATGGATCTTAGTCTTAAGAGATCAGCTTGAAACATTTCACGAGCAGCTCGTTTTGCATTGGCTTGCATTAATGTTGTCATACTAGGAGTTGCGATGAGAACGAAAATTCCAATAATCGAAAATACGACTATTAGCTCAATTATTGTGAAGCCTTGTTGTTTTGAATGATTTTTAGAGCTTTTAATGCTCATCTATAAATCCGATCTGTTTAGTTGAGTATCTAATTTAAGATCGTAATAATACTGACTAAACTTTAGATTTTAGATGGTGAGACATCACTTAAGGTTCATTTAGAGATTTAGAAATAATAACTATGCGTATTTACTAAGGTAAAATGCTAGTCACAATTTGCGCAACTGATACTAAATTGAGATTCGGTTGGAGTTTCATTATTTTTGGCCAGGGCAGAAGAAATCATACTAAATTCTGCCATTTCATACGGAGCAATTTCATCTGGACCTTTTAATTTTAGCTTAGCACCCTCGTTACTTGTAAAAATTAGAGCTGGTGTTTTTGCAGCAACTGATTTGTTGTTTCTTACAAAAACTTTTATTCTTCCAAGTGTATCTGGTGCGCTGATATCACTAATTTTTAGTTTTGCTGAGCTACAGTTCTGTTTAAATGGTGCAACTGCCCCTGCAAATCCATCAATACAAACAACGGATCCATCGACATCTGGACCAGCCTGGCAATTAATTCCACCATGTTTATCGCAGGTCATTCCGTTTACTGAGCCAACTTTAAAATCCCCTTTATTTAATTTTGGTAGATTTGCAAGTTGGGCTTTAGGCTCAGCAACTTTTTTATTAGAATAGTGAGCAACACCATCTTCAGAAATCCACTTATAGATCTCTTCGGCAGTAATATTAGAGACTAGAATCAAGGAGGTAATAAAAATCAAAATAATATTTTTCATTATGGTTATCTTTAAAGAAAATATGCTTAAGCTTTTTGTATTATAAGAAAATATTCCTAATAATTTCAAGTTTCTTTGATTGTACGGAGTAGTATTCAAATTTGCAGGAAAGAATTTTTCCCTAGCCTTAAATTTTCGACCTAGAGAGCTATAGTGTTTTTCAAAAGTTTTTGCCGAATCACTATACATAGCAATGGAGACTAGGCTAAACCTTCTTTCTAGTTAACCCTTCGAGTTAGCTATGATTTTTGAAAATGAAGAACACTATTTATTATCCCTCCGGGGGATAGTAACTCTTTAAAGCTTTTGCTTTCGGCAAAGACTTTAGATAGTTACTATAGATTATTAGGTTTATTATTTTGTATTTTTTATTTAAAAGCCTCTCCAAGATCATACTCTTTGAGTTTATAAAGCAGAGTCCGGTGGCTTATTTCAAGTAGCTTGGCTGCATGAGTTCTGTTGCCGTGGGTTTTTTCTAAGGCTCGTAGGATTAGTCTTGTTTCAAGGTCTTTAACCTTCTGTTTCACAGAGAGGTTGTCATCATCAAATGATTTGCTCAGATTTATTCCATGATTCTTCTGAATTGCATAAGCCTCTCTTATTTTCTCAGGTAAATACTCAATAGTGATTTTGCTACCTTCGGACAAAATAAGCCCTCTTTCAATTGCGTTCTCAAGCTCTCGTATATTTCCTTTCCATGGATATTGTAGAAAGCAACGTAAGACTTCATCATCAACATCCAAAACTTTAGTGTTAAGTTTCTTATTATGTTTCTTAATAAAATGCTTAACTAAAACTGAAATGTCTTCCGGACGTTCTCGTAATGATGGCAGATGAATATGCACTACATTTAATCTATAAAAGAGATCTTCCCTAAAGTTTCCTTCTTTTACACTTTGCTCTAAATTACGATGCGATGCTGCTAAAATTCTTACATCGATTTTTCTATCACTCTCGTCTCCGATTGGGCGAATAGATTGTTCTTGTAAAACACGTAAAAGTTTTACTTGCAAATGAAGAGGTAGTTCTCCAATTTCATCTAAGAAAATAGTACCGCCATTAGCTTCTTCGAAAAGACCAATACGATCGCGAACTGCATCAGTAAAAGAACCCATTTTATGGCCAAAAAGTTCACTTTCAATAAGACTTTCTGGAATTGCACCACAATTGATTGCTACAAATTTATTCTTGCCACGAGTGGAATTAAAATGAATCGCCCGAGCTAATAGTTCTTTACCTGTGCCAGACTCACCTGAAATTAAGATTGTAGTCTTGAAATTTGAAAGTCGTTTAACTGTCTCAAAGATATCCTGCATGGGCTTACTTTGAGAGATGATATTTGAAAAGTTATATTCGGAATCTTTATCGAGTGTTCTATCTTCGCTATCTAATTTTTCTTTTATATCTTCAAGGATAAGATCGAATTTAATACTTTTTTTAAGTTCTATAGCTTTTTGATTTGTATTAGTTAATGTTACCTGATGTCCTGATTCTGTAAAACAAGTCATGAGTGCTTTTGAAATAGCCTCATGAGTTTCAATTAATAAGATATTTAATTTTTCTTTTTTACTCATATTGTTTAAAACCCATTTTCTGCCCCCATATTACCTGTAACTAAGCCAACCCAAGCTTGGATTAATTCATTTCCAGAGAATATGTAAATAAGAGTTGCTACAACTAAATAAGGACCAAACGGAATATGTTGTGAGGCACTCCGTTTAGTAAATATTATTAAGCCAATTCCGATGATTGAGCCAAAAACAGAGCCTATAAATATAGTGTAAAAGGCTCCTGGTGCGCCGAGGAGTGCCCCTGTCATGGCTAAAAGCTTTACATCTCCCATGCCCAATCCTTCGATTTTACGTACACGGAGATAAAATTCAGCAACAATCCAAAGAAATCCGCCTCCAATGAGAATTCCCCAAAGTGAATCACTAATTCCGGGAACAATCGGAGAGTCAAAAATTCCGCAGAATTGATTAATTACGGCCAGTCCAAAGCAAATACCGGTTCCAGGAAGGGATATTACGTTGGGAATTATATAGTAATCGTAATCTATAAAAGCAATCACTAAGAGAGCTGCGGAAAATGCAAAAATAATTAATCCAGTTAAGGATAATCCAAAATTAGAAAAACTTAATACGCTAAGAATAGCCGTTAGTAATTCAACAACTGGATAACGAACTGAAATTTTTGTACTGCAAAAGGCACATTTACCTTTAAGAAGTAGCCAACTAAGCAGTGGAATATTATGCCAAAATAAAAGTTTGTTTTTACATGAGGGGCAAATTGAATGTCTTGGATATAGAAATTTAAGATCTATTTTTTTTGAATTTGGATCGCGGCCGTATGGGGACTCTTCATAAAATTCCTCACGAGCTGCCGGAATTCTGTATATGCACACGTTTAGAAAGCTTCCGACCAGTAGTCCAAAGAAAATGTAGATGAGTTGGTATGCAATTATTTCAAGGGTCATATAGTTTAGATTGAAAAAAATATCAAAAGTTTTCAAAGTTTGCGCAGTTATTAACTATAATGATATTAATAGTTTATCACAATATATATTTGAAATTGCGGGGTATGCAAGGATCGTATGCAGTAAGGATATCAAATTGTGGACACCCATCAAACAGATCTTAATTATGGACACCCACCTTAATCACCAACGAGTTAAAACTCGCCATAACAACACTGCCTTCAGCTCTCTATAAATTTTCATATGGGTATTCTGTGTTAATTAAGGTTACTGAAAAACCAAGCATTCGTGCTTTATAATTTTTCAGAATTTTTTTAGTGCGTGTGAACCTGTCTTAAAAGATTTTGCAAAAGATTTCTTAGGACGGGTGAGCACGTGCTACTTACAAGCATTTGCAAGATACCGCGTCTCCTGCATGGAGATTCGAACACATGGTCTCTCTGACCAACATCGTGAGCCTCACGGCTCGTTTCAAGGTCCTCTCCCTCTTCGCGTTCATGATCGTCTCGTTGACGGCATGTCAGGCCCAAAAGCCACGGCCGGAGTACTCCCGGACGTCCGAAGAGGTGGTGGTCATTCCGACGACTCCGACCACGGCTCAACAGCAGTACAGGGCTCCGGAACCGGCCGTCAAAAACAACGTCGGCAGCTGGACTCCTTCGGCATCGTTGGCCTCCAACGGGAGTCACCCTGATGCTCAGGATCAAGGAGTGCAGCAGGAATCGCAGCCCTCCCCTCCGAAGATCAAGTCCATCTCGAAGAGCAATCTCGCCAAGTCGTTCGGTACCGTCGCCGGTACCTCGGAATGGATGGCGAGAAATCGCGGCATCGAGCAGTACACCGCAGACATGGCGAAGAGCGATGGGCTCACCATGGATGGAAACGGTCTCATCACCGTGTCCCGTCGTGCTGATGTCCTGAAGGAACTTCCCGAGTTCATTCAGAACTACGGGGACAGAGATCTCGCCGGCCTCATCATGAAGAAGTACCGGGTCGACAACACCGTGCGTCAACGGGATTGTCTCAACGCCGACTCCTTCAAGGGCAACCGTGACACCTGGCGTCCCGACTACAAGACGCCTCAGGTCGTCTTCTTCCAAGATCTGTGTGGGTTCCTGTACGGTGGAGCCACCGATAACCCCATCCAACGGGAGATCTACATGCCGGCCCTCATCAAGCTCAATCTGCTGATCCTGGATCCGGCGAATCAGTAGCTCATGAAGCTCCTCTTCGGCAGTCATGATCCGCCTTATGAGGTCCGTATTCGTGACGGTCCCATCTGGCTAGTTAGGTTACTTGTGAGGCTTTTTGGAAACATTCGCTCACGCGATCGTCCCAACTCCTCACGAGTAACCGTGTTCTTTCCAAGCAAATGCTTTGAAGTTTTAGGGGTAACTTCAAATGGTTTTCCGTTAGCACAGAATCCCACCCCTCTTTTTAACCTCTCATAATTTGTCCAACTTTTCGTTATATTCGATTTGTCCTCCCCGCGTGGTACATTAGTACACCCTCGGTCGGTCAAATCGGAATATGCCTCAATTTGGATCAAATTCTGAGGGTTAAAAGTAAAGTGCCAAAAAGTTTTGGAATTTATTATTTAGGACTTATTCACGCGTTTATTAAGGTCTGTGAACGTTACAAATAGTTCATCTAGATCTTTTTCTTTGTGTGCAGAATTTAAAATAATTCTTATTGCTGCGCCACTTTCCAGCAGTTGTCCAGGATTTACAACTTCAACAAAGTAGCCCTTTTGGAAAAGTCCATCGGCAATTTCTTTTGCAATGGATCTTTTGTTAAAGGGAATTAAAATAATTGGAGTATTTGATTCAGTCTCCAAGTTAAATCCAGAAAGTTTAAGCAAAGAACGAATATGATTAGAAAGCACATTTAGTCGTTCTCTTTTTCCAGCTGCTAGCTCTACAATATTAATTCCTGTTTCTGTTGCAGCAGCTAAGGCCGGAGGCAATGAACATTCAGTTGTGAATGTTCGGGAGCGATTTAATAAATACTCTGTGATAGATCTAGATCCAGCTAGAAATGCTCCATAAGAGCCGAGTCCGTAAGAAAGAGAGGCGAATCGACAAAGAAGATTGAGAGGAATATTTGCGCCATCTAAAATTCCAGCACCTCTTATTCCTAATATTCCCAAAGAGTAACTTTCGTCAATTATAAAAGGGATATTTTCTTGATTTGTAAGCTCGATAACGGATTTAAGATCTAAAACATCGCCATTAAATGGATTAATTGATTCACAAAAAATAAGCTTCTTTTTGTAAGGCTGAGAAAGCTTAATAGCTCGGGCTAATGAATCAGGATTGCTTGTATCAAAATGAAGAGTTTCGGCATGAACTAAAACGGCAGCATCCAATACTCTGCCATGAAGTCGTTCATCCACAATTACGCAATCTCCTTCGCCAAGCAGAGAAGATACAAGGGAGAGAATTACCTGGTTACTTGATGAAAAAAGAAGAGCACTTTCAGTTGATAGAAAACCAGCTAAACTTTTTTCAAGCGAAAAGTGAGTTGGTAATGTTCCTGAAGAAGCTCTAGCTGCCATTGAGCCAACGCCAGTCTCTTCAGCTTCTTTTTGGAAAGCTTTAATAAACTTTGATTCGTGATTAAGGTTTAAGAAATCCCAGTTTGTAAAGTCAGTTAACTTTTTACCTTTAATAGTAATTTTGCCAGGAGTTTGGGCAGTTCGAACGTGTAGTTCTCTAAGAGTTCGAGACTCCGTAAGCCTTTTTAATTCAGTTTCAATTAGCTTTAACATAAAGCCCTTACTGCCCTTTTAATAAGTAGGCCTCAATAAATGGATCTAGATCGCCATCTAGAACATTTTGAGCTTGAGATGTCTCATAGTCAGTTCGTAAGTCTTTTACCATCTGATAAGGATGAAGAACATAGGATCTTATCTGACTTCCAAACTCGATCTTTTTGCGCTCGCCTTTGATTTGAGTCATCTTTTCTTCTTGGATCTGACGCTCTCTTTCGACGAGTTTAGCCTTTAGAACCTTCATGGCTCGATCTTTATTTTTATGCTGTGAGCGTTCATTTTGACAAGCTACTACAATCCCAGTTGGAATATGTACGATACGCACGGCAGAGTCTGTTTTGTTTACGTGTTGACCACCAGCTCCGGAAGATCGATAAGTATCAATTCTCAGATCCTCTTCGTTTATATCAACCTTAATATCTTCCTCGATGTCAGGTGTAATTGAGATAGAAGCAAATGAGGTGTGCCTTCGTGCGTTCGAATCAAAAGGAGAGATTCTTACAAGCCTATGAACTCCTTGTTCTGCTCTTAAAAATCCATAAGCATAATCACCTTTAACAATAGCGATTATGCTTTTGTAACCTGCCCCATCTCCAGGTTGTGCATCGATTTCTTCAATTGTAAAACCTTTTCTTTCAGTCCAGCGCAGATACATTCTATAAAGCATGGCAGCCCAATCTTGAGCTTCAGTGCCACCAGCACCGCTGTTAATTTCTAAAATAGCATCACTGGAATCGTATTGGCCGCTCATTTTGCTGGCGAACTCGATATCGTGAAGATCTTTTTCTAATTTTAAAAGTCCATCAGTAGCTTCTTTTAAAAATTCAGGATCTTTTTCCTCTTCGTAAAGCTCAAGGGCTGCACCAGCATCTGATGCAAGTTGAGTTATGATGCTGAATCCTCTTACTAACTTTTCGCAACTACTTCGTTCTTGATTAACTACACGAGCTTTTTCCTGATTTTGCCAAAAATCAGGGGATTGAGTAATTTGCTCTAATTCTTTTAGGCGAATCTCTTTTGTAGAGATGTCAAAGAAACCTCTGTAGATGAGCGGTTTTTTGAGAGGCTGTTGAGATACGTTCTTTTAATTCGAAAAGTTCCATAACTTTGATAATAGCAAAAAATAGGGACGGAGCCCAATTATTTTTATTAATAATTGGGCTCCGTCCCTATTTTTTTAGCACGAAGGAGGTATTTATTATATAAGTTTTCCTCGAATTTTCTCATTTTAGCAGCTTCTTTAATTGAAACATTTTCATGATCATACCCGGTTAAGTGCAAGATTCCATGAATTAGTAACCTAAGAAGTTCCTGATATAAATTTACATTATATTCTTGAGCTTGTTTTTTTGCTGTATCAAGCGAGATCACAATATCACCTAGGCAAGTTGAATGAACTAAGCCCACTTCACCTTCAATCATTGAAAATGAAAGTACATCGGTTGCTTTATTTTTGCCGCGATATCTATAATTTAATTTTTGTATTTCTTTATCAGAAGTTAAGACTAAACTTAATTCGCACTCATTAGAAAGAGGAAGGCCAGCAAATTCTTTATTAGATTCCAAGTCGTTTAAGATCGTCTCCATCAGAATCTTTAGATTCTTTGTCTTTATCTTGATCTTGGGAAATCTCTTTTGCATCAATAGCTTTACTTTCCAGGTTCTTTTTTTTACGTTTTTTGATGGGTTTTTCTTCTTGGGAAGTTGGGTGGGAGATACCTTCGCTCGAAGTTTCAGTTTCGGTGTCTTCTTTGATTTTTTCATGAGCTTTCTCTGCTGGTTCTGAATATTGAATTCTTTGATGATATATACCACTGAGTACTCTAGTAAAGCATTTTGCAATCTCATGAAGCTCTTTCAGTGTTAATTCGCATTCTTCAAGTTGCTCGGTAGCAAAAACTTTATTAATCATTTTTTGCACTAACCCTTGGATTCGATCATGAGATGGATCTGCAATAGTTCGTGAAGCAGCTTCTATGCCATCAGCTAACATTATAATTCCAGCTTCTTTGGTTTGTGGTTTAGGTCCAGGATACATGTAAAGAGTAACGTCTACGGCCTCATTTAAGCCCGCCTCCTCAGCCTCTTTTCCAGCTTTATCGTAAAAATATTCAATTAAAGAAGTCCCGTGATGTTGTGGAATCATGTCAATAATGGCCTGAGGTAATTTGTGCTCCTGGGCCATTTTGATCCCATCTTTAACGTGAGATTTTATTATAAGAGCAGACATAGAAGGGCTAAGCTTATCGTGGCGATTCTCTCCACGCATTTGATTTTCAATAAAGTAGAGTGGATTTTTAGTTTTGCCGATATCGTGATAATAACAAGAAACTCGACCTAAAACTGCATTTGCGCCAATTGCTTGAGCAGCAGATTCAACCATCATTCCCATGACCATTGAGTGATTCCATGTACCAGGTGCTTGAATACTAAGTTGCTTTAAAAGAGGATGATCTAAGGTGGCAATTTCTAAAAGTGTAATATCGGTTACATAGCCACCAAGATATTCAATGACTGGAGCAACGCCAGCCACTACGAAACTGCAAAGCATACCGCCAACTGCCGCCACTCCTAAGCCTACAAAGAGATCGAATAGAGAGCTTTCTTCATGCACTGCTAAGCGAGCAAGAGAGAATAAGCCAGTTACGATTGCTACGTTTGCTCCAGCTTTTATGTAAGCTGAACGGGAGCGAACTTTTGTCATGCCCAAACTGCCAATGAAAGTTGTGGCGATTACAAAGGATGGTAAAACCAAGTCTTCTGGAAAATAGATTCCAACAATAAGTGCCAATCCAACTCCAAAAACAAGAGCGAATTCAATACCCATAACAGCCTGAACTAGAATTCCTCCAGCAGCGAATGGGATTGCATAGTAAAGGCTCTCTGCCGGAAGATCGTGAGCATATTGAGCAAGTGAATTGATCTTAAAATAGGAAAGCAAACTTAAAGAGAGGAGTTTTCCAAGAGATCCCATTGCTACCGTGCCAACAAGAACTGCTGTCAAAGTTAAGAGATCTTTTAAGCGCGGTCGGTAAGTATAAAGACTTTCAAGAGCAAAACGATGAACAACAAAGAGAGCTATTGCCACAACGGAGACTCTTCCAAAAGATGAAGCAATAGCACCCGTCTCTAAGAATCCGCTCAAAATAAGTTCAGAGGAAACAGCCCCAATTAAAGAGAGAGCAAAGCTATATAATGGCTTTTGAAGGCTCTTTTCATTTTCAGGAAGTATGGATTTTAATTCCATAGATTTTTTTACTCATCCTTTTTAGCTTCATAGGCAGCAACGATCTTAGCTACCAGTGGGTGTCGAATAACGTCCTCCACTCCAAAGTGAATTATTGATATTCCATTTACATGTTGCAACTTGTTAACTGCATCAATTAATCCAGATTTTATGCCACGTGGCAGATCGATTTGTGTTACGTCGCCAGTAACCACACACTTAGAGCCAGGCCCAAGGCGAGTAAGAAACATTTTCATTTGTTCGGTCGTGGTATTTTGAGCCTCATCTAAAATTACAAAAGAATTAGAAAGAGTTCGGCCGCGCATAAAAGCAAGTGGAGCCACTTCAATCACTCCTTTTTCAATCATCTCTTGTGCTCGTTCAGCTTCAACCATGTCATGCAAAGCATCATAAAGAGGTCGAAGGTATGGATTAACTTTCTCGGCCATATCACCAGGCAGAAATCCTAATTTTTCTCCAGCTTCAACGGCTGGTCTGCAAAGCACAATTCTTTTGATTGTTTTTTTAGAAAGCTCTGCTACTGCCATAGCCATTGCTAGATATGTTTTTCCCGTTCCTGCCGGACCAACACCAAACACACAATCGTAAGCTAAAATTGATTCAGTATATTTTTTCTGATTAACTGTTTTAGGAACAATGCTTTTACGTTTTCCATTAACCCTGACTTGTTCTCGATAAAGATCGGCAAGTTTCGCATTTTGATTTTCAGAAAGCATGCGAATTGCTCGTTGAATGTCGCCAGTAAAAATTCCTTCACCACTTTTTACGATATCTCTTAACTGAGTAAGCACATCAACAGCGAGGTCTACTTCGGAATCCATGCCAGCAACTACAAGTCCTTGCTCAATTCTTGAGATCGTTAAATCAAGCTCTTTGCAGATTAAAGCTAGGTTCGCATCAGCTTCACCATAAAGGACCTGCATTACTGTAGGATCGCTGACTTCAACCAAAACCTCTTTGTGCATGGCTTTTGAAAAGGCATTCTTTACTTTATTCTTTCTATGAACTGTTTCCATTTAACCTTATAGTTTAAAAGTTAACTTACTAGTTGATACAACCGTTCCAAAGCTTGATCTAACATTTTCGGATCTGCTCCGCCTGCTTGTGCAAAATCTGCTTTACCACCACCGCGCCCACCGCTAATTTTTGAAGCTTCTTTAATAAGATTTCCGGCATCAATTGTTGAAGTTAAATCTGATGTTACGCCAGCTACAATGATAGCGGTATCTCCGTTTTGACTTGCTAAGGCAACAACGCCAGAACCAAGACGATTTCTTAAATCATCGACCATAGTACGAAGAGCTTTTGCATCCGCCCCATCTACTTTATTTACGACAACTTTAATACCACTAGGACTCTTGCGAGCAGTATCCACAAGGTTCCCACTTTTTGCTGTGGCTAATTTTCCTTGTGCATCTCTGAGATCTCGCTCTAGGCTTTTGATTCGATTTAATTGTTTTTCAACCTTTTCAGAAAGATCTGCAGTGTCAGTTTTTAAAAGATTAGCAATTTGATTCCGTTCTGTATAATCCGAGAGGATCTGTTGATGAGCCCCAAATCCAGCAAGACATTCAATTCTGCGAACTCCGGCTGAAACTCCAGTTTCCTGTTTCAAAATAATATACCCAATATCTCCTGAGCGCGTTACATGTGTTCCGCCACAAAACTCAACGGAATTTGGACCGATTTCAACTACGCGAACTTTGTCACCATATTTTTCACCGAAAAGTGCCACAGCACCAGTTTTCCTTGCTTCATCTATTTGTAAAACTTTGGTGATAACTTCTGAGTTTTTTCTGACTTCGGTGTTTATGAAATCTTGAATCTCTAAGGCCTGAGCTTCGGAAACTGGCTCAAAATGTGAAAAGTCAAAGCGTAAATTATTATCATCAACTCGAGAACCTGCTTGTTTTACATGTTTCCCTAAAATAGTTCTTAGAGCAGCATGTACAATATGTGTTGCTGAGTGATTGGCACGAATTTTAGCTCGACGATCTGTGTCAATTGATAGTTTTGCTTTTTCCCCTTTAAGTAAATCAGAAAAATTACCCTTTAAAATCTCACAATGATGAATCCAGAATTCATTTTGAGCTTTCTGAGTGTCGATGACTTTTAATTTAAGATCTGCAAATTCAATAAGACCAGTATCGCCAATTTGTCCGCCTGATTCAGCATAAAATGGAGTAGTATCAAAAATTAAGGAGATGATATTTGGTTCATCTTCGCTTTTAATTATTTGAGAAAGTATTGATTCAGAAGTGAGATCTTTATATCCCAAAAATTCTGTTTTATTGGCATCAATTTTCGTTCCAACGAAAGATATTCCTTTATCAGAACGATCTTTTCGCGAACGATCTTTTTGAGATTCCATTTCTTCGTGGAATTTTTTTGAATCGACTTTTATATCATATGCTTTGAGGGCATCTTCGGTCAGATCTAGAGGAAATCCATAAGTATCATGAAGTAAGAAGGCTTTTTCGCCTGGGAATAAGCTACCTGATTTTAATTTCTGACGAGTCTCCTCAAGTACTGATAATCCAGCATCGAGAGTTTCATGAAACTTTCGCTCTTCAGCTTCGATAAGCTTGTGAATAATATCTTTTCGTTCATTTAGTTCAGGAAATTGGTCTTCCATTAAAGTCACAACCTGAGCAGCAACTTTGTATAGAAAAGGCTCTTTCAAATCTAAGGCTCTGCCGTGGCGAACTGCACGTCTTATTAAGCGACGTAAGACATATCCTCGGCCATCATTACCGGGAGTAACTCCATCAGCTATTAAAAAAGAAGCTGCGCGAGAGTGATCGGCAATCACACGCATTGCAACATCGCGAGCGTAATTTTTATCAGTTTTTAAATCACGCTCTACATATGAAGATCCATCGTATTTAAATCCGGAAATCTTTCCGACAACTGAAATAATGGATTGAAAAAGATCGATATCATAGTTGGCCTTAAATCCATTCACGACAGCAGCAGCTCTTTCAAGGCCCATGCCTGTATCGACGCATGGTTTCGGCAATGGATTGAGTTTACCGGATTTGTCTCGGTCAAACTGCATAAAAACTAAGTTCCAAAATTCTACATAAGAGCCGTCTTCTTTCTTGAAATCTTCTTCGCTTTGTTCTGTTGGCTTATTTCCTATATAATAATGAATTTCTGTGCAGGGACCGCAGGGGCCAGTATCACCCATCGACCAAAAATTATCTTTTTCATCGAGTTTAATAATTCTTTCAGGAGAAACTCCGGCAATCTCAACCCACAACTTTGCAGTCTCGTCATCCTCTCTGAAAATTGTAATCCAAAGACGTGAAGTATCTATTTTTAAAATTTTAGTTACGTACTCCCAAGCATAGGCAATTGCTTCTTTTTTGAAATAATCGCCAAAAGAAAAATTTCCTAGCATTTCAAAAAAAGTATGATGACGCGCCGTAACGCCAACATTTTCTAGATCGTTATGCTTACCTGAAATACGCAAGCATTTTTGAGAAGAAGTCGCGCGTGTATAGGATCGCTTTTCGTCACCAAGGAAACATTCTTTAAATTGATTCATGCCAGCGTTTGTGAATAGGATCGTGGGATCGTTTAAGGGAACCAGTGTCGAGCTAGTAACAACCTCATGACCTTTGGATTTAAAAAAGTCGAGGAAGGATTTTCGAATCTCTGAAACTTTCATCTAAAATAAACCAAAAAATTTTCAATCAAGACTGCGATTTAACCACAAGCAATTCTTGGCGCACAGTCTAGGGATTGAAATAGAAGTAATATGTGATCCTAACATATTTCCTATTTAAGCTATCAGATGAGTAAAAAAGCCTAAAAGTTTCAGGTATATAAGTTGTTTCAGAATTAGTATAGTAACTTTCAAAAAGTTTTTGCTGAAAAGCAAAGGCTTTTGAAAGTTACTATCCCCCGGAGGGATAATAAATAGTGTCTTTCATTTTCAAAAATCATTGTTAACCCGAAGGGTTAACAAGAAACAAGATTTAACATAGTCTCTATTGCCATATCTCGTTTGCCATATCTCGTGATGCGGCAAAGACTTTTGAGAAACACTATAGAAGTTTACTTGTCAAAAAAATCGTATTTAGAGGCTCATCTCAGTTTTATGTTCCTTAGATTTGCAAAAGTTACTTCATTAAACACTTGGGTTTGTTAGATTTATTTACCCCTGAACGGCGTTACCCTGCTCTGAGTCATACATAATAGTTGCTACCTTCAGACATAATCCAAACTAAATAGATAAAAATAAACAACTAAAAAAGGTATTAATTATGACAACAATTCAAGATACCAAAAAATTACAACCAATAGATCCCGAGAATGATGATCCGAATGAAACGGGCTGGAATATATCCATGATGACTTTGGGCATAGGGGTTATTGTCATTTTATCTATTGTAGTGCCGTATTTATATTTTAGATAAGTGGTTTGTTGGTTTTAAAAATTGCTGAATGATGAAAAGTTTACTTTTTAGAGATACGGTTTTGCAGAATCTGTCTTGTTAGTTGCGATTACAGCATCATTTTTATGATAAAATTCGATTGTATGAAGAGCTGCCATTAAATAATCTTTTGGAATTCTAAACCCAGGACCTTCTTCGAGTTTCGGAAGTTTGATTTTTAGTGGATCGACATATCTACCTCGATCATAGAAGCTAAAATGTAAATGGGGGCCAGTTGCCAAGCCTGTCTTACCAACATTACCAATAATTTGACCACGCTTAACCCGAGCTCCTCTTTTTACTGTTGGGGAAATTTTGGAGAGATGAAGATAGGCAGTGGCATAACGAGATCCATGTTGAAGCTTAATTGTCCGTCCACCGCCACCACTCCAACCAGCAAGCATTACAACACCATCAGCAACAGCTCTTACTGGAGTTCCTGTTGGGGCAGAAAAATCTACGCCATTATGCGGACGACGGATTTTTAATACAGGATGAAACCGACTTGTTGAAAATATTGAACTAATACGAGTAAATGTTAATGGATATCTCAAGAATGCTTTTTCTAATGATTCTCCGTCTTCATCATAATATCTAAAAATTCCATCTTTGCCTTTATATCTGACGGCTGCCATGACACGTCCCTCTGATTTTAAAGATGCAGCAATAATATTTCCGGGACTTACAAATCCTCCATCTTCCAGACGGCGTTCCTCGTAAATCAATGTAAACTCATCTCCAGGTTGAAGATCTTTTCGAAATTCAATACGACCACTAAATAAATCAACGTAATCATCTACCATTTCATATGGGACTTCGGCATGTAAAGCAGCCTCGGCAAATGACTTCTCAATAATTCCAACTACAGGTCTTTCTTTGATTAAGATTTTTGGTTGATGAATTAAAGAACTATATTCATTCTCAGATTCTTTTTTCAGGATCAGAACCTTGGCTTCCTCAAGTGGTTTGTGGATTTCATCAATATCTCCAGAATCACTTTTTACGTAACGTATGGTTTCGCCTGCTCTTAAACTTTTTGGAGTTATGCCGACTGCACTAAAAGCTTTAACAATCTGATCGCAGCCTCCCTTTCCTCCAATTTTTGTCCATATTGATGAAATGGTATCTCCCATTTTAACTGTATATTCTAGGAAGAGTCCCCGAGATTTTGTCGAAATAGCTTGTGGAACTAACTGGCTTGGGTTTGTTTTCGTTGCCTGACTAATTTCGGACTCAGGTTTCGGGTTAAAATCCGTTAAGACTGATAATTGAGATGTTTGAGTTGTAGTCTCAAAAGTTTGCTGAATTTCTTTTTGAAGAGTCTCATTTTGAATAGTCGCAATTTGAGTAGTTGTCTTTTCTTCCATGCCAAAAAGCACTAAGAAGAATCCCTGGACCGTTAAGGTCGCAAATATAAAAGTCAGGGCAATGTTTTTAAGGGAGTAAGGCATAAACCTTCGAATTTAACCTCTTAGCAACATGTCCACAAGGCTGATATCATCATAGTGTTTCCGTTGAAAGTTACTTTGAGCTTTGCAATCTATTGCATTTAACAATAAAATTCCGATCTATGTCAGTTATTCTTTCTCTTGATGTTGGTACTAAACGGGTAGGATTGGCACTAACAAATGAAGAAGGTGAATTTCCTTTCCCATTCAAAACTTATAATCGGGCTGCTGGCGAAGCTGAAAGTAAGATTCTTTTACTTTTAGAACAGCGTGGCATCGAACTTGTAGTTGTTGGCTTACCACTAAACGTAAAAGGTGATAAAACTGAGCAGTGTAAAGATGTTGAGAAGTTTTGTCGACGTTTGAGCAAAAGATCCAAGATAAAAATTGAATTTGTGGATGAGCATCTTTCATCTGAAGAAGCGAAGGAAAGATTGACTGAAGCAAAAGGTGGTCGAATAAGTGTCTCAGATCTAAAAGCGAGCATTGATGCAGCTGCGGCAGCTGTAATTTTAGAGTATTACTTGAAACAAAAAAGGTAGGAAATGCCAGGAAAAGCATTTGATTTTTTTAAAATGATTGGAAAATATTCTTTAATCGGAAGTCCAATTATTCTAGTCGCTTTATTTGCATTCTTTTTTCTAAGGGAAATTTTGCTTTCTCCAGCAGATCCTAATGCAAAAGAGCCAACTATCATTGAGATTGCGCAAGGAACTTCATTTCGTCAGGCTTGTAAGCTTGTTGAGTCTCGAGGTGTAGTAAAGCATTGGTGGACCTTAGATATTATTTCAAGAATCAAAGGCAAGAATACAATTGGTGCAGGCGAGTATGAATTATCTGCTGCCATGACTCCCGAAGAGATTCTAAGATATCTTTTAGAAGGTAAAACATTTAAGAGAAAAATTGTTTTAAAAGAAGGTCAGAGTATTTACGATTTGGGAGAAATTGTTGAAGCTGCTGGGCTTTTGTCTCGTGCTGAAATTAATAAAGGCTTGATTGATGCTCAACTTTTAAGCGAATCGGGAATTGGAGTCGGTAGTTTCGAAGGATATCTTTTCCCAGAAACATATTTATTTTCCCGTCCTGTGCAGGCAGAGGATATTTTATTTACCATGCTTTCCGAGGGCAAAAAACATTGGCCTGATGAATTTGAAAAAAGAGCAAAAAGTCTTAACTTAACAAAACACGAAGTCCTGACCCTAGCTTCAATTATTGAAAAAGAATCAGGAAACTCAGATGAGCAGCCAACTATAGCCGCAGTTTTTCATAATCGCTTACGAGTTGATTGGCCTTTGCAATCTGATCCTACTGCTGTTTATGGACTACCCGGATTTACAGGTCCGATTCTCAGAAAACATCTTGCAATTGAGTCCGCATATAACACTTATAAGATTCGTGGATTGCCTCCAGGGCCAATTTGCAATCCTGGAGATTCTGCTATTAGGGCTGCTCTATACCCAGAAAATGCAGATTATATGTATTTTGTCGCAGATGGACGTGGCGGACACATATTTTCTATTAGTCAAAAAGAACATGAAAGAGCCGTTGAGTTCTATAGGCATACTTTAAAGATGCAACGCCAAGAGCAGGGACTTAAGGAAGAGGCAGATGACGAGCAACCTGCTGAATGAGGAAAGTGGATTTAGATAGCTTAATCAAGACCGTTCATAGAAGAAGACAAATTCGCTTTTATCTTAAAATTTTTATTGTTTTATTTTTTGTTACCGGTGCAGCTTTTCTAGTTGGACTACTTTTAAGTAATATTTCCTTTTTGTTGGCCGGCTTGTGTTTCGCCTTAGTTGTTATTGTCTTAGTTTATTTTTATACAAAACAAGGTCTTTTTGAAGTTCCATTAAAATCAGAAAGCTGCACTAAGATAGATATATTCTTCGAATCAAAAGATCGAGTTCTTACTTTTCAAGAGTTATCTGAAAATAATAGTAATGAAGCACAGCGCCAGATTATAGAGAAACAAGTAGATACTTTTATTATAAAAGGAAAAGTTCAAGAGATAGCACCTTATAATATAAATAAAAAAGGAATGTCTATCTTATTATTTGGTATTTTATTTTGGAGCATTTCCTTATTTTTGCTTGACGATCTTATAGTAAAATTATCACCGTATGCCTTAAAAGAGGCAAAAATCATTAGGGAACTTGTATCGGAAAATGAAAGCCTTCCAGAAGATATTAAGAAATCCCTACTAGGTCTATCTTCTAAACTTGAAAATTATTCCTTAAGCGATAAGGAAGTATCCGATGCGATAAGTCGAGCTGAATCTGAAATAGAAGAGGCCCAAGAAGCACTCACTAATGAAGAAGAGACCGAAACTGAAGAGGCAGAAAATAAACAAAGTCCGGAAGATAAAAACAAAGATTTACCAAAAGAAGAGCCTAAAAAGGAAGATTTAAATCAAGAAGAAAAACAAGAGAAAGAAGAGAAAAAGGATCCGCAGACAAAGGAAGAAGCAAAATCCAAGGAGGAGAACCCAAAAAGTGAGTCCTCTGATCAAAAAAGTGAAAATAAAGAGCAGAAAGACGGTTCTCAAAAGGAAGATTCACAATCTCAAGAATCCCAAGATCAGAAGAGTCAAGGACAAAAAGAGAAAGGTCAAAATGAAAACAAAGATGGCCAGCAAGGCGAGAAGCCGAGTCAGGACGGCAGTGGCGATGGCCAAGGTAAAGGCCAAGGAAAAGAGGGTCAAGGGAAAAGCCAAGTAGAGCAGGGTCAATCTGGGAATTCGCAAGGAGAGGCAAAAGAAGAGGAGAAAGATAAAAAGATTACAGAAGGGCAGGGCCAGGGTTCCAAAGGTGAAAATGAAAAAAATAAAGATAAACAAAATTCAGATTCAGACAACTCACAAGGAAATAAATCCCAAGAGGAATCTGCTGAAAGTAAGTCTTTAGATAAAGCCCAAAACGCGCTTAAGGATCTCAAAAAACAACAAGAGGAAAAAGGGAAGGCTGATGGCAAGGAAAATAAAGATAAATTAGAACAAGCTGGTACAAAAGGTGAGAGCGGAAAGTCAGAAGAGAAAAATAATAGTCAGAAAAATCAAGACCAAAAAGGGGATTCACAGAAAAGTGATCCGAAAAGTGGAGAGAAAGATGGAGAGAA
>Ga0163144_10008244_pt1 | contig 22565 bp, 14 predicted proteins | sample OliLak19BULKMAT1_FD_123175 | JGI IMG/M metagenome (GOLD analysis project Ga0163144, IMG submission 123175) | Freshwater microbial mat bacterial communities from Lake Vanda, McMurdo Dry Valleys, Antarctica - Oligotrophic Lake LV.19.BULKMAT1 | ecosystem: Environmental > Aquatic > Freshwater >...
ATCTTCAAGTGGTTGCCTTTCTTCGGCCGTTCGACGACGTGACTCCCAGCGTCTATGAGAGTGACGAGTCGGCTTTTGCGAATCCCAAAGTTCCTCCCGCGGTGCGCCGTTGGCAATGAGTCTGACCTGCGCCCCGATATCTGATCCCCCCTTCATGAGAGGCCCGACAAGCCCCAGTCGGGCTTGAGAGACTCTCGATGAAACGGACACGACATTCACCTGAACAGATCTGACCTGCCCCCCAAAATCTGAGCCAACCTGCTCGAGCGTCCGTTCGCGCACGAGCTCGAGTCAGGCGGCCTGCGGCGAACGCACGTGCACGGTCACGACGATGTGCGGAAGCGCATATCGATACAGGCGGCGGCCGCGAACCTGGGGCTGCTCATGCGCACGAAGTGCGGCATCGGCGCGCCGAGGTGTCTGCAGGGCTGCGCGAAAGCGGTGCGGGCGGCGTTCGAGAGTGCGATGAAGGGGATTGCGGCCGTCGGAACGCTTCTGTTGAAGCTCGCTGGCGCGCATATCCAACATCGGTGCTCGCGGCGTCCGCGACCGAGGCCGCCGTCAGCTGCGATCTGGCTGCACCGCAGATATTCAGTAGGCGGGCAGCTGCGGTGAAATAGGGGTTTGCTATGCGCAGTCGATCCGCCCGAGCGTGACTCGATAGTTCATTCGGCCGAGGCGGTCGGCAGCGTTGGATAGGCTGAGAATCGAGAAAAACGGCAACGACTGCGGCCAATTCGCTTTTGCCTTCGTGACGATCGCATAGGCGATCTCGAAGTCACCTCCGCGAGGCCGATCGTTCGGAATGAGCTTCGCAAACTTCTTGCCGTATTTCTTGGTTAGTTTTTCTCGCACGCCGTCCCGAAAAGCGGGCTCGCCCATGAATCGCTCGGCAGATACGACACCTTGGTTGAACAAGTGACTCAGAGTCGCCGACTTCGTTTTCCGCTTAACGTGAACGAATTGTCTCGACGGTGTGAAGCAATCGCATACCTCTGTTTGGTCAACCTCTTCAGCGTCCATGCATGCCCATCCTGCAGCTGCTGACACGTTGCTATTGTAGTCGTTCTCGTTGGCGTGAACATATCGAGGGAAAGTGATTCCGCAGGTCGCCACGTTGTCGTTGAGCTTCTTGCGCGTCTTGTTGGCAAATGTTTTGGCGATCTCGTACCAGTCGCCCCCAGATAGAATGTAGGTGTTCGTTCCTCGATCGACCTCGTGCACGATCAAGTCAAATACGCGCCAGTCGTGAAGTGCCTTCCCCCCACTCTCTTCAAGTGCCCTTATCCGATCATGGCAAAGCTGGTCGAGCTTCAATGAACCACCAGGAGACACAGCAGAGAGGTAGTCCTCCGGATCAAGGTTGAGATGCAGGGGATCGGTGCTGTCGTTATCGGGATATGCGAAACCAGCGATCCCTTTCCAGTCCACCACTTCGGCGGGTGCCATGTGGGTTCGCCCGAAGCGGCGAGCGCGGAAGTCTTTCACCAGTTGATCGTTGAGATCGGACACTACCGCCGGGTCTCGCTCCCGTCGGACGAAATCAATAAATCCGAATCTCTTGCGATACGCTTTGTCTCGGTACGCGGCGAGGAGTTGAGCACATTTCTTGCCCAAGTCTTTGAAGTCCAGGCGCGCCGAAAAGGCCAGTCCGTCTGAGCCTGTAAGTACCGTTGCCAGAGCCTCGTCTGCCGATGTCCCCGTCACTGCGCGAACGAGATCCTGACTCACGTTCAATCCAAACGTTTCGAACCGTGACGCCGCGCTCGCCTGTCGTCGCGTGTGGATAGTGAGGTCTTCGACGGTCTTCGCGTCCACCGATCGAAGGGAGTCGGGATCAACGCGATTGAGCGCGACACGGAGGCCAAAGTCGCGTTCGTAACGCCCGGGGTCGAGCAAGTGAAGGCCATGCCCGAAGCAGAAGGCAAAGTAGTGCTTGTTTTTCTTGACGAAGAGCACGCCGGAGCTCGACACGTTATCTGGCAAGGATAACCCCGTCACTCCTTGACTGACGAACTCCGCCCAGCCGGGCGGGTTGCGCTGCGGCGACTGGAGGAAGAAGACACCCTCAAGTGGGATTCCGCTTCGGAGTTGGAATGCCGTAACCTGTGCAGATTTCTTTAACCCGTCCTTTGGGTCTGCTAGGCCCTCTTTCATAAGATATACTGTTAAGTGCCGAGTCTTTGGCTTTGGCATGACAGTCGCCTCGGTTCAGTGCGTGTGCCTCGAAACCCCGGCTCGAACCCCCCCGACAGCGGCGGCTGCAGGGGCTCAATGGAGGCACTTGGTGGTGGGAGGGGAGGGTCTCAAGCTCAAGTGCCAAGTCGGGCTGCTCATCCACGTCACGGCGGATGTCCGCAATGCTTGGAATCGATTGCTGCGCATCAGCTTTGAAGGTCATGGCAGAGCAGATTGAGGTCGGCCTACGACAGAGTCAACTTCGGCCACCGCCGTGTAGGACCGGCAAACGGCGCTTCAGATTCTGGCCGTCGGGCAGTACACAGCAGTCCGGCACCATTCGTAGAGCTGAGTGGGCAGCGACGTGTTCCATCGGTGCCCCAAGAATAGCGCGAGGTGGGAGGGGCCTCCGTAGAAGAGGTGGATGGATGAAGGTCGGAGGTCCATCGCTTTGGCCGCGACGAGTTCTTTCAACTGCACTGCAAGCGCGTTGGCTTCCTCGGGCGAGGAGACGGCTTCGGTGACCTGCATATGCAGGTACGGCGACCCAGAAAGTTCGCCGGACCTCACATATGCGTCGACCTCGTCGCGTATCGCTCGAATCACGCCGACGCTAACGACAAGCGCGGGTCCGCAACCGGCAGCGAAAGACTCAACGATCTGTTGACGCTTGGTGTCTTGTGTCGGGTGACGATGCGTGGCCCACACCTCCCCGCGATGCACCATCTCGACCGAGAAGCCGGCCACCGCCGAGAAGTGTGCGCCCATCGCAACGGCGACCGAGAGGCGATGGTCGCCTGAGAGCCGGATGCTGCGCGGGCGTCCGGCCTCTTGGATCCAGCGTACCGTCGCGGCGAGCTCCACGGTCAATCGTTCCCAGGCGGTGGGCGGCGGATACGTGCGTGTCTCGCCGCCGAAGAATTCCTGCCAATCGAACTTCAGGCTTCCGGCGGGTCTCGCCGCGGCATCCTTTGCGGTATGGACTCTGAGCATTTTGGTCGGACTTGGTGAGCCCGCTGGACGCGCCGCATCAAGGACCGCCTCAATTTCGTGACGATGGATTGGCTTGGCCTTTCGCGACTTCACGAGTGCGAGCAGATTCTGGAACGCGGTCGTGCTCGCTGCGCCTGGATACTGAGCGAACTCGGGAAAGTGCTCTTCGAGCTTCTGGCGAAAAATCGCCTGAGCGTTGGCTCCGCCGGGGACCCAATGGTGGGAGATCAGCGCCCGCTCGAACAGGAACTGCGCCTCCTCACGTGTGTGGCCGAGCGCCTCCACCGTCGCGACATACTCGGCGAAGGACGCCTCGGCGACGCCCGAGTTGGGGCCGTAGAACTCATACGGGTCTCTGACGCGGCGCAGGCCATTGATCAACGGGCTTAGTGCATCGGATACGCGGGTTGACGCGAGCGTGAACCACTGAAACGTGGCAGGGCTTCCGCGATCCAGTGCCATGAAGCGCTCGATTTCGTTCCAGAACACTGACGGTGTGAGCGTAGGGTTCTTGGCTTCGATCGCGTCGCGCACCAACCCGTGGCCCGGAAGGAAATACGCGGCCTCCGTATCGGCCATCGCCTCTCGGATGGCCATGGTGAAGCCGTCCTGAGCAAGCCACGACGGGATGCTCGCCATCATGACGGCTTCTTGAAATGAGAACCCACCCTCGGCGGTGTCTCCGCCGCGCGCTTCGTCGTCAATGAGTGTGGGTCGCTCAACGTTCGTCATGCTGTGACTCCTCGAGCGCGATCTCGCCCGAATAATGGCTCCTGCCCGCCGGGAAGACGGTGAGCGCCGCTTCGAGAGCGCCCGCTGGCGTGCGTTTCACGATGAGCAGCACGGCGAAGGTCGCTCCCACCTTTGGGTCTTCCACGATTTCCCGCATGCTCGCGATGTCCGTGCGGCTCGGCACCAGCGCGAAGGATGGATGCGAATGCCATTCACCCAGGTAGTTGAAGCGCCGATATTCGTGATTGGTGCCCTTGAAGAAGGCGGCGAGCGGCTGCACGATCTGTTCCAGAAAACGCACGAACGACGCGAAACAGCCGCCTTGATCCTGAACCGTGAGCGACTTCACGCGAAACGTGTTCGCCGCCACGTGCTCCCCCATGAGCACACCGCCGATTTCCCGCACGCCCGCTTCCTGCAGGGCTTCCATGAGCCGGTTCTGATGTTCAAGGGGCAGCAGGAGCTTCATCGCTTCGCGCTCCAAGTAGTCCCGTCAGGAACTCCATCGTCGCGGCGCTCTCAGCAGCATCGCTGACTTCATCCGTCGTCACGGACGGGGGTGGCGTCTCAATGGCGACGTTGTGCATGGGCGCCTCGAACACCCACCGGCGATCCATGCCGACGAGGTAGAGGGACTGTGGGAATCGCGAAGGCTCGCGCTCAAGCAGGGAGTCGAGCGCGAACTGGACGGCGTAGTTGGCCACCACGCTTACCTGGGCGTCGGAGGCAATGAGGACGTGACCGTCGGCTGAGATTGCGTCATAGTTGTCGAACTCGACATCCTTCTCGAAGGGATGCTCGCGCGTGTACGCGAAATATGCGTCTCGCACCACGAACGGCGACGCATCCTTGCCGGGACGGCTTCGCGCGATCATGCCACCGAGATTTCCGCCGAACACCTCCGTCCATATGAGCGGCCTCTGCTGCGCGAGAGCGAGCTGGGCAAGCATCGCGAAGACGCGCGGGTTGGCGGTTGCATCGATGATCACGTCGCATTGTCCAACGCGCCGAACCGCCGATGCGACAAGAGCATTCGACTCTTGGCCAACCAAGTGCACAGTGGAACAATCGACCTTGACGGTCGGGGCGATCTTGGTGAGCCGCTGCGCGACCGCGTGCACTTTGAGCTCGCCCGTGTTGTGGAGGTCGAGCGCGTTGCGCACCACGTTTTCCGGGAGGAACACATCGTGGTCGACCAGCACGAAGCGGCGGACGCCCGAACGGGCAAGCGACTCGGCCATCTTGCTCCCAACGGAACCCAAGCCAACGATCGCCACGCTTTTGTCCGCGAGCGACGAAAACTCCGGCGATGAGCGGCCGGTTGCACTTGCGGACGGACGCATGATTGCAGGCGCGTGGAGGTTCGGGGAGTCAAAGATGTAGCGCAGCAGGAAGTGGAGCCCGCCTTGGCGATCGACCACGATGGCGCTCAGGGGTTTCGCAGCGTTGACTTTCGTCTGGGCGACGCTCAGCGTCTCCCTGCCGTGCGCTGCAAGCAGGGTGTCGAGCTCTTCGACCGTGGAAATGGCTATCGTCTCCGCCGCGTCAACGTGGAGCCGGAAGATAATCGCGCGTTCGAGCAGCGAAGACTCGGGTGCCTGACGAAGGGTCGGCGGCACATCCTCGTTGAGCCATAAATCGCCGGCGATCTCGACGCGCTGGATTACTACCAAGCAGGACTTGTGCTGGAAGTGGTAGGAAAGCCGTGCTTGGCCTCCGTGGTCCCCGACCGAGCGAAGCTTCTCGTGAAGCGTGTCGCTCACGAAAACCCGCGCCTCCGTTGAACGCAGCGACTGCCCGAGAGACAGTTCATGACGTGACGGCGCGATGGGTGACTCTCCCTCGACCGTGGCTTTCTCAATCTGCAGCAGCGCATAGGCGCTCTCCAACATCTGGCGTCCGGTGATCTCAGGTCGCCACGTGTCCGGACCCCATTCAAGGCAGAGTGTGCCGTCCGCATACTGATGTCCCGACCACCGCACATCATCCTGCTGAGGTCGCAGAGCCGGAGGCAGGGCGGGGAACGTCGCGGGATAGGTCATGCGAATGGGGAAGTTCTGCCCATGCACTTCGATGGTGGCCTCCAGGACCAGACCGCCACGAAGGTGCCAAGTGGGATCCTTGAGCCAATCGACGGACTCTGCAAGCGACTGGATCGCTTCCCTCTCGAGCGCCACCCGTGGCAGATTGTCCAGGAACCAGAATCCAGTCACGCGAAACCTCCCGGCTTCTGCGGCACGACGGGATGATTCGGGAACGAGAGGGCAAGCGTCGGCGCTGATGCGGAGAGAAGGCTCGCAGCCGCCCGCCTGCCGGAGGCGGGAAATCGCTTGCCGAAAATCTGCTGCCACATTTCGCGCGCCTTGTCTTCGTCGGACTCACCCAGCGCCGTGCGCGCGAGCTTGGCGTGCCCCTCGGTCTTCTTATAGAAGGCGGAGAACTCCGAGTAGGACAGACGCGAGGTGATGTTGTTGCCCGGCACACTCGGGTCCTGGATCGACGGGACTACGCCGAGCGCGTGGTGGTACGCATAGCGCAGGACGATCGACTCCATAGATTTGGTGAAGAGCTCGGGGTAGTTCTCCTCCGTCGCGCTCATCGAATCGGCGACGATCTTCTCGATCACGAATCCCTTGGGTCGGTTGCCCTTCTCAGCAGTGGGGTTCTCTCGGCGCCACCACTTGAACAGCTTCACCAGTGGCTTGAACCGTCCGCCGTTCGCCTTGTTCACGCTCGTCGACCACTCGCTGTGCCCGGGCGGATTGGTCGGCACCCACCTTCCCGTTTCGCGGTCCGGGATGTAGTACTTGTACCGGTCGCCGACCGGGGCCTCGATGATCGGCACGACGTCCATCTTGACGCGCGACGTGCTGACGCTCACCGACCGTGCGTTGACTTGGTCCTCGACGTCGTACTTCTCCTCCAAGACCTCCCGGAGTTGGTCAAGGACGTCCGCTGGCGCGTCGTCGAACGTGTGGTTGGTCACGACGATGATGTCGACGTCCGGCTGGCAAACGAGGCCGCCCGTCTCTCGGGGGCGGATCGACGTATTTCTGCCGTACGACCCCGACAGGAACGTTTCAACGTGGACCTCCGAGAAGGTCTCGTGTGTGGCAAGGTAGTTGCGGAGGTTCCAATGGGCACTGCTGGCGTCGCTCTTGGTGGTTTCGCTCGGCTCAATGTCTGCAAGGAGTTTCGTGAGTTGTGTCTGCGTGCTCATCTCGTTGGTGCTCCGAACCTCAACCGTCCGATCACTTGGGCGATCGCAATGAGCGACGCCGGTGCCCGGCCTGCTGGCCTGAGTCGGAAGGCGATGTGACTGCCAGTAATCGCCGGAAACCGAAGGCTGCCAAGCGGATGCGCTAGCTTCGTCGCGCCGGCTCCGCTCTTGCGTAGCCTCAACAACTCTGCCAGATAACCCGAACCCGGCCAAACCCTGCCGAATCGGCAGGCTCCAAGCCCGGCCTGCGCGTTCGGTCTGGACGTATGCCGGCAAGTTTGCCGGCGAGTCCTGTATTGCATTTGACGCCGGTGCTTTCGGGAGGGACACTGCCACGACAGTGCTCGCCGTCACCTCGCTTCCGCTCGAAACCCCGGTCGCCAAGTCCGCCGGTCTTCGCTTCGGCTCCGGCGGCGTCCACACCAGCCGCACCATGATGCTGGCGGAACTCACCGCCCTCCTCGCCGCGGTGCCCGCCAGTTCTGATCGCGAGCGCTACGCCGACGCCATCATCACCGACAACGTCCTCCACAAGTCGACCGCGTCAAACCGCCGCCTCACCAACCAGCGTCTCGGTGAGTTCTACTCGCTCGACCGGCGCGTTCAGATCTTCCGAGCGTTGCGAAGTCTCTGGGACTTGGACGAGGCGGGCCGCCCCGTACTTGCAGTCCTCTGCGCCCTCGCTCGCGATCCGTTGTTTCGACTAACAGCCCAGCACGTGCTCGCGCTTCCACTCGGAGCCGAGCTCGTCCGCAGCGAGTTCCTCCAGTGCATGCGCGAACACGTCGACGCTCGCCTCAACGACGCGAGCCTGGACAAAGTCGTTCGTAACGCCGGTAGTTCATGGACGCAGTCGGGCCATCTCGCAGGTCGGATGCGAAAGGCGCGCGTCGCGGTCGCCACATCGTTCGGCTCGGTGACCTTCGCGATCTGGCTCGGTTCACTCGAAGGCCTCGTCGGTGAGGACCTCTTGCGATCGTTCTGGATGAGCGTCTTCGACGTGCCTCGCTACGCGCTCATCGACGCCGTGATGCAAGCGAAGCAGCGCGGCTTGCTCGGCGCCAGCATCATCGCCGACGTCGTCCAGATCGAAATCGCTCCGTTTCGACAGCGGATTGCTGGTGTCTGATTCACATCGAAAGGGAAGTGCTTCGTGGGCCGCATCGAGGATCTTGCTGACATCTACGAACGAGACATCAAGGTGCCGTGGACGGGCATGACGAGCGGCGCTCAGCGCGTCCTCATGGTGATCTACGACAAGGAACTTGACCGCACGCTTCGCACCCGCATCGAAGAGTTCGCGATTCGCACACAACGAGCGGGGAAACGTTGGCAGCTCGTCGACTGCACTCGTTGGTTCGCCGAGTGGATGGCAGCGGAAGAATACCGCGAAGCCTACTTTGAGCATCCGGAAGATCTGAGCCTCAAGCTCGAAGGCGAGTTTAAGACGAAGGTCATCGAGCGACTTCGTGCAGCACTTGGTTCCGCCGACGTGAACGCCGTCGTTGCACTCTTTGGCGTCGCTTCGCTCTATGGCTTCGTCCGCGTCTCGGAACTCATCCGCGGCGCCGAGTCCGACATCAAGGGGCGTCTCGTCATCTTTTTTCCCGGCACGAAGGACGGCAACAACTACCGGCTGCTGGACGCTCGCGACGGCTGGAACTATCTCGCGCACAGCATCTCGCTCCACACCGAAGGCGCCACCACATGAAGATCCACGAGTTGCTCGAACGCGATCCGAGGACGATCGGGCTTGCGAACCAAGGGCAGGCCCGCATCCGTTCGGAACGGACCCATCAGGCGGCCACCGAGCTGCGTCATGAGCTCGAATCGTTCGTGTGCGACGGCGAGTACGGCCGAGCGCTCGAGCGAATCCTTGGGCAGTTCCTCGCGAGCATTTCGAAGCCAAAACAATCGGCCGCATGGGTCGCCGGATTCTTCGGTAGCGGCAAATCGCACCTTCTCAAGATGCTCGGTCATCTTTGGGTGGATACGGCCTTCGAAGACGGCGTGAGCGCCCGCACGCTCGTGCGCGGACTTCCCGACGACGTACGCGCACACCTTCGGGAACTCGACACGAAGGCGTCGCGGCTTGGCGTTCCATTGAAGGCGCCGTCAGGCACGCTGCCAGCCGGAAGCGGCGACTTCGTTCGTGCAACAATCCTCTCGATCATCCTCGACGCGTGCGATTTGCCGACACAACATCCGCAGGCTGAGTTCGTGTTCTGGGCTCGCGAGCAGGGATTCGAACTGCAGTTGCGGGCCGCGGTCGAAGCGGCCGGCAAGACATGGATTGCCGAGTTGAACAACCTCTACGTCAGTCCGGTCATCGCGAAGACGCTTCTATCACTCGACAAGAACTTCGCGACTAGCGAAGCGCAGGCGCGCGAGACGATTCGCGCGAGATTCCCGACGCTGAAGGGCGACATCACGACGGCGCAGCTCATCGGCGCGGCTCGCAAGGCGCTCGTCGGAAAGGGCGGCCTTCCGCTCACGCTGCTGATCTTGGATGAAGCCCAGCAGTACATCGCCGACTCTGCCGACCGCGCCCAGACGATCACCGAAACTGCCGAGGCGGTCGCGACGCAGCTCGACTCCCGCGTCATGATGATTGCGAGCGGCCAGTCCGCGCTCGCCGGCACGACGCAGAACCTCCTGAAGCTGCGCGATCGCTTTCCCATTGCGATTCAGCTCTCCGACGCCGACGTCGAAGCCGTCACCAGAAAGGTCCTGCTGGGTAAGAAGCAGACGACTACGACGGCGATCACCGACAGCCTGAGCCGAAACGCTGGCGAAGTCTCGCGGCATCTGAACGGCACGCGCATCGCGCCACGAGCGAGCGACGATGCGACGGCGCTCGCCGATTACCCGTTGCTTCCTTCGCGTCGGCGCTTCTGGGAAGAGTGCTTCCGCGTGCTCGATGCTCAGGGAACCCAGAGCCAACTTCGATCGCAGCTCAAAATCCTCCACGAGGCGCTCACCCGAATCGCCGATCGCGACCTTGGCGCTGTGATTCCCGCCGATGTCCTCTTCGACGCTATCTCGGCGAGTCTCGTGAACACAGGCGTTCTCCTCAATGAGATCAGCACCCGCATCGCGCAGCTCGACGTCGGCACGGCGGAAGGCACGCTGCGTCGCCGCATCTGCGGCCTCGTCTTCATGATCGGCCGCATGCCGCGCGAGCCTGGCGTCGACACAGGCGTGCGCGCAACGCCGGCGATGCTTTCCGACCTTCTCATCGACGATCTCGACGTCGACTCGGGGCCGTTCCGCTCGAAGGTCGAAGCCGCCCTAAAGGCCCTCGCCGAGAACGGCACGCTCATGCAGATCGGCAGCGAGTATCGCCTTCAGACGACCGAGGGCGCCGAATGGGATCGAGCGTTCCGCGAGCGATTCGCGTCGGTCAAGGCGAACTCGCACGAGATCGAGTCGAAGCGGCTGCAGCTCTTTGGTGCAGAGGTCCAAGCGATCGTCAACGCCCTGAAGCTTCCGCACGGAGCTTCGAAGACACCGCGGAATGCAAAGCTGCACGCAGGACTCGCTCCACCGGCACCGGCTGACAGCATCACAATCTGGCTGCGCGACGCATGGTCCGCATCCGAGTCCGACGTCTTGAACGAGGCTCGCACGCGCGGCGTTACTGATGCAGCGATCCATCTCTTTCTACCACGGCGCGGCGCCGACGACCTCACCAAGGCGATAGCCGAGATGGAAGCGGCGCATGGGGTGCTCAACCAGAAAGGTGCTACATCCACCGACGCTGGCCGCGATGCGCGGCAGAACATGCAGACGCGGCTCGAATCAGCGAAGTCCGCAGCCACCGCACTCGTTCGTGACATCGTCCGCGCGGGGAAGGTCATTCAAGGCGGCGGCACCGAGGTCTACGACGCCGATCTCGCCCCAAAGCTCCAACGAGCCGCCGAGCAATCGTTGACCCGGCTCTTCCCTCAGTTCGGCGACGCCGACCACAACCAATGGGAGGTCGTCATTCGACGGGCCCGAGACGGCAGCGAAGACGCGCTCAAGATGGTCGGCTGGAACGGACCGACGCAAGACCACCCCGTCTGCAAGGAAGTTCTCAAGCAGATTGGTGCTGGTGCGCTGGGAGCGAAGATTCGCGGTGCCCTGAAAGCCCCGCCCTTCGGTTGGCCGCAGGACGCGATCGACGCTGCCCTCATCGCGCTCCATCGTGCGGGTGTGGTGAAGGTCGCGAAGAACGGCAACGCAGTGTCGCCCGGGCAACTCGACCAGGCCGGTGTCGGCGCGTCAGAGTTCCGCACCGAGACAGTGGTGGTCTCAGTCGGCGACAAGCTGGCCGCGCGCAGCGTGATCGCGACGCTTGGTATTCAAGTAAAGTCTGGCGAGGAGGAGGCAAAGGGCGCGGAGTTCCTCGACCGACTGCGCGCGCTTGTCGATCGGGCCAGAGGGCCAGCACCGGCACCGCTCGCTCCTTCGTCGACGCTCATCGACGAACTCGAGACGACCATAGGCGGTGCCCGTGTGGTCGCGCTCGCTCAGAAGAAGTCGCAGTGTGAAGACCTGATCGATCAGGCCAGGAAACAAGGCGACCAGATTGAGAAGCGTCTGCCTGCGTGGAGCCGACTCGAGCGGCTCGCGGTTCACACATCGCAGCTTGCCGGGACGGTGCCAACGATTGCCGAGATCAACGCGATTCGGACGAACCGTTCGCTGCTCGCTTCGCCCGATCCAGTGGAACCACTGCTCACGAAGCTTGGCAACGAGCTTCGCACGGAACTGACGCGACGACATCAGGCACTCGTTGATGCGCTGGTTACCGCAGAGATCGCGCTGAATGCCGATGCCTCGTGGCAGAAGTTGAGCCCGAGCGATCGTGCCAGACTCGAGCATCAGTTCGGCGTGCGGCCGGCACCGCCGCTTGTGGTGAAGACAGACGACGAACTGCTCGCCGCTCTCGACGCGCAGTCGCTGCAAGCAAGGGCCGACGCTGTTGCTGCACTTCCGCATCGTGTTGCTGAAGCCCTTGCCGAAGCGGCACGAATCCTCCAGCCCAAGGCGCAGCGTTTCATGCTCAAGGCCGTCACACTCTCCAGCGAGAACGAAGTGAAGGCCTGGGTTGCGGAACATGAAGTGAAGTTGCTCACGCTCATCAAGCAAGGGCCCGTGACCATCGGGTGATCTAAGCCCCGACTTGAAACCAGTCGCAGACAGACGAAAGGACGATCGGCGTGGCACTTCAAGTTCTCACATCCGAACAGCGTAAGCTCCTGTCGAACGCGGTCACTGCAGCACGAAGCCGCCCGGGACTTGGCGCGGAGGATGGCGCACTGAAAGCCTTGCAGGCACTTGCGGTCGATCAGCACGAGCCGTTTCCAAAGATGACGCGAGAACAGCGCGAGCTTCGGAATCGGCTTCGCGCCCACGGGCGACAACTCGGCGACGCTCGCGACAAGCAGAAAGGCACGCAAGAGATTCGGCTCCTCGGGCGCGAGGTCGCGTTCGAGCAGTGGCACCGCATGCTCTTCGCGAGGTTCCTTGCCGAGAATCAGCTTCTCATTGATCCAAGGTTCGGCGTCGCGATCTCGATGGAGGAGGCGGCGGAACTCGCGAAGGAAGCGGGGACCGACACATGGTCGTACGCGGCGCGATGCGCTCAATCGCTCCTCCCGGCAATCTTCCGCAGCGACGATCCGTCGCTCGCAGTGGAACTTCCTCCTGAGTCAAAGATCGCGCTGGAGAAACTTCTTGGCGGACTCGATGCCGCGATCTTCACAGCAAGCGACGCCCTCGGCTGGACCTATCAGTTCTGGCAGAGCGAGGAGAGTGAGCAAGTCAAGAAGAAGGGGGGCAGTATCGGCGCGGACGATATCTCCGCTCGTACTCAGTTCTTTACAGAGCACTATATGGTGGAGTTCCTCCTTCACAACACAATCGGTGCGTGGCATGCGGGCAAGGTGCTAGCGGCGAAGCCGGAGTTGCTGCGGACCGCGGCCAGCGAGGCGGAACTTCGCGCAGCCGTTGCGATCGATGGATGCGACTTCGGCTATCTGCGATTCGTGCGAGAAGGTGACGATGCGAGCGGTGCTTGGCAGATCGGTGCGGGAACCTATCCGACGTGGCCGACTACAGCCGCGGCGATCACCCTGCTCGATCCGTGCCTCGGCTCGGGGCACATTCTGGTTGCGGCGTTCGAACTTCTCGTGCGCCTGAGGCGCCATGAGGAACGCCTGTCGATCGACGCCGCGATTCAGGCGGTCATTCGTGACAACCTCTTCGGCTTGGAACTCGATCCACGATGCACGCAAATCGGCGCGTTCGCGCTGGCGCTTCATGCTTGGAAGTTAGCCGGTCGCCGCATCGAACTTCCCGCGGTCAACATCGCCTGCTGCGGCTTGTCGGTGGGAGGCAGCAAGGACGACTGGATGAAGTTCGCGTCGGTTGACTCACGATTTCAGAACGGCATGGCCGCGCTCTACGACTTGTTTCAGCAAGCGCCGCTGCTCGGATCCCTCATCGATCCGGCCCGAACGATTGGCGTGAGCATGCTGGAAGCGTCGTTCGATGAACTCGAACCGATGCTCGACGCTGCGCTGGCGAAGCCGTCCGACGAAGCGACGCGAGAAGTTGGTGTAGCGGCTGCCGGGATGGTCGACGCGATTCGCTTGCTCCGGCGCCGGTACACGCTCGTCATCACAAATCCGCCGTACCTCGGGCGGGGCAATCAGGACGACGAGATGAAGGCGTATGCCGACGAGTACGAGCCTGAGGCTAAGCAAGATTTGGCGACGCTCTTCATCGGTCGCGCCATGCGCTGGTGCGATGCGACAGGATCGATCGCGATGGTCACGCCGCAAAACTGGCTGTCTCGTCCGCGCTACACGAAGCTGCGCCAGAGGCTCCTAATCGATCAGACGTGGACGGTCGTAGCTTGGCTTGGTCCGGGCGCCTTCCAAGAGATCACAGGCGAGGTGGTGCAGGCCGCCCTCGTTGCCATCTCCGGAACCAAGCCAGCCGAAGACGCTTGCTTCCTTGGCATCGCTGTGTCGAGCAAGCGTGGCGAGCGTCCCATCCTAGCGCCGGAGAAGGCAGAATTGCTCATGGGAAGTAGTGGAGATGCGTCGGGTCGGGGCGTCGCAACGCTGCTGAACCAAAAGCTCCAATGTGCGCGTCGATCTGCCGCGGTCCAGTTGACGGGCGGTGCAACTGACGACCTGCTTTCTGTCGTCGCTTCCACTTGGCAGGGGATCATCACAACCGACGACAACCGATTCATCGGTCGGTTCTGGGAGTTCAGTGACCGCGGTGGAACGTGGGAACTGCAGCAGGGCCCGCCAGAGGCTTCACTTCCCTTCACGGCCCGATCGAACGTGATTCGTTGGGAGCAAGGCCAAGGTGAACTGCACGTCGGCTCAAACGCCCACAACTTTCCAAGCTCAGACATGCTTCGTCCTGGTGTGGCTGTTCGACGAATGCAGCCGCATTACGTCACAAGGTTCGATGGGGTGGTGTTCCACGACCACGTTGCTCCGGTTGTGCCAAATGATGATCGGGAGTTACCAGCAATCTTGGCGTTCCTTCAGTCCGAAGAGTTCGCGGATCGGGTGCGCGAAAACGATCAGCAGCCGAAGGTCGCAGTGTCGAGCGTTGTCGGCGTCGAGTTCGAGCGTGATCGGTGGTTTGAAGTGGCTCGCGCCCTGTTTCCGGTCGGTCTTCCTGCGCCCCAGTCGAACGACTCGACTCAGTGGCTCTTTCATGGCCACCCAGTTGGTGTACTTGCTGGAGGTCCTCCTAACCCCGCATTTAGTGTTGTGGATCTGGTTGGCCAATCACGCCATCAATCGCTGGTCACTCGACGTGCAAACGCGGCTCACGCGCTACACGTTGCAATCGCGCGCATCGTCGGGTACCGCTGGCCCGCCGAACTCGACGAGTCCATGGAACTTGACGAAGCCTGCCGCGACTGGGCGACGCGATGCAAAGGTCTCGCCCATCACGCTGACAACGACGGCATCGTCCCCATCAATCCAATGCGAGGCGAGCCGTCGGCGGCCGACCGCGTGACAGCGCTCTTGCGGGACGCCTTCGCGCAAGCGAACGCTGCCCTCACGACGGACACGCTCGCCCAACTCGTCGCAGCGACCCGCAGCACAGCGGCATCACCCAACGACTGGCTCCTCGACGACTTCTTCCCGCAACACTGCAAGCTCTTCCACGATCGCCCTTTCGTCTGGCACATCTGGGACGGACGACGCGACGGCTTCAACGTCCTCGTCCATTACCACCGACTTGCCGCGCCAAACGGCGAAGGGCGCAAGTTGCTCGAGAAGCTCACGCACGCCTATCTTGGTGACTGGATTCTGCGTCAGCAACAAGCAGTCGAGGAGAAGCAGGATAGTGCCGACGGCCGTCTCGCTGCGGCACTCACGCTCCAGCAGGAATTGCTGAGCATCCTGAAGGGCGAGCCTCCGTACGACCTCTTCGTCCGCTGGAAGCCGTTGCACGAACAACCGATTGGGTGGGACCCGGACATCAACGATGGGGTGCGACTCAACATCCGACCGTTCCTGCGCGCAAAAGACTTTGGCAAGAAGGACGCGGGACTTCTTCGGACCAAACCGGAGAAGGTCAAGCGGAGTAAGGATGGCGGCAACGAACCGCAGGCGAATCGGCCGAGGGAAGACTTCCCGTGGTTCTGGGGGTGCAATCCCGAGGCCGATCCGAGCCACGCGACCGACTTCGCTGGGGGCCGCGAGTACAGAGGCAACCGTTGGAATGACCTGCACTTCTCGAACGCCGTGAAGCTCGCTGCGCGGCAGCGTCACGCGCACGCGAACGCAGCGCGAGGTGACGCGTGACGACTTCGCCAACGGTCCTTGACGCATTGGTCGACTGTTTGCGTGGCGCAGCGGCGACTGCCGATGGTCGATCGATACCGGTTGCCGTCGTGTGGACCGACCCAAACGCGCAGTGGCGCGGCGCGGTCGAGGCGCTGCGAGCTCGCATGCCCGAGTTCGTCGAGTTGGGTGCGTATGCGCCGGTCCTTCGACGTGGTCCAGCGCCGTGGATTCGCTGCGTCGTTGATGGCGCGCTTCCACTCGTGGCCTCAACCGATGGTTGTCCGGTCGTCGTTTATCTGCCTGGAGTCGGCCGGCAGCACCTCCGGGCTGGCGAGGATTGCCCGGACGAACTGCAACCGCTCATCGAACTCGTTTACCGCGGTGAACTCTGGGTACACGAAGGCGGGCACGACTGGACCGTCAGCGCATTCCTGAAGTCGCCGCGCACGCTGGGGCTCGATCTCGCCAGCGACCGTGCGACGAACGACGCGCTCCTTCGAGCGCTGCGCGAAGTGCTCGTGACGCCGGTCGCCACGCTGCGCGGACGCCGGCTCGAAGCCGAGGACTTCGATCGGCTGCTCACGAGTGATGTTCCGCGCGACGTGCTGCGTTGGCTCGCGACACCAGACGAGACGAAGCGGTCGATGGGCACCGATCGCTGGGCGGCGTTTGTTAATCAGTCTCGTTCCCAACTCAGTTTCGATCCCGATCGCGATGGCCCGCTGACCGCTGCCGAGCGACTCTGTGCCGGTGGCGGCGCGTGGGAGGCGGTATGGTCGCGTTTCGTCGAAGCTCCGCAGGCATTCGGCGGCATTGTGCAGAGCCTCGAGCGTGCCCAGCCATCAGACCTCTTTCAGGCAAGCGTCCTTCGCTGGCCGTCGCTCAACGCAACTGCGGAGGATGATCTGCGCGGCAAGCTTGCCGACCTCGAAGACGTGCCGCATCGTCAGGCTTGCGAGGCAGTGCTCGAGTTCGAGACCGAACATGCCGCGCGCCGCGCGAGCGTCTGGGCGCGTCTGGGCCGCGCTCCGCTCGCCATCGCCCTCGACTCGCTGGCGCGGATCGCCCGGGCTGCCACCAAGCCGATGACCGGCGCGACGGCAACCGACATCGCCAGCGCGTACGAGCGCGAGGGTTGGATCGTGGACGCGGCGACTTGGGAAGCCGTTGCCAGTGTGGCGGACGGAACGCTCCGCGCCGAGGTCGCGCGGGTCATCGCTCAACTCGCGGAACCGTGGCTTGACGAGTCAGCGAGAGCGCTTCAACGAGTGATCGCTCGCACGCCGTTGGCGTCCACCCCGCCGATCGACGTCGGGCCGGGGGCGTGCATCCTCTTCGTCGATGGTCTGCGCTACGACGTCGCCCGCCGCCTCGCCGAGCGGCTCGAAGGTCGCGGCTGCCGACTGGAGTTGGCTACACGGTGGTCGCGGTTCCCTTCGGTGACCGCGACAGCAAAGCCGTTCGTCTCACCTGCCGTCGTCGCGGGAGCTGCGGTCATGAAAGGCTCGCTCGACGCGACCGATTTCGCTCCATCGTTCATCTCGAACGGGAAGCCCGTCGTTGCTGACTCGCTCCGAGTGGCAATCGTTGCACGCGGATATCAGGTCATCCTCGGCACGGAGAAATCCGGCCCGGCAAAGCCAGAGTCGCGCGGCTGGTGCGAGTACGGCGATCTCGACAGCATCGGTCACAAGCTGGAGAGCGACCTCGCGCGGCATCTGCCCGACCTCATCGAACAGATCGCGGATCGCGTTACGAGTCTCTTCGACGCTGGTTGGTCGTCCATCCGCATCGTCACCGATCACGGCTGGCTGCTCCTGCCCGAAGGCCTTCCCAAAATCGACTTGCCCAAGCACCTGACGGAAACGCGCTGGTCGCGGTGCGCGATGATCAAGGGCGCGGCGCCGGACGGCATCGTGGCGGTGCCGTGGTCGTGGAATCCGGCCGTGACCGTCGCGACGGCGCCAGGCATCAAGTGCTTCAACAAGTCGCCGGGCTACGTGCACGGTGGTGTGAGTGTGCAGGAGTGTCTTGTGCCGGACTTCACGGTCACACGGGGTGCGGGCGTGCAACCGCCGGCATCGATCGTTGCGATCAGTTGGATCAAGATGCGCTGCGTCTTTGAGTGTGCCGGCACGCTCGACGGTGCTCGTGCCGACCTCCGCCTCGGCACGCCGCACGGCAAGTCCATCGTCGGTTCGCCCAAGCCAATTGGTACGGACGGAACCGCCAACTTCGTCGTCGAGGATGACTACGAAGCGAAGGATCTCGTCCTCGTTCTCTGTGATAGCCAAGGTACCGTCATCGCCCAGCGATCGACGCGCGTGGGAGTCTCGTCATGAGCATCGCCTCTCCGCCCATCGTGATGGACAACCTCGACGTGCTCGCCGACAGCGCGTTCAAGGGCTATCTCGTCCGCAAGGACCTTGTGCGCCGTTATTCGAGGCAGTTTCCGCTGCCGACGTATGTCGTCGAGTTCCTGCTCGGTCGCTACTGCGCCAGCACCGACGAGCGCGAGATTGCGGAAGGTCTCGAGATCGTCGAGAAGCAGTTGAAGGGACGAACGGTTCGCACGGGCGATGAGGAACTGTTCAAGGCTCGAGCGCGTGAGGACGGCTCGGTCAAGTTGATCGACATCGTGAAGGCGCGGCTCGATCCGAAGAACGACCGCTACGTCGCAGAGCTTCCCAGTCTCGGCCTCAAGGACGTGATGATCGCCGACACGCTCGTGAAGGAGAACGAGCGAATGCTCACCGACGGCTTCTACGCGGAGGTCACGCTCGAGTACGACGCACTCTCGGCGCATGCCCAGAGCGGCCCGCCGTTCAAGATTCAGACGCTGCGGCCGATCCAGATGTCAAAGTCGGACGTGGTGGACGTGCTCGCGCGGGCACGCAAGAACTTCACGACCGCAGAATGGAAGCAGCTTCTGATTCGCTCGATCGGCATCGAACCGACCGCGCTCGACGAGCGCGGTCAGCGCGTGACGATTCTCCGCATGGTTCCGTTCGTCGAACGCAACTACAACATGGTCGAGCTCGGGCCGCGCGGCACTGGGAAGAGCCATCTCTTCCAGCAGATCTCGCCCTACTCGCATCTAGTTTCCGGTGGCAAGGCGACGGTCGCCAAGATGTTCGTCAACAACGCGAACGGCCAGCGCGGACTCGTCTGCCTCTACGACGTCGTCTGCTTCGACGAAGTGTCGGGCATCTCCTTCGACTCGAAGGACGGCGTCAACATCATGAAGGGCTACATGGCGTCGGGTCAGTTCAGCCGCGGCAAGGACCAGATCGCCGCGGAAGGCTCGATCGTGATGGTCGGCAACTTCGACCTGGACGTGCAGCAGCAACAGAAGGTCAGCCACCTTCTGGGTCCGCTGCCGAAGGAGATGCGTGACGACACGGCGTTTCACGATCGCATTCACGCGTTCGCGGCGGGGTGGGATTTCCCGAAGCTCAAGCCGAGCGAACATCTCACTGATCACTTTGGGCTCGTAAGCGATTTCCTCAGCGAGTGCTGGACGAGGCTTCGACAGACAAGCCGGCTATCGGTGCTGCAGGGGCGAGCGCATCTCGGCGGCGCGCTCAGCGGTCGCGACATCGAAGCGGTAAACAAGACCGTATCGGGACTGACGAAGCTGCTTTTTCCCGATCCGGAGATGGCCGTGTCGGATGAGGATCTCGAGTGGATCTTGCGGCTGGCACTGGAATCGCGCCGCCGCATCAAGGAGCAGCAAAAACGCTGCTTGAAGAGCGAGTTCCGCAACACGCACTTCAGCTTCACGATCGGTGCGGAAGGTGTTGAGCAGTTCGTCGCAACGCCGGAGTTGCACTCGGACGAAGCGATCGATGGGGATCCGTTACCGCCCGGTCAGGTGTGGGCGATTGGCCCGGGCGGCGCCGATTCAGCGCCGGGTCTCTTCCGCATTGAGGCGACAGTTGGTCCCGGTAGCGGCGTACGGATTCTCAACCAACCGACGCCAGCGCCCTTCCGCGAGAGCGTGAAGATGGGAGAGCAGAATCTCTACACGCGAGCGAAGGAACTCGTCGGACACCGTGACCCGCGCGGGTTCGAGTATTCCGTGCAGTTGCGTGCGATGGATACGGACCGTAGTGGTGCGGGCCTTGGCTTGGCGGTGCTCGTCGCGTTGGTCGGCGGTCTCGTCGGAAGAAACACGCGAGGCGGAACGATCATTGTCGGCAACCTGAACCTCGGCGGTTCGATCGAGATGATCCCGAACGCGGTCGCGCTCGCGGAACTCGCTGTCGACAAACAGGCAACGACGTTGTTGATGCCCGTCGCGGCACGCCGGCAGCTCAACGACTTGCCCGACGACCTGTGGACGAAGATCGGGATCGAGTTCTACAAGGACGCCGCGGATGCGTTGTTCAAGGCGCTGGTGGAGTAAGCCAATGAGCATCAATCGGATTTGCTACATCTTGGGTGCGGGCTTCTCGAAGGCGTGCGGTTTGCCCCTTGCGCGCGAACTCACGGAGCTCGTAGTCCGCTATCGGCGGCGAGATGTTACGAATGGAACCGACCCGAGCCCGCCGCGGCTGGTGCCGGGGAGTTTCGGGTTCGAGCAGGAAAGTCAGGAGTTGCAGCTGATTCGGCGCCTCATGCCGGGGCACGCTTGCAGCTTCGGCGATGCTGGCTCATGGCCGGACTTCGAGGTGTTGCTCACAGTTCTCGACGATGCCGCAAAGTTCGAACGCGATGTTGTGTCGGTGCATGCCAAGGGGCCGCAGCTCGCGATGGATCGCCTTCGGCGTCAAATGATGTCGAATCTGCGGGGGATGCTGGGCGAGAACATTGGCGCACTCAGGAACGAACAGCGTGCGCTGCTCGCGAACTTCATCGCCCAGGTTCGCGCCGGCTTCGACTCGATCGTTTCGTTCAACTGGGACACGCTCATCGAGATCGCAGCTGCCGCAAGCAGCTTGAAAACCTCCAACGACGGCACCGGTGCGGCACTTTCGCTCATCAAGCCTCATGGCTCACTTGACCTTGTTGAACTCACGGAAGATCGATGGGAGGAGATTCGCAGCTCCTCCAACGCCATCAAACTCAACGTCGTCGCTCGCTATGAGATTGGATCTCGCAAACACGTCTTGCTTCGTTGTGAAGATCCAGCGTCGGTGGCAGATCGCATCGATGGCGTGTTTGGTGACGCGTTGCTCGTGGCGCCGAATCGACGGAAGGAGTACTTGTCGCCTTGGATTCGCGATCAGTGGAAGATCGCCTTGCGACTCATTCGGGAGGCCGATGAGATCCGAATCATTGGCTTCTCGTTCCCGGAGGCGGATGTCCGCCCGCAGCTGGCGCTCAATTGGGGCGTCGGCGGTGGCGCCGCGCCGAGACGGCTGACCTTGATTGATCCGACAACGGACGATCAGGTCGCCAAGCGAATCGAAGCCATCGCTGGACAGCCGGTTCAGCACGTTCGAAGCAATTGGCAGAATTGGATTGAGCTGCATAGAAAGCGCTCTGCGACCGTGTGATTTCGTTGGGGTCGAGTGGACGCTCTCAAAACGATGCCGAACTCCCATGAACGATTCGAGGCGCACGTCCGATCGAGGGCAGTAAGGCCGCCCGCGATTCTCTACAGGTACATGACGGTCGAGACGGCCCGAATCATCCTCTCGAGCGGCAAGCTGCGTTTTCAATCGCCGCTCCGCTACAACGATCCTTTCGACTCGCAGTGGGACCCGGGTTGGCCGATGTCGACCCCCGAGATGAAGGCCTACGAGCGGGTGCTCATCGAACAGGCCATTCGTGATCCGACATCGTGGCCCACCAACGCAGACCCAGCCTCGAAACAAGCCATGGACAGGGAGCGGGCGCGGATCGAAGCAGTGCCGGTTGGCGGTCGCGACGACGCGGTTGCTGCTCTTGTTCAAGAACTGTCGGGCAACGGCCCGCCCGACGAATCTGTGCGGTTACTGCACGACATCCGACGCCGGTTGCGGGTTCTCTGCCTCTGCGAGGCCGACGACTCGATACTCATGTGGTCGCACTACGCGAATCAACACAACGGTGTGGTCCTAGGGTTCGACGCCACGGCTCTTGAAAAGAGCTGGAGCTGGCCGGTTGAGAACATCGCCTATGAGCAAGCACCGCCACAGCTGATTGATCCGAAGGAATGGATCAGAAACGTGATCTTCGGACTTCGGGGCAAGTCGCTCTTGGATCAACGGGAACGAGCGTTGGCGCTAACCAAGCATCGCGACTGGCAGTACGAAAGAGAATGGCGCATCGTGTCTCTTGCCCCCCGCGGCGCGCTCGGAGATTTCGAGGACTTCGACTTCCCGAGATCCGCGCTCGTTGAACTCATAACAGGAACTCGAACCGATCACGTGCGGTCTGCCGAGTTGGTTTGCCTCGCCTATGCCTTTCGGTCCGACGTGCGACATTTCCAGATGGCAATGCATCCGAGCGAGTTCAAACTCGTGCGGAAATCCGTGTCGTCCGGAGCAACGTAGTGGAGCACCCGTTCGAACGCGGGGCTACCGTCAAATCTTGTGTGCGGCGGTGTCGCGATCAGGCGGCGGCCTTGGCTTGGATGCCGTCTTGGAACAGGACCCCGGCGACCACGTCGCCGAGCAGTTGGCTTGCGTTCAGCTTCC
>Ga0163144_10008246_pt1 | contig 22564 bp, 23 predicted proteins | sample OliLak19BULKMAT1_FD_123175 | JGI IMG/M metagenome (GOLD analysis project Ga0163144, IMG submission 123175) | Freshwater microbial mat bacterial communities from Lake Vanda, McMurdo Dry Valleys, Antarctica - Oligotrophic Lake LV.19.BULKMAT1 | ecosystem: Environmental > Aquatic > Freshwater >...
CTAAGGTATTTCTAAAGAAAGTTTATTCCACGGTAACTTTTGGCTCAATCTCAGGTTGCTCCTTCTTGATATAAACTGCGTAATTTTTAGGGATAATCTTTTTACCATGGGTAAGGGCATATACTTTGGTAAACTCAGCGCCGTAATAAAGGATAATGGCGGAATAGTAAACCCAAAGAAGTATTAATACAATAGATCCTGCGGCTCCATAAAGTGATGCCAATACAGTACTGCCCAAATAAAAACCTATTAAAAATTTACCTAACATAAATAGGAGAGAAGTAAATCCAGCCCCAATAAGTGAATCCTTCCAAGAGACAGTTCCATCAGGGAGTGTTTTAAAAATAATTGCAAAGAGCAAAGCAATGATTAAAAAAACTATAAAAAGATTCAAAAAGTTAAAGATGTAAAGTGTTAATTGGGGATAAATTTTGACTAGTTTATTGTCTAGTACACTCATAACTGTATTTACAATGAGCCCAACCATAAGAAGAAACCCCACAGTTCCAATCATCGAAAACGACATCAATCGGTTTTTAAGGAATTTTATCCAGCCTCTCTTAGGCTTTGCTTTAAGGCCCCAAATATAATTAATAGAATCCTGAATTTCAGAAAACACCCCAGAAGCTCCAATAATTAAAATGATGATACTGACGCTTGTAACATACCTTGTACTGCTTGAAAGGGATACATTTTTTATTATATTTTGAATTTCTATCGCTGCCGAATTGCCAACCAATTCATTTATTTGACCAAATATTTCACCTCTTATTGCCTCCGGACCAAAAAACACGCCGCAAACAGAAATGATTATTATGAGTAATGGGGGAAGCGAAAAAATGGTGTAATAAGATAGGGCAGCACTCAATTTTAGACCATTGTCGTCAATAAATTCTTCAGAAGTCTGTTTTATTAGATACCATATTTTTTTGAGATTTGTTGAAAAACGCATTCTTCTGTAATAAATTTTCGCGGTTCAAAGATAGGACATAAGAAACTGTTTAAAATCAATTTAAACTTATTCTTGTGTTAACAGGGTTGGATATTTTATTATAATTTTCCTATAATGTCAGAAAATCCGCCTTGTTTCACCCAAAAATAGAGCGTAATAAATTCTAAACTACTTGAAGGAGGAATGAGGCATCTAAAATCAGATGAAAATAAAAATTGTTTTCATTTATCGATTAATTAAATTTAATTTGAGACTTTTAAGGAAATGCATATTTCATGATAATATGTTTAGGTTTTAAATTTACTATAATGAATGATATACACACCCATCTAATTATTAATCACTTTCCAATCATAGGGGCAATATTTGCCATGATAGTGCTTCTATCAGGAATTTTTATTCGCAGTGAACTCATTAAGAGAATGGCTTATGGATTATTTTTGGTAACCGCATTGTCGGTTTTACCTACAAAAAACAGCGGTGAGAAAGCAGAACACAATCTTAAAAAGGCCATTGATGTGAATGAAAAAATGATTGAAGAACATGAAGAAATGGCTGATATTGGATTCTGGTCACTCTTAATACTCGGATTTCTTTCAGTAATTGGTTTCTATTTGTCAATAAAAGAAAATGGAATTTCTGGTATTTTTGCCATTGTAATATTAATTATTGCTACTGTTTCAGTTATTTATTTATGGAAGACTGGTGAGAGTGGCGGGAAAATAAGACATACAGAAACATATCTTCCAACACCTTAAATCGTTTGTTTTATTTGACATTGCAGTTTGATTTTATGTAAAATAAAATTCAAAACTGGAAGAACAACACACAAATTTTATTAACAATTACTAATTTTAAAGGGATTTTCTTTTCAAAGTTTGAATTAAAATTATTAATTCAAACTTTGTTTATCTACTTTCGCTGAAATTTAATAACGAAGGACTAATATTTAATTAATATACAAATCAGGTTATAAAGTCATTTGATGAAATCTATCGAAAAAAAGAAATTAAAATATAAATCCAAAGATAGTCCAACGAGCATTTTCAAGCAAATACGCTTAAAATCTGACAGTTATTTTGCTACACAGACTGCACAAAAGAATGCCAATTTTGCCTTATGGTTTAAATTTTTAATTCTGTCGTTATTTATTATTGGAGCTTATTTTTCGATTATCTATGCTAATTCGTTTATAGTTCTGTTATTTTCTTATCTAGCTTTTGGTGGAAGTTTTTTGATTCTTGGAATTAATATAGGACATGATGCCGCGCATCATTGTGTTACTGGTAAATCAAAAACAGATAACAACATCTTTACTATAATTTTTGGTTTACAAGGTTTGAGTGGCTACATGTGGCAAATTAGACATAATTTTTCCCACCACATTTTTCCAAATATCTATGAAAGTGATGTAGATATGGAACTGTCTGAATTTATTCTGCTCAATACCAATCAAAAACCGAGATGGTTTCATGAATATCAACACATTTATGCCCCATTTATGTATTTGTTCTTTTCTCTAGCTTGGATTTTTGTTCAAGATTTTAAATTACTAAACAAGAAAAAGCAGGCAAATCTGACATTCAAAACAATTCCCTTTATGGAATGGGTTAAGCTAATTGCCTTTAAAATTATTTATATATCTTTTTTTCTTGTTATTCCATATATGAGCACTTCTTTCTCTATTTGGACTGTGTTGAGTGCATTTATTATTATGCACTTTTGCTTATCCTTGTTTCTTTCGTTTACCTTCTTTATCTCACACCATGTAACAGAAGTAGATTATTTTGAATCAGATGAAATTAGCGAATCTGTTGATTCTTCATGGTTGAAACACCAAATCATAACCACCATTGACTTTAATCCAGATAGTAGATTTGCCCATTTTCTTTTTGGAGGGTTCAATCTGCATATAGCACACCATATTTTTCCAGATGTATCTCATATTCATTATCCTGCGCTCACAAAAATAATACGCGAAACGCTTGAAGAAAACAACGTAACTTGGTATAAATCATTTACTTTTTTTGAGGGAGTTCGTTCACATATTGCACATTTAAAATTATCAGCTAAAAATATTATTCAAAAACAGTCAGAAATACCAACCGTGCTTTCTGATATGCAAGGAGCACAGTCCGGCTAAAAATCCTTATTTTTTTACATTTTTTGTTTATTAATTTTTCAAGACCTGATTCATTATCGCTCTAAATGAGAAACGAATTAACCCACTACATACTGCTTACAAAAAGACTGGGTATTTCTTTGATTATTTTCCTTATTTGCAAGCTTATTTTTTTAGTTTACAACTACCATTATTTTTCACATTTTTCATTAATTACACTTGCATCTTCCTTTTTTTACGGTTTGCGGTTTGATATTAGCGCAATTGTATTAATAAATTCACCCATCATCCTCCTTCACATTCTGCCTTTTAATTTTAGGAATAGTAAAAACTATCAAAAGTTAATTATGGTGTTTTTTGTTTTTTTTAATTCTCTTGCACTCATCTTTGAACTTGTAGAAGTCGTTAATTTTAATGCGGTAAGCATACGTTTTGATTATGAGATTTTTGGTGTGGCCGGCGATGTGGTTGATCAATTTGTAAGCTATTTAAAAGAATTTTGGTATGTGATTGTAGTTTGTGTGGCCATGTTTTATGGTATGGCCAAGTTGTATAACTATCTCACTCAGTTAAAAACAGAAAAAAAACAGAATCCAGTTATTCAAATGGTATTGATGTTTCTTGCCCTTGTTTTTTTTGGAATTGGAGCGAGGGGCGGCATTCAGAGCAAAGCAATAGGAACTGTCAATTCAATGCAATACACCAATTCTGTTTTGTCGCCAATGGTCTATAATACATGCTTTTCTATTGGTTCCTCTTTAATTGATAGATATCTTGATGAAAAGAATTATTTCACAAGCGATGAAGAGTTGACAGAGCATTTTAATCAAACAAGATGTTATTTTAAAGATTCGATGCCACAAAAAAAGATGAATGTGGTAGTAATCATTTTAGAAAGTTTCAGTAAATATTTTGTTCAATCTTTGTCACACGAGAAGGAAAAGTGCACACCCTTTTTAGATTCATTGATAAACTCGGGAACTTGTTATGTAGCTGCCAATGGTTACGCCAATGCACGCCACTCTCACGAAGGCCATTCGGCTATATTAACCTCTATTCCAGTTCTGATGTTAGATCCTTTTATGACCTCTGTATATCAAGAAAATAAGGTAAATTCTTATGTTAATATATTGAAAAAGTACGGCTATTACTCGGCATATTTTCATGCCTCAAAAAATGGAAGTTTGCGATTGGACGAAATGGCAAAAGAATGTGGATTCGATAGTTATTATGGTTTAAATGAGTATCCGAACAAGAATCACTATGATGGTAATTGGGGAATTTTTGATGATAAATTTTTCCCATTCTGTGCGGATAAAATAAATGGTTTTAAAGAACCTTTTACCACAACAATATTTAACTTATCATCCCATTTTCCATTTACCATGCCCGAAGAATTTAAAAATTCATTTGGCGTTGAAAATGCAGCAGACCCACAGATTCCGATGATTAGATATACTGATTATGTTTTGAAGCAATTTTTCAAAAAAATTAAAAGTGAACCTTGGTATGAAAATACCTTGTTCGTTTTTACCGCTGATCATACCTATCATGAATTATCAGAAAATCCAACAGAGCTCAGCAAATTCAGTATTCCAATATTATTTTTCTCACCAAAAGATACCTCTCTAAAGAAAAAAATGACCTTTCCAGTCAATCAGGTTGATGTAATGCCAAGTATCTTGGATTATTTAAATGTTCCTGATACATTCAAATGTTTTGGGAACAGTATATTCTCGCCAATTCCCTCTCGCTATGCTTTTAATTTTGAAAAAGGATTATATCAGTTAGTGGAAAAGGATGCGCTACTGCAATTTGATGGCGTTGAAGCTGTTGGTTTCTATGATTTAAAAACTGACCCTTTTCAGAGAAGCAATGCTATTAAAAGTAAGGATCCTAGAATTGCATTACTAACTAAAAGGATTAAGGCAGTTATACAAACCTATAATGGTGCGATGATTAGAAATGAGTTGTTTTAATAAACGAAGCATTAAGGTTCTTATCATACTTTACACCATTGTTTAAAAGTAATTTAATCATTATAGTTCCTTATCAGCTGACACCCTGAATCTCAATCATTGAAAAAATTAAATTACATATTTATTGTTCAGGGTGAAGGGAGAGGACACATGACTCAAGCAATCAGTGCCTATAACATGTTGAAAAGGGCTGGTAATACCGTTAGTTGTTTAATTATTGGAATTAATCCTCACCGCGAAATACCTGAGTTTGTAAAACAACAGATTGATGTTGAAATAGTAGCTGTTGATTGTCCCGGGTTTGTAATGGATTCGAAATTAAAAGCAGTCAAGTTAATACCATCTGTTCTTCAAACTTTTCTGAATCTCCCAAAATTCATAAAAAGTTTGCGCAGCATTCAAGAGAAAGTAAAAGAATATCAACCTGATATTATTATTAATTTTTACAATCCGCTTGGTGGGTTATATAGTTTTATTTTTCGTCCAGGTGTTCCTTTAGTCTGTATTGCTCATCAGTACATTTATCTTCATCCCGATTACATATTTCCTGAAGGGAAAAAAATGGATAGATGGGCTATTAAATTGTATTCAAGATTTACGGCAATAAAGTCATTAAAGAAACTTGCGCTTTCATTTTATCCCTTACCATATTATGAAAAGGAAGCGGTACTGGCATTTCCACCCTTATTAAGAAACGCGGTGTTTAGAGCGGAGGTTAAGACCGACGATTTTCTCCTTGTTTATCTCGTCAATAGTGGCTATGCCGAAGATATCACACAATGGCACAATAAACATCCTGAAGTTATGCTTCACTGTTTTACCGACAATAAAGAACTTATTGGAAAACGAGATGAAACCTTGGAGTTTCATGGTTTGGATGAAAGGAGTTTTCTTGAAAGAATGGCAAATTGCAAAGGACTTATCAGCACCGCCGGTTTTGAATCTATTTGTGAAGCAAAGTATCTTGGTAAACCTGTTTTTATGGTGCCTGTAAAAGGGAACTATGAACAATTCTGCAATGCACATGATGCCTGTAAAACAGGAACAGGCCTACGAGATGAAAGATTTAACATCAATAGATTCGTAGCCTATCTTCAGACTAATTTAGATACGAATGAGGAGTACAGGACTTGGGTAAATAGTGCTGAAGAAAAATTATTAGAAGCTTTATCCATCTGGAAAAATTAATGTAATGCACCAAAATGCTGCTGATTTTAATGTTTGAAAGGTCTCTATGCCTAAAAAAAACTCAAACTTCGATTGATTTTATTGGCCATTTTAATCCTAGCTTTTTGGCTTATTAAAATGAAAAGGCTTCTTTCGTTATAATAAAGCCTCCTTATAGAATAATGTTTCATTATCATTACTTCACTTTGTGCGCATAATTTCCGAAATCAAAGAAAATAGTTCGTGGCTAGGAATTTATTTTTCCGAATTAATAAATTTTCAAATTGTATTTTTGTCGAAAAACTAGATATTAATAATCAATGGCAACCACAGCAGATATCTCAACAGGAATGTTCATCAGGTTTAACAATGAGTTATGCCAAGTTACTGAATGGCAGCATCGTACACCAGGCAACTTGCGCGCCTTCTATCAATGTAAGATGCGCAATATTAAAAACGGCAAAAACCTTGAAAATCGTTTTAGAAGTGGTGAAGAAATTGAAACCGTGCGGGTTGATGTAAAAGAAATGCAATACCTGTATAAAGAAGGCGATGCCTTTGTTTGTATGGATAATGAAACGTATGATCAGGTTAATATTTCTGAATTTATGTTTGGCAATGCTGCTAAATTTATGAAGGAAGGCATGACAGTGATGATTCAATTTGAAGGTGAGCAACCCATTGGAGGACAAGCCCCAACGAACGTAGAGCTTGAAATTACTTATACCGAACCAGGTGTAAGAGGCGATACTGCTACCAATACTGGAAAACCTGCTACCGTTGAAACTGGTGCAGAAGTGAGAGTGCCGTTGTTTTGTGAAATCGGTGAAATTGTTCGCATAAATACTGTAACAGGTGAATACGTTGAACGGGTGAAAAAATAGGAAGTCTCTAAACTAAATATTAGCTGCCTATAACACTTTCAGCTTCAATTCATATATCTCCCAATACTTCTTTTTAACTAAAATGTCTGCTCAACTCAATTCAGAAAACAATTTCCTTGGAATTACTGAAGAGAACCTGTTTTCCTATAACACGTCAAGTGTCGTAATACAATCTGCTCCTTATGAGTATACGTCCTCTTATTTAGCAGGCTCCGATAAAGGACCGGAAGCAATCCTAGAAGCTTCTCACTTTGTTGAATTTTATGATGAAGAGTTGGGTCAAGAAACCTATAAAATGTGTGGTATTTCAACATTGGTGCCGATTAATTTCAACGGCAAAACCAACGCTGCTGCCATTGAATTAATTGAACAAACAACACATGAAAATTTATCAAACAATAAATTTGTTGTAAGTCTAGGTGCTGAACACACTGTAACTCTCGGGTTTTTCAAGGCGCACCTTTCAAAATATCCCGGAATTGGAATTCTTCAAATAGACGCACATTCTGATTTAAGATTAAGTTACCATGATAATCTTTACAGCCATGCCTCAGTTATGGCGCGGATTCATGACCTTGATGTTGATATTTTTCAGTTAGGAATTAGGGCTCAGTGTAAAGAAGAAGCTGATTTGATTAAATCTTCTCCAAGAATTAATACGTGGTATGCCCATCAAATTGCGGCAAATAAAAATTGGCAGGAAGAATTGATTGCTTCATTGCCAGAGAAAATATATCTCACCATAGATGCAGATGGCTTTGACCCTTCTGTTATGCCAGCGGTTGGAACGGCAGAACCAGGAGGATTATTGTGGTTTGAAACGCTTGCTTTTCTGAAAAAGGTTTGTCAAAGCAAGGAAGTAGTTGGTTTTGATATTGTGGAATGTGCCCCTAAAGAAGGCGAAATATTGACTCAGTTTAATTTAGCTAAATTGCTTTACAAAATACTTGGATACTGCACCTTGAATCCTAAATTTGTTGCGAAATATTGTTCTAAAAAATAATGCGAGTTTATTTAGATAATGCGGCCACTACGCCAATTGACCCAGAAGTAGTTATTGCCATGACGGATGTTCTTAGCAACGTGTATGGCAATCCAAGTGCCCAACACGCCATTGGAAGAAATGCCAAAGGCCTTATGGAGATTTCACGTAGAAAAATTGCTGAGTTAATCAATGCAAAACCTTCAGAAATTTTGTTTACCTCAGGTGGCACAGAGGCAGACAACATCGTTATTAGATCTTCTGTAAGGGATTTAGGCGTTAAGCATATTATCACATCACCCATTGAGCACCATGCTGTTTTGAGTACCGTTGAAGAGATGCATCACCAAGGTTTGGCTGAAATGCATCTTGTAAATATCAATGACGAGGGAGAAATTGACTACAAGCATTTGGAGGAATTAGCAACTACCTATCCAGGGAGTTTAATTACTTTGATGCATGCTAACAATGAAATAGGAACACTTCTCGATATAAAGAAGGCCTCAGAAATTTCAAAAAAACACCAATGTCTTTTCCATTCTGATACCGTGCAAACCATGGGACATTATAAAATTGATGTTCAGGAAATGGGAATGGATTTTTTGGCTTGCTCAGCACATAAATTCAATGGACCAAAAGGAATTGGATTTTTATATTTGAAAAGCAATCAGAAACTTAAATCATTGATAACGGGTGGTGGACAGGAAAAAAATTTAAGAGCTGGTACCGAAAATATTCATGGAATCGTTGGTTTGGCAAGGGCACTTGAAATTTCAAACAGCATCATGGCCGAGAAGCAAAAACGATTGCAAGGATACAAAAGCCTTATGAAAGACCTTATCGAAAGCCAAATACCAGGTGTAGCTTTTAATGGTGTTGCTGAACCTGACAAAAGTCTTTATACAGTTTTAAATGTGAGCCTGCCTCCAAACCCTGCTGGAGAAATGTTGTTGTTCAAGTTGGATATTGATGGTGTTTGTGCCAGCGGTGGATCGGCTTGCAGCAGTGGTGCCAGTGCTGGAAGCCATGTGTTGGCAGCCATTCATCACCCAGATGATCGCACAGGCGTAAGATTTTCTTTTGGAAAATATACTACTGAAGAGGATATTAGATTTGCAGTAGATGTGCTTAAGAAGGTGATTTCGGAGTAGATTTCCGCGACAGATGCATTCCATTTCTGCTAGACAGATATGGTGGATTTTCTCCTGCGAAATTAATAAAATTTTTACTGAATTTCACTTTGGTAAAATTTTCAAAATAACTTAGGTGTTAAAATAAATGTTATTTGTGATAAAGCCGCTGAGGTTTGTCTTTCAGAACAATTATAAAGTGAAAATGGATGATTTTATTCTAGCAAAACCTCGGAGGTTTTGTGGAAATTATTTTGAAAATGTTAGTTAGAGTAAAATGTATGACCCTCATTCTACTAAAACTAAAGAGCTGAGTTAGCCATTTTTCTTCAAAAAATCAGAATAAGCTACCATAATTCCATCTTTCAATTCGGTTTTGTATTTCCAACCCAATGAACTCAGGAAAGATACGTCGAGCAATTTGCGAGCTGTACCATCAGGTTTTGAGGTATCAAACTCAAGTTTTCCTGTGTATCCTATTAATTTCATAATCATTTCAGCAAGCTCCTTAATGCTTAAATCATGGCCAGTTCCAATATTAACGAACCTATCGCCATCATACTCCAACATAAGTTTTAGGGTAGCTTCGGCCAAATCATCAGCAAATAAGAACTCCCTGAGTGGAGTACCAGTTCCCCAAATTACAACCTCGGGTGAATTACTCACTTTGGCTTCATGAAATTTTCGGATCAAGGCCGGCAAAACATGGCTGTTTTGAGGATTGTAATTATCATTAATACCATATAAATTGGTTGGCATTACCGAAATGAAATTACAACCGTATTGACTTCGATAGGCTTCACACATCTTAATCCCAGTGATTTTTGCAATGGCATAAGGCTCATTGGTAGGTTCTAGTAAGCCTGTTAAAAGATAGTCTTCCTTTAAGGGTTGTGGAGCCAATTTTGGATAGATACAAGATGAACCAAAAAACATCAGTTTTTTAACACCCTGTAGGTAGGCATTATGAATTACATTGTTTTGAATCTGTAAATTATCGTAGAGAAACTGCGCTCTGAAAGTGTTGTTGGCCATAATTCCTCCAACTTTTGCTGCAGATAAAAATACATACTCTGGCTGTTCATCTTCAAAAAAAGTGGATACTGCATTGAAATCTCTCAGATCAAGTTCTGCAGAGGTATGGAAAACCAGATTGTTATAACCATTTTTCTCAAGTGTCCTGCGAACAGCTGAGCCAACCATGCCTCTATGGCCTGCTACATATATTTTACTGTCCTTATTCATCAATTTTGAACCCTTATAATTATTTACAGAATAGTCTACTTCACTTTATTCAAAATAGTTAAACACCCTGAATCCTCCATCCTGAAGGTATTTCTCTTTTTTCATTAATTTTAGATCCGATTTCATCATGTCATTTACAAGCGCATCAAGATCGTATTTTGGATTCCAGCCGAGTTGTTTTTTAGCTTTTGATGGATCTCCAATCAATAAATCAACTTCCGTTGGTCTATAGTAAAGTGGATCAACAAAAATCAATTCTCTACCCTCTTTAAGATTTGGATTTTTGATTTCTAAGAAATCCAATCTGCTTTGATCGAGTGCTGAAATAAAACCACATTCGTTTTCACCTTGGCCTTTAAACTCAATGTCGATACCGAGATCTCTAAAACTTAAACGAACAAATTCTCGCACTGCTGTGGTTATACCGGTAGCAATCACATAATCTTCGGGCTTTGGTTGTTGAAGCATAAGATACATGGCTTCAATATAATCCTTGGCATGTCCCCAGTCTCTTTTTGCATCCATGTTTCCAAGAAATAATTTGTCTTGCATACCGATTGCAATACGACTTGCAGCGCGTGTGATTTTGCGTGTTACAAAGGTTTCGCCTCTAATAGGCGATTCGTGATTGAAAAGGATGCCATTGCAGGCATACATATTATAAGCTTCGCGGTAATTTACTGTAATCCAGTAGCCATAAATTTTTGCAACCGCATAAGGAGAGCGCGGATAAAAAGGTGTTTTCTCACTTTGTGGCACTTCCTGAACCATACCGTAGAGTTCAGAAGTAGATGCCTGATAAAATCTCGTTTTTTCAGTAAGGTTGCAAATTCTGATGGCTTCTAAAATCCTGAGCGTTCCAAGACCATCGGCATTGGCTGTATATTCAGGGGTTTCGAAACTTACTTTTACGTGGCTTTGAGCTGCAAGATTATAAATTTCATCGGGCTGAATTTCCTGAATCAAGCGAATGAGGTTGGTGCTGTCTGTTAAATCGCCATAATGCAACTTCAGTTTGAGGTTTCTTTCATGTGGATCCTGATAGAGATGATCTATTCTGTCGGTATTAAAGAGAGAGCTTCTGCGTTTAATTCCGTGAACTTCATACCCTTTATTGAGTAAAAATTCTGCTAGATAGGCTCCGTCTTGACCTGTAATTCCTGTAATGAGTGCGCGCTTTTGCAATGGGTTACTGATTTTTTTAGAAAGGGCAAATTTAAAATTTGTTATGTCAAGGTAAAAGGTTTTATTTCGTTGCCATGAAAAACTCAATCTTTAAAATATACGTGCTCTTAGTTTTCGTATTATCAGTGCAAACAAGTTACAGTTCCGTTTGGGCAAGAAATCCTGATTCGAAAGAAGCAACAGAACGGTTCAAAAAAAGTACTGTTTATTTTGTTATTCCAAAATACTTATTAAAAGATCAAGAAGAAGAATTTTTAGAGGCTATACAAAAAGGATGGACTTATAACAAAATAAAAGTAATTGATGAAAAAGAGGTTAATAAGTATATTGGAGAAAAGTATGCAGCTTTTTTAGGTGTAGGCTATACCCTTTTTAATGGGAGTTTTTCTTATTTGTATTTTCAACTTTGGCAGGTTAACTCGGAAAAAATTCGAGGGCTAGGGGAAAAGATTTTATTCTGAAACATCGGTCTTGAGCTATCTTGTCACTTTAGGATGAAATTACATGAGACAAGAGCTAAAGAAATTGATAATTTATTAAATGGTAAATTGCCTATTACGAATTTTAATCCTGCAATTTTATGCACATATCTGCAGCACATGACTTTTGGTCTAAAAAGTAGCGATAAGGAATTTCTAACTGATAAGGAAGAGAAGGATTTGATAGAATTAACAAAGGATACGCTTTTTATAACTGATAATTTTTTAAGGATGTGTAGCTCATTTACTGATTGCATTCTGGATGATAGAGAAAAAGCAATGAAAAATTATCTCTTTCCATACAAGATGATAAGTATGGATGAATTGAATTCAAAATTGTCTTCCAATCCAGATATTTATTATATGATATATTTTTTTCAAGAGACATCCTTTATGCTTATGAAGAACGGTGAATTTATTTATGCAAGTAAGAATGTAGGCAGCTCTCCACCGTCCTTAAACGCTAAATTAATGATTAAACACTTGGTGGGAGATATTAACAAAAAGTAAAAGATTGATTATCAAAATAATTGAATGACCTTTTAAAAATTTACTCATCTATTCCAAGCGAAAGACAAATTTTTGTTTTTGACTTAGTCTTTGAACAACTTTTGGGAATTGGATATGAGATAGTTTCAGATAAAGATTCTGCACAAATTGAGTATTCAAATTCGACGATTACTTCAGTTATTCATATCCCGATTTGCAATAACCTATTAAGCTCCAAAGGTTTTGAGCCTTTTGAAATCCCATTTAAAAACACAGGAGCAGAAACCATTTTATTTCCCTCCACAAATTCCACATCTGAACAATGGGATTTTGATTTATTTTCGGCGGTATTTTATTTGGTAAGTCGCTATGAAGAATACAGTGGTTTTGAGCCGGATGTTCACAATAGATTTCCACCTGAAGCAAGCATTTTATTTAAGACCAAAAGTTTTGAATTCCCCTTAGTGAATATTTGGGTTGAAAAACTCCGCCTCAACATACTAAAGCATTGGCCTGAAACAAAATTTAAGCTTCCTGAATTTAGGTTTATTTCAACTATAGATGTTGATAGTACTTTTCAATACAGCGAAAAAGGAATTGGTTGGAGCCTGTCTGGTGTTTTGAAAGATGCGATGAAAGGTGACTTCAAAAGCATTACGTCAAGGCTAAAAACAATCGCCAGAATCAATAAAGATGCGTATGATGTTTTTGACTACCTTAAAAACTTACATCATGAATTAAAAACCGAAGTGAAGTATTTTTTTCTTTTGGGTGATTATGCCCCTTACGACAAGAATATAAGCTGGAAAAATAAAAGGCAGTCAGAGATTATTAAAAAATTGTCAGAAGAATATGCCGTTGGAGCCCACCCATCATACTTGTCGAATACCTTGCCGGGCCAAATTAAAAAGGAACTTCAGCGTTTGGAAACAATCACAGGTCAAAAACCAACCATAAGTCGGCAGCATTTTTTAATGCACTCATTTCCTTCAACCTATCAAAATTTAGTTAAGAATGGCATCAAGGAAGATTACACACTTGGCTATACCAGTCAATATGGTTTTAGGGCTGGCATAGCTTCCCCATTCTATTTTTTTGATTTAGAAAAAGATGAATCAACGTACCTACTTCTTTACCCATTTTGCAGCATGGATATTACGCCTCTGCATTATTATAAATTAACTCCTGAGCAGGCTATGGCAAAAAACAAAGCGCTTTTACAAAGCGTAAAATCTGTCAATGGAACTTTTATCTCTCTTTGGCATAATGAATCTATTTCCGGCACAGGGCGTTGGCAAGGAGGATGGCCAGATGTTTATGCACAGTTGCTGAAAGATGGGGTCTAGATTAGGACGGGGAGTTAGGATTACATGTGCTTTATCAATGAAATAGTATTTCTGTCCTGTCTCTTCCCCTTTTTTGAATTGACTCAGTTTGCATAATATTTTTGAATCACCTTCAATTCTTCTTCCTTCCTATTTTCTGCATTCTCCAATTGGTTGCTAGAAAATATTTGAACAGCCGCCAACTTGTTTAAATGCTTTTGAATAGGAAGTGAATCTTAATACTGAGCCTTTCGAATTAAGAACCATAGAAACTGTAACAGCAGCAGTACCTTTAGTAATTACCAACAGAAATTTTTAAGAAAACTGGATCAAGGTGAAATGATTGCCCAAATTAGCTTTATGCTAAAGAGGCAAATAAACGCCTGGGTGCTGCCTGATGCTTTGGTTACTTTTAATGCAAATTTTTCAAAGTAACTGAATGGTGATCTTGTATTTTTTTAAAAAATCTTTTTTCATTTTAATTATCCAAAACTAGATTTATTGAGTATCGTTTCGTCAAAAATATGTAAATCATGTAATAATTTCCAAAAATAGTGTAACCCCTCAGGCATTTAGCAAATGTTAATTTGCAGTATAATTATCATATAAAAACAAAAAACAAATGAAAAATCAAATTCAATTTTTAAAATCAGGAATTGCTCAAGCCACCTTGACTTCGGCGTGTTTTATTTTAGTATTAGCAGCCCTGCAATCTTGCAGCAATTCAAAACCCGAAGACACCAAAGAAGTCGCAACAGAGCAAAACGAGGCAAAGTTTGACAATGCTACAGAAGATGATGCAAAATTTTTAGTAAGTGCAGCTGAAATTAATTTAGAAGAAATTCAACTCGGAAAGTTGGCACAAGAAAAGAGTATGAATGCAGATGTGAAAAGTTTGGGTAAAATGATGGAAACCGAACACACAAAAGCATTGGAAGATTTGCAAGCACTTGCAGCAAGTAAACAAATCACCCTTCCAACCTCATTAACAGATGACGGAATGAGTGCAAATAATAAACTGATGGATATGAAATCATCGAAATTTGATAAGGAATATTGTGACCTGATGGTAAACGGACATAAAGATGCGATCAGCAAATTTGAAAAAGCATCTACCGATGCCGCCGACTCCGACATTCGTAGTTGGGCAGCATCAATGCTTCCAGCATTGCGCACACATCTTGACAACTCTATAACTTGTCAGAAACAATTTGAAAAAATGTAACATTTTCCTATTAATAAATTTAAACGCATTCATCATGGCAGTATCAAAAAAATCACAAGACAAAGTTGAAAATGTAATGCACAAATACAAGCATGGAACTTTAAAATCAAGCAATGGAGCCAAAGTAGTAGACCGAAAGCAAGCCATTGCAATTGGTTTGAGCGAAGCAAGGGAAGCCTGAGAAAGGTCTCTATAAAAATGTAGTGTAAATGAATGTAAGACCAAAATGGAATGCGAGATAATGTAAATAAGGATTTAAAACTTTAGTAACTAATTTATAATTCAAAAAATTAAAATCAAAAAAATGAAAGACGAAACAAAAATGCAGGGTAACATGGCGACAAATCGCAGTATGGAATCAAACGAAAAAATTACGGGAGTGTTGAACACCCTTATTGAGATTAACAGTGACCGCATAGAAGGATACGGTCACGCATCAAAAGAAACTGATGACTCCGACCTTAAAGAATTATTTAACGGAATGGCGGCTAAAAGTAAAATAGTAAAAAGCCAACTGATAAATGAAGTGATAAAGCATGGCGGAGAGCCCACTGAAAGTACGACTGCTTCAGGCAAAGTATTTCGTGTGTGGATGGATTTTAAAGCTGTACTCACCGGCAAGGACCGTAAGGCAATTCTCAACTCATGCGAGTTTGGAGAAGATGCTGCCCAAAATACATATGCCGACGCAATTAAAGACAGCAGTGAATTTCCACTTGACATTATCGAACTCATCACTCAACAGAAGGCTAAACTTCTAGAAGATCACAACCGTGTAAAGACACTTCGTGACATTAGCTAACTCCAAAACAATTTATCAATTTAATAAAATCAAAATGACAAAATTAAATCCTTCTCAAAACAGGACAACTCAAAAAGGAGAAAAAGCAAAATCAGGTGTAGCACAAGGGCTGCGAGATTTATTTGTAAATGAACTAAAAGACATCTATTGGGCAGAAAAAGAATTAACAAAAGCAATTCCCAAAATGATTAAAAATGCAACTTCTGAAGAATTGGTAGAGGCACTTACAGATCATTTGGAAGAAACCAAAACGCATGTAACACGATTGGAAGAAGTTTTTGCATCAATAGAAGAAAAGGTAGTAGCTAAAAAATGTGAAGCTATGGAAGGGCTTACAAAAGAGGCAGGAGAAATAATGGAAGCAACAGAAAAAGGGGTTGTTCGTGATGCAGGAATTATTCTGGCGGGACAAAAAGTGGAGCATTACGAAATTGCCACTTATGGAACACTTGCATCATTCGCAAGAACTCTGGGAGAAGATGAAGCAGCTTCACTGTTAGAAGAAACCTTGAAAGAAGAAAAAGCAGCAGATGAAAAACTTTCTGAAATTTCCTATTCCATAAATGTAGATGCAGCAGATGAAGAAGAATTTCAAAGATCAAGTGAGGCAACGAGAAAGTAAGTATCAAAATAAATCAATAATTTCAAATAATTCAATTTAAAAAACCATGAAAGAAGATCAAAAATACCAGCTGGAACAAAAAACTCCAACAAGTCAAAATCAAGGTTGCTAAAAAAATCAAGGGGATCACAAAAGAGAAGAAAATTCTGCTAACAAAAAAGAGAGTGACAAAGGAGATGAGGGAGAGGTTTCTACCAAAGAATTTGAGGAGCAATCTGAACCGAGAAAAACAAACACTCCAACAGTTGGAGGCAATGCTAGTAGAAATCAAGATAGCAACCAAAACAGGGATTTAAGCCAAGACAAGAATTCAGGCAATAATCAAAATCGTTTTTAATTGCTAACGCGATATAAATTAAGGTGAGCAAGGCTTAAAAAAATATCTTTGGGATTTCTCACCTTGATTTATTTAACTCAAAAACAATTAAACAAACCAAGTCAGAAAAATTCCATACATTGTTTCGGTTGTTCTAATCATTTGCTGGGCAATTGGTTTCGCCACATACAACTTAGATGCAATCATTCATTTTCTTCTTACAATAGCTGTTATAGCAATACTCCTAAGAGTTATTCAAAGCAGAAAACTACGATAGTTCTTTATTCAAACAATTTAAAAAAACAAAATCATGAGTTCGGTAAAAGTATTATTAGGAGTGCTGGCTGGCGCAGCAGCGGGTTCAACATTAGGGATTTTGTTCGCTCCAGAAAAGGTTTCAGGTACGCACTTAAGAATTTCTAAAAAGGCAGATGATTATTTAGATAATCTAAAGGGCAAATTTGATGATTTTCTTTTAACGGCAACCAATGAATTAGATTATGTAAAAAAGAGAAGCAGAAAATTTAGTTAACAAAGGCATAACCAAGATAAAAGAATTGAACGATTGAATTACAAACAAAACAGATGAAAAAATCTCAAAACAATCTTAAACTATGAAAACGCAAATATTTATTATCGCCTTATTCTTTGCTCTGCTTTCAACATTTTCTAGTTGTTCCGTAGTCGAAGGGATATTTAAAACAGGAGTGGGTGTTGGAGTCTTTAGCGTGGCACTTGTTATTGTTCTAATTATTTTTCTTGTAACCAGAATGGGAAAAAATAAATAAGCTACCATCAAACAAAAAAAAGATATTTCGGAATGAAGGCAACTTCAAAACGATGTTGTCTTTTCCACTTTAATTTTTTTTTGGTACAATTAGATTATAAATGCAACTTTTGTTTTAAAAAATATACCATCTGGGCATTTAAAATCCAAAGATTTCCTTGCCCAGCATTAGAGTTTTTTTTGAATTTAAATAAGCAACAGGCGTTACTTCTATCAAATTAAAAATTTGTAAATATGCAATAATTTCTCATCATCAGATTTATGAAGGCAAAATATGACCAAATCGAAATGAATAATTACGAAAATAGTTTAAAAACTTACCGAGACCTAAAAGGTGTTATGGATACTGCCTACGATGAAGGTAAGATTAAGGGAAAGACTGAAACCGTCAAGCAACTAAAAGTGTTAGGTTTTTCAATCGGCATTATCAGTTAATCGACTGGTTTAAAAAAGGTTGAAATTGAAAGATTATGGTGAATTTGCTCTTGCAATTTTCATTTGCTTATGCAGAATCTTCAACTATTTTACCAATCCTGAAATAATTTCAGACAAAGCCGCAAAGGCTACTTTTGTAGAATATTCTTTCTCGAACTGTTCACGCCCGATTTCACCCATTTTATGTCTCAGGTTAGGGTTTTGAAGAAGGGTGGTTAGTTTGGATTGCCATTCTTCAGGGTTAGCGGCTAAATAGCCATTGATACCTTCTTTCACAATGTCTGAATTAATACCAATGGGTGTTGCAACAACTGGAATACCAGCTGCCATATAGACATACAATTTATACCCCCCTTTTCCTTTTGAATACTCAATGGGTAGAAGTGGCATAATACCAATATCCATCATTCCTATGTATTCTGGCTCTTTATTGAGTTGCCAAGGTAAATGTTCAAAAGGAATTCCTTCAGGCTGGTAGCTTGTATCGGCACCAATCAATATAAGTCTGTACTTCAATTCTCTGGCTAGGCGTCTAAGAGCATCTTCTACTTGTTTCAAAACCACAGTGGTTGATTGTGAGCCAATCCAACCGATAACTGGGACTTTCTCAGCACGAGATTGCGTTTTGGGTTTTATCAATTCCCCGTCAACCGAAGTGGGAATTAGATGTGATTCTTTTCCGATTATTTTGCAAAAATTAGCCAAATAGGGTGTGCTAATAATCACAGCATTAGCATATTTTACCATCAACGCTGTGCTCATTGATTCGCTTTTTAATTTGTTTTCGGTTAAAAAAATCGAATCGTCGAAATCGAAAATCAGTGGTATATTTTTAGATTCAAGATGTTTGAGAAATCTAATTTCAATGCGTTCTCTTTGCACAAACACCAAATCCCAATTTCCAAACCTCACAAAAAGTCTGGTTTTTAAGAAATAATATCGTTTAAGAATTGCAAAATTTAATCTACCCAAAAAGCTAGAAGGTTCCCTTGAAATTCTTGGAATCCATGAGATGCGAAAGTTTATTGATTCTAATTGTGGAATAAATTGTAAAATTCTGATGCGTGAACTGGGATGATCAAAGTTGCCATCGGTTAGGATCAAAATCTTTTTTTTACTGAGCGTGGCCGTCATTCCTCAATTAAGAATTGGTACTTTGAAACATTAAACTTTGGCGGCCATTAAAACAAATTTATCTGAACAGGTTTTGTTGGTTTTCCACCTTTTCCCCCCTTGTCATTGTTATCATCTCCTCCATCATCATCTATCGGGTCATCATCTTTTGGGTCATCATCTTTTGGATCATCATTGCTGTCGTTCTCAAGATCCTTGCTCCCATTTTTTACTTCCTTAGCTACACTTTTAGTATCTGCAACAATATTCTCTTCATCTATTTCAGATTCGGAACCATCAAATTCATCGTAATCCTGATCAATCATTACAGGCATCTCTTCTTCAGCCGGCTCAGGCGTTATGTCTTCAATTGATTTTAAGGTATCATAAGTCAGTTTATTTCCTAATGACCTCCATCCTTTTACACCAATAAATTCATTCAGCTTCATTTCCTTTTCCTCTTTTTCTCCTTTTTTATTCACCGTTTTAATTAATAAAATTGGGTCATTTTTTTCTGTAATATAGTAGAGTGTATTGCCTTTTCCTTCCTGTATAAAAATAAACTTTTTACCAATGGTGGTGGTTTCAATTTTGAAACGTTTGGCATAATGCTGTTTTTCATCGGCTACATAATGAATGCAACTTAATACCATTTCAGGGTCGTATTTTCTAATGATTTGGATATCCTTAGGCTCATAATGGTTGGTTAATTCAAAGTCAGTCATACCGTAGCTACCGTCTTTGTATATTACCAATATTTTGTCTTCGTTATCAAATCTTCCTAAGGGCTCCCCTCTGCCGTCAGAGTTCAATCGGCCTATGGCTGGTTCAAAGTAAATGGCTCTGCCGCCTATGGTACTTCGGCCTTTCTCTTTTAGAACAACCTTGCGAACTTGGAATTTACTGAGGGTGTTTCCGATACTATTCCGGTTTTTGATAGCGAGGTCGGCAAAATTATAATCAAACACCTTGATACGCGCTTTACTCATATTGCTAAGCTGAACATTAATTACTTCGGCTTCGCCATTTGGGTTGGCTGTGAGATACAATATTTTAGATCCGGGATGTGTTTGCGTGATGTCGTATTCCTTGTCTCTTGTAATACCTGTAATTGTAAAACGTTTTACAAAATATTTTCGGCTCTTGCCTTCCAGATAAACGGCATTATAAACTTTGCGGTCATCATTCTTTCTAAATATATCTACATGAATCAGGTTTTTGCCAAAAAAAGCTTTATCCGCAATTTTACTGATGGTGTATTTACCATCATCACGGATAGCAATAATGTCATCCAAGTCAGAGCAATCGCAGATATACTGGTCTTTCTTGAGTCCGAAGCCAACGAAACCTTCTTCCAAATTGGCGTAAAGTTTTTGATTGGCAACTGCAACAACGTTGGCTTCAATGATATCAAATTGTCTAATTTCAGTTCTGCGCTCCTTGCCTTTTCCAAAATGTTTGAGTAAAGCTTCAAAATATCGGATGGCAAAAGGTATAAGGTTGGCCAGATGATTATTAACTTCATCAAGTTCAGTTTCTAAGCCACGCATTAGTTCATCGGCCTTAAAGGCATCAAATCTTGAAATGCGTTTAATTCTGATTTCAGTTAATTTGGTGATGTCATCGCGAGTAACTTCTCTTCTCAACATAGCTTTAAAAGGATCGAGACCTTTGTCTATTGTCTCAATAATTTCGTCCCAGGTTTCACATTCTTCAATATCTCGGTAAATTCTTTCTTCAATAAATATTTTTTCAAGACTGCTAAAATGCCACTTCTCCTCGAGCTCAGTTCTTCTTATCTCAAGTTCTAGTTTTAGGAGGGCTAAGGTAGATTCGGTACACTGATTAAGAATATCATTTACATCTAAAAAATGAGGTTTGTCACCAAAAATTACACACGCATTTGGGGAAATACTTACCTCACAATCCGTAAAGGCATAAAGTGCATCAATTGTTTTATCCGTTGAAATACCTGGTGCCAATTGAATTTCAATTTCCAAATCGCGGGCAGTATTATCAATTACCTTTTTGATTTTAATTTTACCTTTGTCGTTTGCTTTTATGATTGAATCAATAATAGAACCTGTTGTTGTGCCATAAGGGATTTCTTTAATGAGAAGCGTTTTCTTGTCCTTTTCCTCAATGCGCGATCTTACCCTTATTCTACTCCCCCTTTTGCCGCCATTGTAGTTATTAAAATCTGCCAAACCTCCTGTAGGGAAATCAGGCATAATGTTGGTTTTTTTACCTCTCAAAATATCAATACTGGCCTCAATGAGTTCAATAAAATTATGGGGTAATATTTTTGTACTGAGTCCAACCGCTATACCTTCAACACCTTGTGCCAAAAGCAATGGAAACTTCATCGGTAGCGTTACCGGTTCTCTGTTTCTACCATCATAACTTCGTTGCCATTGTGTTGTTTTCGGATTAAACGCTATTTGCAATGCAAACTTCGAAAGTCGGGCTTCAATGTAACGCGGGGCGGCCGCACTGTCGCCCGTTCTAATATCACCCCAGTTTCCTTGTGTATCAATTAATAATTCTTTCTGGCCCAGATTAACAAAGGCATCTCCAATAGCAGCATCGCCATGTGGATGGTACTTCATGGTGTTTCCTATCACGTTAGCCACCTTGTTATATCGTCCGTCTTCCAGTTCCCACATGCTGTGCAGAATACGCCGTTGTACAGGCTTTAGTCCGTCTTCCAAGGCAGGTACTGCGCGTTCTAAAATTACATACGAAGCGTAATCTAAAAACCAGTTTTGATACATCCCCGAAACAGGAATCACCTTGGGATCATCGTGTCGGATGTCTTCGTCTTTGTTTTCGGTATTTTCTGGTAACTCCTCGTTCAATTGTTAAATTATTTTATTATTAAATTTGACTGCTTCTAATTATTTTCTTCTTTATTCTTCATTCTTTGCTGATATAAAGGGAATCAGTTGACGCTATTACATTCTATATTCTATTCTTTTTAATATCTTTAAAAATTTATAATTTTGGTTCAATTGAGTCTAACATCTAAAATCTAACCTTCTAACATCTAACCTTCTAATATCTAATATCGTTTCGAGGGCTTGCGCAGCGCGGGGTCGGTGCAACGAAGCTTTCCACCCAGCACAAAGGTGTTGGGAAAACAAACTCTTACAAATCACAAAACCCGCATTGCGCAACTGCCCTCTGTTAACAGCAGATTTTCTATTCCGCCGTCTTTTCTATGTCAGTTTGCTGGATTGTCTTCTCTTGCGTAGCTATAATAGAATAGTCTATCAATTGACTGTTCTTCATTAAAGATGAGAGTGAGTTCGGGTCTACGGAAGAC
>Ga0163144_10008248_pt1 | contig 22562 bp, 19 predicted proteins | sample OliLak19BULKMAT1_FD_123175 | JGI IMG/M metagenome (GOLD analysis project Ga0163144, IMG submission 123175) | Freshwater microbial mat bacterial communities from Lake Vanda, McMurdo Dry Valleys, Antarctica - Oligotrophic Lake LV.19.BULKMAT1 | ecosystem: Environmental > Aquatic > Freshwater >...
GCGGCGGTGGCCGGGGTGGCCATGGGGCTCATCAAAGAAGGCGAGCAGTACGCCATCCTGACCGACATCCTCGGCACCGAAGATCACCTGGGCGACATGGACTTCAAGGTCGCGGGCACGGAGCAGGGCATCACGTCCATCCAGATGGACATCAAGATCGAAGGGCTCGACCTCAAGATCATGAAGGAAGCCCTGGAGCAGGCACGGGAGGGACGCCTGCACATCCTGGCCGAAATGAAGAAGGCGTTGCCCGCCGCGCGTGCCGAGCTCTCGTTGTATGCGCCGCGCATCGTGACCATGATGATCAGCCCCGAGAAGATCGGCGACCTCATTGGGCCGAAGGGGAAGACGATTCGCGGGATTCAGGAAGAGACGGGCGCCGAGCTCACCGTGGACGACTCCGGAATGGTCACCATCGCTGCCGTCGGCGGCGAGGCGATGGATCGGGCACGCCAGATGGTCATGGCCATCACGGCTGAGCCAGTGGTGGGTGAAACGTACGAAGGCACCGTCAAGACGGTCACCGCATTCGGCGCCTTCATCGAGATAATGCCGGGCTCCGAAGGGCTGCTGCACGTTTCCGAAATGCGTCACACGCGCGTCGAGAAGCCGGAAGACGTGGTGAAGAAGGGTGATCAGGTGACGGTGAAATTGATCGATCGCGATGAGCGGGGTCGGTTGCGCCTGTCCATGAAGGCGCTGATGCCCAAGCCCGAGGGAATGGACGAGCAGGGAGTCGGGAGCAGCAACGGCGGTGAAAGCGGCGCCAGCGGTGAGGGCGATAGCAGTGAGCGCCGGGATCGTGGCGAGCGTCGCGGAGGTAGTGGCGGCGGCGATCGCGGCCGTGGCGGGCGTGGAGGCGGCCGACGGTAGCGTCGGTAAGATCGTGACCGCGCGTTCGATGACCGATATGGCCGGAGTCCTGCGCACCGTGCTGGACAACGGCATCACGGTGGTTTCGGAGTACATGCCAGGCGTTCGATCGGTCGCGATCGGCGCCTGGGTTCGCATTGCGTCGGTACACGAGGCCCGGCCGCTCATGGGCGTCTCGCACCTGCTGGAGCACATGGTGTTCAAGGGGACCGAGCGACGGAGCGCGAAGGAGATCGCGATGTCGCTCGAGAACCTCGGCGGATCGCTCGATGCGTACACCTCGCGCGAACACACGGCGTTTCAGGCGCGGGTGCTGGACGAGCATCTGGAGCAGGCGGCCGATGTGATCGGCGACCTGATATTCAATCCGGTGTTGCGCGACACCGATTTGCAGCTGGAGCGTCGCGTGGTGCTGGAGGAAATCTCGATGGTCGACGACACGCCCGACGACCTCGTGTTCGAACTGCACAACGAGTTGCTGTGGGGCGAGCATCCGTACGGCTACTCCATACTCGGTACCCGGGACTCGGTCGGGTCGTTAGGCATCGGCGAGCTGCAATCGCTGCACCGGCAGGGCTATCAACCGCAACACATCCTGCTCGCCGCCGGCGGCAATGTGGAGCATGAACGCCTGGTCGACACGCTGCTGCGCACGGGTTGGGGAGCGGTGCCGCGTGGCATCGACGTCGTCCCCGTCGTACCGCCGCCCATCACCGCACCACCGATCGTACGCCACGTGGAGCGCGATGCCGCACAAACGCAGGTGGTCTTCGGCTCGTCCACCCTGCCGTACGGCCATCCCGGTCGCTACGCCATGGCCCTCGCCTCTTCGTTGTTAGGGGGAGGGATGAGTTCACGTCTTTTCCAGCGGGTGCGCGAGGAGATGGGGCTGGCGTACTCGGTCTCGTCCTTTCACAGTCATCACACCGACAGCGGCACGCACGGCGTGTATCTCGCCACCTCGCCCGAGACGGCCGAGCTGGCGGTTCAGGCGGTGCGCCAGGAACTGCAGTCGGTGGCGGACCACGGATTCACGGCGGAGGAGGTGGCGGCGGGACGGGGACAGTTCAAGGGACAGATCACCCTCTCGCTGGAAAGCTCGTCGGCGCGGATGTATCGCGCGGCGGCGACCGAGTTGTACGGCGAGCCCTATCGACCGATTGACGACGTGCTGTCCCAGATCGACGCCATCCGGGACGACGAGGTGGCGGCCATGGCGCACGCATACTTCGCCCCCGATCGGCAAACCGTGCTGAGCCTCGGCCCCGTGCCGGGGACGGCCTGATACTTCACCATCCGACCGACTACAACCATGCGCATCGGCGTTCCGAAGGAGATCAAGACCAACGAGAATCGCATCGCCCTCGTCCCGTCGGGTGTAGAGACTCTCGTTGCGGCCGGCCACGAGGTGCTCATCGAGCAGGGCGGCGGCGAGGGAAGCGGCTTCGAAGACAGTGCATTTACCGAGGCCGGAGCAGAGATCGCTCCCGATGCGGCGTCGGTGTGGGCCAGGGCCGACATGATCATGAAGGTTAAGGAGCCCATCGAGCGCGAATGGGCGCACATGCGCCGTGGTCAGACGATCTTCACCTACTTTCACTTCGCCGCCGACGAGCAGTTGACCAACGCGCATCTTGCATCGGGCGCCACGTGCATCGCGTACGAAACGGTCGAGCTCCCCTCGCGCGAGTTGCCGCTGCTCACGCCGATGTCCGAGGTGGCGGGACGAATGGCGGTACAGGAAGGGGCCAAGTACCTCGAGAAGCTGTACGGCGGGCGGGGCGTGCTGTTAGGCGGCGTGCCCGGCGTGGCGCCGGCCAAGGTGGTCATTCTCGGCGGTGGCGTGGTGGGAATCAACGCGGCCAAGATTGCCGCCGGCATGGGCGCCAAGGTTGTCATTCTCGACATTTCGCTTGAGCGACTTCGGTATCTGTCCGACGTGATGCCGGCCAACGTGCAGCTTATCCACTCCAACCGGCACAATGTGCTGGAGCAGATCGGCACCGCCGATCTCGTGGTGGGCGGCGTGCTCATTCCCGGGGCTAAAGCGCCGAAGCTGATTCGCCGTGAGGACCTCAAGCGCATGCGGCCCGGCTCGGTCATCGTCGACGTGGCCATCGACCAGGGTGGGTGCGTGGAGACGATTCACGCCACGACCCACGAGAATCCGACGTACGTGGTCGACGGCGTGATTCACTACGGCGTGGCCAACATGCCGGGCGGTGTGCCGCGCACCTCGACACTCGCCCTCACCAATGCCACGTTGCCGTATGCGATGCAGCTGGCCAACAAGGGATGGAACAAGGCGTTGCGAGAAAATCCGGCGCTGCTGCGCGGGCTTAATGTGATCGACGGGAAGATTACGTACCAGGGCGTCGCCGACGCCTTCGGTCTCCCGTTCCACGAGCCCGCGCAGTTCGTGGTGTAGCGCCGCACGGCGACAGACAGGCGCGAACGCATGTCCCTCCTTTCGGTGCGCGTGTTGCGCCTGCCGGGTAACCCCGATCTCCCGCTGCCCGCGAGACAAACCAGTGGAAGCGCCGGCTACGACGTCCGGTCGGCGGCGCCGGACTTCAGCCTTGCACCTGGCGAGCGTCGCGCGGTGGCCACCGGATTCGCCTTCGCCCTGCCAGACGGGCTGGAGATGCAGGTGCGGCCGCGCTCGGGGCTCGCCCTCGCGCATGGTATCACCCTGCCCAACGCACCGGGCACCATCGATCCCGACTACCGCGGCGAACTCAAGGTGATCCTGCAGAACGGTGGAGCGGACGCGGTACTCGTTAGGCGCGGCGACCGGATCGCGCAACTCGTCTTCGCACGCTTCGAATCGCCGATGCTCGGTGAGGCCGATCAATTGGACCCGACCACGCGTGGTGCCGGGGGTTTCGGGAGTACGGGGGGGTAGCACAATGCGTGCTGCAGCAGGGCGCGAGTCGCCGCCCCAGCGTGCCGAGGCGGACGCTCGGACGTGATTCCATCCCCGTTCGGGCCAGCTTGGCTGGGCGAACCAGGCTGCCCGCCTACATGCGTTGGGCATCGCATGTAGGTTGTGATCTGGCAACGCCTTGCACCCCTTCAGCTGCGCCGCTAGTTTACCACGACAATCGTGTGCGTCGACCCTACGAGCACCGGCGCCTCTCTCGCGAGGCGTCAGGATTTTTACATACATGCGCTGGCCCAACCTCTCGGCGGGAAAGTTGTTCCCCGCCAACACGATTGCTGTTGATCTCGGCACCGCGAATACTCTGGTCTACGTCAAGGGCGAAGGCATCGTCCTCAACGAACCGTCGGTTGTGGCCATCGACCGGGAAACCAAACGGGTCAAAGGGGTAGGGCTCGAAGCGAAACGAATGCTCGGCCGCACCCCGGAGGGTATCATCGCGGTCCGGCCCATGAAGGACGGCGTCATTGCCGACTTCGACGTCACCGAAAAAATGCTCCGGTACTTCCTCGAATTGATCATCAAGAACCGGATGTTCAAGATCAAGCCGCGCGTGATCGTCTGCGTCCCCTCGGGAATCACCGAGGTCGAACGGCGCGCCGTGCGCGACTCCGCACTCGGCGCCGGAGCCAAGGAGGTCTTCATGGTGGCAGAACCGATGGCGGCGGCAATCGGAGTCGGACTGCCGATCGAAACGCCGACCGGAAACATGGTGATCGATATCGGTGGTGGGACCACCGAGATTGCCGTCATCGCCCTCTCCGGCATCGTGAGCGACGCCTCCATTCGGACGGCGGGCGATGAATTGGACACGGCCATCGTGCAGTTCATGCGCAAGAACTACAATCTCCTCATCGGCGAGCCCACGGCCGAGCTGATCAAGATCAACATCGGCTCGGCGGCGCCGGTGGGGGACGAGCGCGAAATGGACGTGAAGGGACGCGACCTGGTATCGGGTATTCCGAAGACGGTGCGCGTGCACTCCACCGAAATCCGCGAAGCCATACAGGAGCCCATTCAGCAGATCGTGGACGCGGTGCGGCGCGCGCTGGAAATCACTCCCCCCGAGCTGTCGAGCGACATCGTCGATCGGGGAATCGTGATGACCGGAGGCGGTGCACTCATTCGCGGGTTGGACCTCGTCCTGAGCCAGGAAACGGGGCTGCCGATTCACGTGGACGAAGATCCGCTGACATGCGTGGTTCGCGGCGTTGGCCGCATCCTCGACGACGAGGAGAAGTACTGGTCGGTCCTTTCCCGGTAGGGGACACCACGATGGCTCGCGCTGTGCGCTCGGGCTCGCGTGCGGACTCCGCGCTGCTCGCCGCCTGCGCCCTGCTCTCGCTGTTGGCGACGGTGCTTCCCGTTCCCATTCGTGAAGCCATTGCGTCGAGCCTTCGGCGCACGGTGGTCGCGCCGCTCCTGATGCTGCAGCAACGCGCCGAGCGGGTGCGTTCGGCCTTTGCCTCGCGCGATGCGGACGCGAGTCGCCTGGACTCGCTGGTGCTGCGCAACAATGAGTTAGGCGAAATGGCGGCGGAGAACGAGCGGCTGCGCGGACTGCTGTCGTTAGGCCGTCACCTCCGATGGGGCTTCGTGCCCGCGCAGGCGCTTCACGGCCAGGGCATTGGCGACGAGCACTCGCTCACCCTCACGGTCGGCGAGGCGGCGGGGGTGCGGGTGCGCTCGGCGGTGGTGGCACACGATGGCCTCATCGGACAGGTGACGGCGGTCGATCCGCGCACCAGCACGGTGATCATCTGGAGTCATCCCGATTTCCGGGCGAGTGCGATGGCTGTCGATGGCAGTGCGTTCGGAATCGTACGACCGCATCTGGGAGAAGAGCCGGAGCGTTCGCTGCTCGAGTTGCGCGGAGTCGCGTTTCGCGATGCCCTGAAACCGGGAACGCGAATCACGACGTCGGGACTCGGGGGAGTCTTTCCTCGCGGAATCCCGGTGGGTGTGGTACTGGGTGAGGTGAAGACGAGCGAAGCGTGGTCGCGCACGTATCTCGTGCGTCCGGCGGTGCGCCCCCCCGACGTGACGGATGTCATGATTCTCTCGCCGCAGCGCGTGAGCACACCGTTGGACAGTGTGTGGACGTCGCCGACGACGGCTGAAGGCGCGGTACAGCGCGTGGTGCAGCGCGTGGTGCAGGCGGGCGATTCACTCGAGAGCCTGATCGCTGCGGCTGCCGCTGCGGTCCAGGCACGCCAGCGACAAGCGGATTCCATCGCGACGGCGCCGCTCGCCCCGCTTCCCGACGCTGCGGTACCTGAGTCTGCGGCGGCTCGAGCTGCCGCCAGGACGGCGACCACGGATTCGGTTCGTCGAGCGACGTCTCCCACCACTCGGCGGGACAGCCTGAGGCGACGCCCGTGAGGCGACGCGTATCGAGCGCTGCCGCGCATCAGGTACCGAGTGTGCGGTACCCACCATGAGTTGGCAACGCGGAGCGCGGGCGGCACTGATCTTCGTGCTGCTGGTGGGCATGCACTATTTCGTGCGTCCCCTGTTGGGGTGGCGCGTGTCGATGGACTTCCTCGTCATCGCCGTGTTGCTGGTGGCGGTTCGCGTGCGCCCCGGCGTTGCCGCACTCATCGGTTTCGGCATCGGGCTCATAGCCGACTCGTTGTCGCCGCAGGCGTTCGGCGCCAGTGCGCTCTCCATGACGTTGGTGGGGTTCAGCGCCTCCTGGCTGAAGGCGGTCTTTTTCTCGGACAACGTGGTTTTGCATGCTTTTTTCTTCTTTGTCGGAAAGTGGGCCTTCGACATCATCTATGTGATCGCTGAGCGAAACCGGGGTTTGTACGAAATGGCAACGCAGCTCGTGTTGTGGTCGCCGCTGGCGGCCGCCCTCACCGCCGTCACCGGTGTCATCGTGCTGCTCATGTTCCGCAGCATGTTGGAGAGCCCATCCTCATGAGTCTGCACCCTAACGACATCCATCGTCGCGCCCGGTCGGCTTCGCTCATGGTGGCGCTCGCGCTGGCCCTCCTTGCGGCCGGATTTTTCCGGGCCCAGGTGGTGCAGAGCGCGCAGTACCAACTGTCGTCGGAGCGGAACCGATTGCGTGAGGTTCCACTTCCTGCTGCCCGGGGCGTCATTTTCGACCGGCACGGCGAAATCATCGCCGAGAACATTCCTGGTTATTCGGTTTCCATTCTGAGTCCCAACACCGACACGCTGCGATCGACGCTGCAGCGACTGTCGGGCCTCATCGCGCTTCCTGGTCCCGAGATCGAGTCGGCGGTGCGCCGCTTTGGGCGGGACCCCAATCGTCCCACGGTCGTATTGTCCGACGCGTCGTTCGACCAGGTATCGGTGCTGGAAGAACACCGGACCGAGTTTCCCAGTCTCATTATCCAGGAAGCGCCCAAGCGCCGGTATCCTGACGGCGCGGCAGTGTCGGCGTTTGTCGGTTATACGGGTGAGATCAACGAAAAAGAGCTCAACTCGGCAAAGTTCTCGGGCTACAAGTCCGGGCAGCAGATTGGGCGGGCGGGTCTGGAGAAGCAGTACGAGTCGAGGCTGCGTGGCATCGAGGGCTCTCGATTCGTCGAGGTCGACGCGCGAGGTCGTGTGGTGCGCGATGCTGCGGCGCGTCCTGATTCCAACGCTATTGCGGCGCCGGCGCTGCGCACGAACATCGATCTGGATCTGCAACGATTTATCGCGAACTACTTCGGCGATTCGCTCGTAGGCGGGGTGGTGGCGATCGAGCCGTCCACCGGGGCGGTGCTGGCCATTCACAGTGCGCCCGGGTACGACCCCAATCGTTTCGTGGGCGGAGTGCGGGCCGACTACTACAGGCAGCTCACCTCCGACGGACGCCAGCCGCTGTACAACAAGGCGATGCAGGGACGGTATCCGCCGGCCTCTACCTTCAAGCTGGCCACGGCGGCCCTGGCGCTCGAGGCGGGGGTGGCAGATTTCGACACCCGCATGCCGCAGCCCTGTACCGGCGGCTACAACTTCGGCAGCCGGTATTTTCGTTGCTGGGACAAGAAGGGACATGGGTCGCTGACGTTGACGCAGGCGATCGCCAAGTCATGTGATACCTACTTTTACCAGTTAGGTCTCCGGCTGCAGTTGTCGCGGCTGCTGGCCGGCGGTGTGTCGCTCAAGTTCCGGGAGAAGAGCGGCATCGACCTGCCCGATGAGACGACACCCCAGTGGCCCTACGCGGTGGAATACTTCGACAAGAAGTACGGTGCGCGCGGGTGGACCAATGCGGTGACCCTCAACCTGTCCATCGGACAGGGGGAGAATACACAAACAATTCTGAACATGGCGCGGTTCTACACCGCGCTGGCCACCGACGGTCGCGCGTCGCGACCCGAAGTGGTGACGCAGTCGCCCGACCGCGTGCCCATTCTCAAGCTCACCACCGCGCAGTTGGAGGGGTTGCGCAATGCGATGGCCGATGTGGTGTCGGGGCGTGGCACGGCTGGGAGTGCGGCAATTCAGGGAGTCATTCTCGCTGGCAAGACGGGTACCGCGCAGAACGAGACGCTGGTGGATCATGCCTGGTTCGTGGGCTTCGCCCCCAAGGACGATGCGAAGATCGTCGTGGCGGTGATGCTGTGGCAGGGGCAACATGGTTACGCGGCGGCGCGCATCGCATCCAAGGTCGTCGAGCATTATCTCAAGCGACCAGCCATCCAACCGGCGGATATCGAGGGGGGAGGGGGGAATTGATCAAGCGCGTGTTTGCCGACTATCCGCTTGTCATCATCGCGCTGCTCCTGTCGGCCTACGGAATCGCGGTCGTCTACTCTGCGGGACAGACCGACGTTATCGAGGGTGCGGTGGCGAGCGCGTACAAGCGGCAACTCGCGTGGTTCGCGGTCGCGATTGTCGGGGCCTTTGTACTCAGCCGGGCATCGGTGCGACTCCTGGAATGGATCAGCTGGCCCGCGTACGTACTGGCGATTGCGCTGCTGCTCGTCACGCTTGCCTTCGGCTCCGGGGCCGGCACGGCTTCGAGCATGAAGGGATGGCTCACGATCGGCGGCGTTAGGCTCGGTCAGCCGGCCGAGCTGGCGAAGGTGGCCGTGGTACTGATGCTGGCCAGGGTGCTGGCGGCTCGGCGCGATGCGCCCAAGTCGCTCATCGATCTGTGGAAGCCCGGTGCGATCGTGGCGATTCCCTGGGTTCTCGTGATGGCGCAGCCCGATTTGGGAACGGGCATGGTTTTCGTCGGCATCTTCTTCGCCATGCTCTTCTGGGCTGGCGTCTCGGCGCCGCTGCTCCTGCTCGTCGCCAGCCCGGCCATCTCGCTGGTGCTCGCCTTCAGCACCGGACTGTGGGGCGCCTGGTTCCTCATCCTCATTGCCGTGGTCTTGTGGTACAAGCCGTACGTGGTAGAGGGAGTGGTGCTCATTGTCACCAACGTGGCCATGGGCGTGCTGGCGCCGATTCTGTGGGAGAAGCTGGCCCCGCATCAGCGCGCGCGCCTGCTGGTCTTTCTCGACCCCAGCGAGGACCCGCAGGCGTCGGGGTATCACGTGATTCAGTCGAAGATCGCCATTGGGTCGGGGGGCTGGCTTGGCAAGGGATTCACGTTAGGCACCCAGAAACGGGGATCATTTCTCCCCGAGCAGCACACCGATTTCATCTTCGCGGTGGTAGGGGAGGAACTCGGGTTCGTTGGCGTGACGGCGGCACTCACGCTCTTTCTGCTCCTCTTCCTGCGGGTGATTCGCGTGGCGTCACGAGCCAACGATTCGTTCAGTTCGTTGGTGGCATTCGGACTGTTGGGCAGCTGGTTCGTGCACGTGGTGGAGAACATCGGGATGACGCTGAATCTCGTGCCGATTACCGGTATCCCGCTCCCGTTCTTCTCCTACGGCGGATCCTTCATGCTGGCCTGTTGGTTGGCCATCGGTATTCTGGTGCGAATCTCGTCGGAGGGGCGTGGCGAAGCCGACGCGCTGCCCATCGGAATGCGTCGCTAGTGCACTCGAAGGGGGCGAGGTGTTGCCCCTATCCTCCCGCGTTCTCGTCCTCCATACTTCCCCTCCATGGCATGGTTCCGAAAGGAGAAAAAGACTCTTCAGCCGGGGCGAAAGCGCCTCGATATTCCCACCGACGCGTGGGAGAAGTGCGAAGCCTGCGGACACACCGACATTCGCGAGAAGTTCTCGCGCAATCTGAATGTGTGTCCCAGCTGCGACTATCACCGGCGGATTCGCGCGGTTGAGTACGTGCAGTTGCTGCTGGACGATGACAAGTGGGAAGAGACCGAAACCGAGCTTCGGTCGACGGACCCGTTAGGCTTCCCCGAGTATCAGGCGCGACTCAAGAAGGCCCGCACCAACGCCGGTGAGACCGATGCCATCATGACGGTGGCCGGTACCCTGGGCGAGATGCCGGTGAACCTGGGCGTGATGGATTTCGCCTTCATGGGCGGGTCGATGGGTTCGGTAGTGGGGGAAAAAATCGCGCGCCTAGCGCAGCGGTCGCTGGAGCGCAAACATCCCCTGATCATCATCTCTGCCTCGGGGGGCGCACGAATGCAGGAAGGGGTACTCTCCCTGATGCAGATGGCCAAGGTATCGGCGGTGCTGTCGCAGCTGGCGGACCGACGCATACCATACGTCTCGATCCTGACCAACCCCACCACCGGCGGAGTCAGCGCCAGTTACGCGATGCTGGGAGATGCCATCCTCGCCGAGCCGGGGGCCGTCATCGGCTTTGCCGGTTTGCGCGTCATCAAGCAGACGCTGGGCCAGGATTTGCCGGCGGGTTTTCAAACGGCGGAATTTCTTCTCGACCACGGCATTCTCGACATCGTGGTCCACCGCAAGGAACTCAAACAGACCGTGGGACGGCTGCTGCGCCACATGAGCGGCAAGCCTGCCGCTGCGGGGTGGGCAACAACCTGAGCGCGTATCGCGACGCACTCGCGTATCTGTTCGCGCGCACCACAGGCAAGAGCAAGTTTGGCCTGGAGCGCACGGCCGCCATGTTGCGCGAACTGGGACATCCCGAGCAGCAGCTCCGTCTCTTTCATGTGGCCGGAACGAATGGGAAAGGAAGCGTCTGCGCCACGCTGGAGACGCTCCTGCGGGCCCGCGGTCTGCGCACGGGCAAGTACACGTCGCCTCATCTGGTCGATTTCTCCGAGCGCTTCGTGGTCGATGGCGCAGCGATTCCCGAGGCATACGTCACCGACTTCATTGCTCGGTGGACGCCGGCGGTGGAGCGGATCGGGGCCACATTCTTCGAGGCGACCACCGCGATGGCCTTTCGGTACTTCGCCGATTGCGATGTCGACGTCGCGGTTATCGAGACGGGACTGGGCGGACGTCTCGACTCGACAAACGTCGTTAGGCCCCTGGTCGCGGCGGTCACCTCGATCGGCATTGACCATGTGGAGTTTCTGGGTACGACACGCGAAGCGATTGCCGCCGAGAAGGCGGGAATCTTCAAGGCCGGCGTTCCCGCCGCCATCGGGGAGCCCGACCTGCGAATCGACGCGCTGTTGGCCGAATACGCGCGCGCGGCCGGCGCATCGGGCGTGGTAAGCGTGTGGCGCGACGCGCCGCCGTTCGACGTTCGCGTGGACGCCAACGGCACACACTTCTGCCTCATGGCCGATGGCGCGGCGCGCAGGCTGCACACGCCGCTCGCGGGGGCTCATCAGGCGTCGAACGCGGCGCTGGCGCTCGTTATGCTGCGCGCAGCAGGTGCACCCTACTGGGGCGGGTGGGACGAAGCCGCGCGCGCCTTGGCAACGGTGCGACTCCCTGGACGATTTCACTCGGCACCCCCCTTCATCTTCGATGTCGCCCATAATCCCGACGGGGCGAGCGTGTTGGCCAAGACCCTGGCGCACGTGGCGCCCACGTCCCCCATTGTCGCGTTGCTCTGCGTGCTGGAAGACAAGGACTGGCGCGGCGTGATGGAGGCACTGGCGCCCGTCGTCTCGAGCTTTGTCCTGACCAACGCGCCGACCGCTCCGGAGAGTCGCGCGTGGAAGCTGGAGGAGGCGTTGGCGTTCGCGATATCGCACGGATGGAACGCGACCGCCGAGCCTGACTTCGATCGAGCACTCGCCGAGTCGCGACTTCGTGGGGCGACCGTACTCGTCACCGGGTCATTCCATACCGTGGGAGATGCAATGGATCGCTTGCAGGTCGATCCGCTCGCCGGGTAGCTTTCCGAATGTCTACGGCAGCCCTTCCAGGATTCCGAGAATTCTACCCGGAACAGTTGGCCCAACGCGCCTGGCTCTTCGAGCGGTGGCGTGATGTGGCGCGTCGATTCGGGTTTGTGGAGTACGACGGCCCGCCGCTTGAGCCACTCGAACTGTACACAAAAAAAAGCGGCGACGAGATTGTTGGCCAGTTGTACAACTTCACCGACAAGGGCGACCGCGCCGTGGCACTACGTCCCGAGATGACGCCCACGGTTGCCCGCATGGTGGCGGCGCGCGCCAATGCGCTCCGCAAACCGGTACGCTGGTTCTCGATTCCCCAGCTCTTTCGCTACGAGCGTCAGCAGAAGGGGCGGCTTCGCGAACACTTTCAGCTCAACGTCGACATTTTCGGCGAGAGTGACGTGGCGGCGGACGCGGAGTTGTTGGCGATGGCCTGCGAGATCATGCGTGCATGCGGACTCACGCACGAGGACGTGGTGGCCCGGGTGTCCGACCGGCGACTGCTCACGGCGTTGCTGAAAGCTGTGGGAGTTCCAGATGGCGCAGTGGGTGCGGTGTTTGGCGCGGTGGACAAGATTGAGCGTGAAGCGCCGGCGAGCCTCGAGCGGAAGATGATCGAGGCCGGTGTTCGTGCGACGGCGGCAGGGCGCGTACTCGAACTCGTGAAGGCGTCGGATTTCGAATCCCTTCGCACGGAGTTCTCGAACGATGCTGACGTGTTGGCCGCATTGGAACGATTCGACGCCTATGTCCTTCTGCTCGGGGCTCACGGCGTCCGAGACTATCTCAAGCTGGACCTCACCATTGTCCGTGGTCTGGCCTACTACACCGGTATCGTCTTCGAACTGTTTGACGCCAAGGGCGAGTTTCGCGCCATCTGCGGCGGCGGGCGCTACGACAATCTGCTCTCAGCGTTAGGCGGCGTGGACATGCCGGCCCTCGGCTTTGGCCTGGGCGACGTGGTGCTGAGCGAACTGCTCAAGGCGCGAGGGAAGATGCCGAGCGGCGCCCCCGCCATCGACTACTGGGTGGCACCGCTCGATGTCTCGTATCGATTGTCTGCGGTAGCAATAAGCGCCGCCCTTCGTTCGGACGGCGCGTCTGTGGAATATCCCTTCCGGGATCAGGCCTTACCCAAACAGTTGAAGGCAGCGAACACAGTTGGTGCCCGCGACGTGGTGATCGTCGGCGAACGCTATGGGACGAGCAGAGAAGTCGAACTAAAATCGCTTGCCGACGGCACGCAGCGAACGATCGCCGTAGACGCGCTCCGCACCCTAGCCCGCGAGCACTCCCGCCCCCCCCCCCCCCGACCGTGACGAGATCGCCGCCTGAACGGTAGCCTGCTGCCCTCGTCTTCTCGTCTTCTCGTCTTCTCGTCTTCTGTAGTGCTCGTCTTCTGTAGTGCTCGTCTTCTGATTCATCCCCCCCATGAACGACAAAAAGCTCACTACTCGCGCCGCCGACTTCAGCGCGTGGTACAACGAGACCGTCCTTCGCGCCGAATTGGCTGACTACTCGCCTGTTCGCGGCTGCATGGTCATTCGTCCCAATGGATACGGAATCTGGGAACGGATGCAGCGCGCGTTGGACGACATGTTCAAGGCGACGGGACATCGGAACGCATACTTTCCCCTGCTTATTCCCGAGTCGTTCCTTCATAAAGAGGCGCAGCATGTGGAAGGATTCGCCCCCGAGGCGGCGGTCGTCACGCACGGAGGCGGCAAGAAGCTCGAGGAGAACCTCGTCATCCGGCCCACGTCGGAGACGATCATCTACTCGATGTTCGCCAAATGGGTGCAGAGCTATCGCGACCTCCCGATTCTCATCAATCAGTGGGCCAACGTGGTACGCTGGGAAATGCGCACGCGCCTCTTCCTGCGCACGCTCGAGTTTCTCTGGCAGGAAGGACACACTGCGCACGTGACGCATGACGAAGCGGAGGCCGAGGCGCGCATGATTCTCCGGCTCTACCGCACGTTCATGGACGAATGGATGGCGATGCCCGTGATCACCGGGCAGAAGACCCAGGCCGAGCGCTTTGCCGGCGCCCTGCGCACGTATTCGTGCGAAGCCATGATGCAGGACAACAAAGCATTGCAGGCGGGCACGTCGCACAACCTGGGACAGAATTTCTCCAAGGCCTTCGAGCTCAAGTTCCAGAGCGAGTCGGGATCGATCGAGCATGCGTGGAACACGAGCTGGGGCGTCTCGACTCGAATGATCGGCGGGTTGGTGATGACGCATGGTGACGACAACGGACTCCGGATTCCGCCCAAACTTGCGCCAACCGAAGTGGTGATCGTTCCTATCTGGAAGAGCGACGAGGAACGATCGCAGTTGCTCGAAGCGGCCACTCGCGTCAAGGCGGACCTTACGAGTTGGGGGGGACGCGGCGACGATCGCATCCGCGTGCACATCGATGCCCGCGAAGGGCTGAAGCCGGGGGCCAAGTACTACGAGTGGGAGTTGGTGGGCGTTCCCTTGCGACTCGAGATCGGGCCGCGCGATCTGGCGAACGGCGCCTGTTTCAGTGCACGTCGCGATACACGTGCCAAGCTATCGCTGCCGCTGGCGGGGTTGCCGGAAGCTGTTGCCGAGCTCTTGTCCACGATACAGGGTGACATGCTGCACGCTGCCGTGGTGCGGCGCGAGGCCAACAGCGTGCGCGAGCATGTGAGCTACGATCGCTTCAAGGAGATCATGGAAGGGGACGGAGCCTTTGTCTACGCGGGGTGGAATGGCGATCCCGCTGTTGAAGCGCAGGTAAAGGAGGAGACGAAAGCGACCATTCGCTGCATTCCGGACGAAGAATTCCGCACACCAGGTGGACTCACCACGTGCATGGTCACCGGCGAACCCGCACAACATCAGGTGATATGGGCCAAGGCGTACTGACCCAGCACTTCGGCCGCGTGGGCGGCACGCTGCACTGTGAGGGGGTGCCGCTGGATCTGTTGGCCGAGGAAGTGGGAACTCCGGCCTACATCTACAGTGCTGCCTCCATCCGAGCGCAATATGCCCGGCTCGACGCGGTGCTGGCGCCAGTACCGCATCGTATTCATTACGCGTGCAAGGCCAACTCGACCCTCGGCCTTCTGTCGCTGCTTAGGTCCGAAGGGGCGCGGATAGATGTGGTGTCGGGGGGCGAGCTCTTTCGCGCACTGGCGGCCGGCTTCCCTGCGGCCGACATCATCTGCGGTGGCGTGGGCAAGTCGGCGCAGGAACTCGATGACGCACTCGAGGCCGGCGTACACCTGATATCGGTGGAGTCCGACGACGAACTGCGCCTGCTGAACGAACTGGCCGGCCGACGAGGCGTGGTGGCGCGTGTAGGGATTCGGGTCAATCCCGAGATCTCCGTACACAGCTTTCACGAATACATCAAGACGGGGGAGAAGGGAGACAAGTTCGGGGTTCCCTTCGACGACGCGCTCGACGTATCGCGACTGGCGCATGCGCTCCCGAATGTGCGGCTGGTCGCCATCGGCATGCACATCGGGTCTCAGCTCTCCGAAGTCGCCCCGTACGGCCATGCCATCGACCGGCTGGAGGAACTCATCGGCGCGCTACGCGCGCAAGGGGTCGACACGCTCGAGCACGTCGATATCGGGGGAGGGCTCTACGTGCCGTACGAGGGAGAGGCTCCCGCCGACTTGAATGCGTATGCCGACATCGTCATTCCGGCGGTGCAACGATTGGGCCTCGAACTCATCGTCGAGCCGGGACGATTCCTGGTGGCGGAAGCGGGAGCGCTCCTTGCACGAGTGCTCTATCGCAAGCGGAGTGGCGGTCGCGACCTGCTGGTGACGGATACGGGAATGAACGATCTGCTTCGACCATCGCACTATCACGCCTTTCATCGCATCGAGGCCGTGCACGAGGTGGATCGAAAGGGATGCTTCGACGTGGTAGGTCCAATTTGCGAAAGCGGGGACTTCCTGGCCATTGCGCGCGAGATGGATGACGTACACGCGGGCGCGTTGTTGTGCGTCTTCACGACCGGCGCCTACGGAGTGAGCATGGCATCCAACTACAATGCACGGCCGCGGCCGGTCGAAGTGCTGGTTGATGGTGAACGATGGGGAGTGATAACCGTTCGCGAGCGGTATGCCGAGTTGGTGCAACGCGAGACCGTATCTCCCGCATGGAGGATTGCCTGATGCTGGTGGGTCTGCTGTCGGACACTCATGATCGGCTGCCGGCCATCGACGCATTGCTGCGATACATGCAGACGCGGGGCGTCGGAATGGTGCTGCACGCCGGTGACTTCTGCGCGCCCTTCGCGCTCAAGCCGTTCATCGAGCTCAACATTCCGATGGTGGGGGTGTTCGGGCGAAACGATGGCGATCATGAGGGCATCAAGGCGTTCGCCCAGAAAGGGATGGGAATCGAGCTGTTCGAGTCACCCCACTCCTTCGAACTCGGCGGAGCGCGCATCCTGCTGGTACACGACCTGGTGGACACCAGCGCGCGTTCCCTCGAGGCGCACGGCATCGTGGTCCACGGTTTCACGCACCGCGAAGCGATGATGATTCGCGGCGATACGCTCCTCGTGAATCCCGGCGAAGGGTGTGGGTGGCTCAACGGCGCGCCCAGCGGCGCGATCGTCGACCTGGACACGAAGGATGTGCACTTCTTCAAGCTGAGGGATGTTCACACCCTCGAGGCAGCGGACGACGCGTGAGCGACACAACGACCGGCAGCCGCATTCTCATTCTCGACTGCGGATCGCAATTCACGCAGCTTATCGCCAGGCGGGTCCGCGAAGCGCGGGTCTTCTCCGAGATACATCCGGCGAGCCGGTCGCTTGCATGGATTCGCGAGTGGAAGCCCACCGGAATCATTCTCTCGGGAGGGCCCGCATCGGTAACCGACGAGGGCGCGCCGACCTTCGACCGCGAGATTTTCGACGTCGCGCCGCTGCTGGGCGTCTGCTACGGCATGCAATGGATTGCGCACGCCGTCGGTGGTCAGGTGACGGGAGGCGGACGACGGGAATACGGCCGGGCCGAGATCACGGTCGCCGAGAGCGACGGCCTCTTCGCCGGATTCGAGCCTAACGAGCGAAGCCAGGTCTGGATGAGCCACGGCGACCACGTGGACCGCGTGCCCCCGGGCTTCGTGCTCACCGCCGGGAGCGCCGACAATCCGGTGGTCGCCATTCGCCACGAATCCAAGCCGATTCACGCCATCCAGTTTCATGCCGAGGTACACCACACGGTCCGCGGCCCCGACATCATCAGCAACTTCCTCTTCAACGTGTGTCACTGCGAGCCCAGCTGGACGCCAGGGCACTTTATCAACGATGAAGTGCAGCGAATCCGGGCACTGGTGGGCAGTGCGCACGTCATTTGTGGCCTGTCGGGTGGCGTGGACTCCTCGGTGGCCGCTGCCCTCGTACACAAGGCAATTGGCGACCAGCTCACCTGCATTTTCGTTGATACCGGGTTGTTGCGACTGCATGAGCGAGAGCAGGTGGAGCGCACCTTCAAGGCGCACTTGGGCATCACGCTGGTCACGGTGCGGGCGGAGGAGCGCTTCCTGAATGCGCTGGCCCTGGAAGGCGATCCGGAGAAGAAGCGCAAGATCATCGGGCACACCTTCATCGACGTCTTCGAAGACGCGGCGGCCGAGGCGGGGAAGGATGCGGCATTCCTCGTGCAGGGGACGCTGTATCCCGACGTAATCGAAAGTGTGAGTGCGAAGGGCGGCCCGAGCGCCACCATCAAGACGCACCACAACGTCGGGGGCCTTAAACCCGACATGAAGTTCACGCTCATCGAGCCGCTGCGCGAACTGTTCAAGGACGAGGTGCGCAACGTGGGGCGCGAGCTTGGCCTCCCCGAAGAGATGGTGGGGCGACACCCGTTCCCCGGGCCCGGACTCGCCATTCGCGTGTTAGGCGACGTGGACGCGGAGAAGGTCGCCGTGTTGCAGAAGGCCGACGCGATCTACCTCGAGGAGATTCGATCGGCGGGACTGTACAACGACATCTGGCAGGCGTTCGCCGTCCTCCTGCCCGTGCGTTCGGTCGGGGTCATGGGTGACTTCCGGACGTACGAGAACGTGGTCGCCCTACGCGCCGTGACCAGCACCGATGGCATGACGGCGGATTGGTATCCATTTCCTCACGACACCATGGCCCGCATCTCGAGTCGTATTATCAACGAAGTGAAGGGCGTGAACCGTGTCGTATACGACGTGAGTTCGAAGCCGCCCGCCACGATCGAGTGGGAGTGAGCCGGGGCGGCGCCTTACGCGTGCCCTCGGCCCGAGAGATGCGCGATGTCGCCCGTTTGGCTGCTCCGATCGTGGGCGTACAGGTCGGACTCATGCTCATGGGCGTTGTGGACACTGCGATGGTGGGTCGCGTGTCGGCCGTCGCCCTCGCCGCCGTTGCGCTCGGCAACTTCTGGTGGATGACCGTGGCCCTGTTCGGGGCCGGCGTCGTGATGGCGATCGATCCCGTCGTGTCGCAGGCGATGGGCGCAAGAGATAGCGACGCGGTCGCGTTAGGCGTGCAGCGGGGGCTGGTATTGGCCGGCATCATGGCGGTGGTATCGTCACTGCTGCTGCTCCCTATCGAGATGATGCTGCGGCTCATGGGACAACCGGCAGAGGTGGTTCCGCTGGCCGCCACGTGGGCGCTGGTGCAGATCCCGTCGATGCTTCCATTCTTCGCCTTCGTCGCCCTTCGGCAGACGCTGCAGGCGCAACATCAGGTGCGCCCTGTCCTGATCGCGGTATTGATCGGGAATCTGGTCAACGCGGCGCTCAACTGGGTGCTGATCTACGGCCATCTGGGAGTGGCGCCGTTAGGCGCGGTCGGCTCGTCGATCTCGACCACCATCGGGCGTTACGTCATGACGCTCACGCTGTTGGGGTTCGGTTGGAAGCATCTGGTTCCCGCCCTTAGACCCTGGCGGCCCGAGGCTGCGCGCTGGGCGCCCATTGGGCGGATGCTCGCCATCGGAATACCCATCGGCGTGCATCAGTTCTTCGAGATCGTCGCCTTTGGTGGAGCGCTGGTGATCATCGGCCTCCTTGGCACAACATCGCTGGCAGGGCACGAGATCACCATCAGTCTGGCCGCACTCACCTACATGGTGCCGTTAGGCGTGAATGCGGCGGCCGCCGTGCTAGTCGGTCATGCCATCGGCCGCGGCGATTTCGACGGGGCTCGGCGCGAAGCAAGCGCCGCCCTGGCCTGTGGAGTCGGCTTCATGGCCCTTTCGGCTCTGGTGCTGTTGTCCTTTCCCCATACGCTGGCCGGGATCTTTTCTTCGGATGCGGGCGTCGTTGCAATCGCCGCCGTCCTGATTCCCATCGCCGGTGTCTTCCAGATCTTCGATGGAGTGCAGGGGGTATCCAGTGGCATCCTGCGCGGGGCCGGCGACACACGCGTCCCCATGCTCATCAATTTGCTGGGCTACGTGGTGATTGGATTGCCACTGGGCACCTGGCTCTGCCTGGGCGCCGGATACGGTGCGCAAGGGATGTGGTGGGCGCTCGTGGTCGCCCTGGCCGCCGCCGCCGGTGCGCTGGGATGGCGGGTGCACACACATCTGGGGGGAGATCTGGCTCGAATCGCCGTTGACCACCGGTGAGCGCAGGCCTCCGCTACGGTGCTCAGACCCCTTTTTCTTCGAGCAGTGCCATGAACTCGGTCGATGACTGAATGCCCAAGAGCCGATCGGGCACGTCCGATTCCTTGCTGAATTGGGCGATTTTGCCGAGCACCGGGAGGTACTGGTTTGATACCTCAAGGGGTGGGGCCACGATGAGAAAGAAGAACCGGACCGGCTTCTCGTCGATGGCCTTGAAGTCGAGTCCCTCGCTTTTTCGTCCGAATGCTACGCGAAGCTTGTTGACCACCAGCGACCGGCAGTGCGGAATGGCGATGCTGCGGCCGATTCCCGTCGAACCGAGGTTTTCGCGCCGCTTCAGCATTTTGAACAGCATTCCCTCCGACTTATCGTCGAGCTTGAGCAGTCCGATGAGTTCCTTCAGAATCTCGTCCTTGGTAACTCCCTCGAGATTCAGTTTGATTGCATCTTCGGAGAAAAACTCGCGTAACTCCATCGAACCCCTCGTGTCGTCCGCCAGACATTCGGCCGCCCGCAGGTGCGGGCCGCGCAGCTTTCTGAGGCTATTTCACCTGCCGCAGGCAAGCCGAGCAAGCTACCGCGCGCTTCAATTCGTGTCAAAGCTTGACGTTGAATCACCTCGGGAGGGCCGCTAGCTTCCGCACATGCGCTTCCCGTACCCAGTCGCCCACGACGTTCCTCTCATTCTTGCCCCCATGGCTGGGGTTTCGGAGTCGCCCTTCCGCCGGATGTGCCGTCGGTATGGCGCCGACGTCGTGGTCACGGAATTCCTCTCCGCAGAGGGAATTCGCCGGGAGAACGCCGCAACGCTGTCCAAGCTCCGGTTTGGCGCCGACGAGCGCACGATAGGGGTACAGATCTTCGGCTCCGATCCCACCGCCATGCGCGAGGCGGCGGCGCTTGTCACCGATGTCTTTCAGCCCGACTTCATCGACATCAACTTCGGCTGTCCGGTCAAGAAGGTGGTCCGTCGCAATGGCGGCTCGGGATGCCTCAGAGATCTCTCGCTCGTACAGGAGATTATTCGCTCGGTGATTGCCGGCACCCATCTTCCCGTCACGGTGAAGATTCGGTCGGGGTGGAACGAAGAGATGCGAGATCCGGTGAAAATCGCTCTCCACTGCCAGCACGCGGGCGCGCGCGCGCTCGCATTGCACCCCCGTTCGCGGACGCAGATGTTTACCGGGCATGCGCACTGGGATGAGATTGCCGCAGTGAAAGCAGCCCTCGAAATTCCGGTGATCGGGAATGGCGATATCAAGACGCCCCACGATGCCCTGCGCATGCGTGAGACGACGGGCTGCGACGCCGTCATGATCGCCCGCGGATCGTTTGGACAGCCCTGGATTTTCGATCAGGCGCGAGCGCTACTCGACGGCAAGCCCATGCCTCCAACGCCCGAAGTGGATGAGCGCTTCGCCGCCGCCCTCGAGCACGCCCGCATGGTGCAGGACTACGAGGCCGATCCCGAGGGGGCGGCGATCGAGTTCCGAAAGCACCTCGGTTGGTACGTGAAGGGCCTGGCGAATTCGGCGGACCTGCGCAAGAAACTGCACGCCGTGAATTCGTTCGGCGAGGTCGAGGGAATCTTTACCGACTACCTCGCCAACCGGGAGATGCACGAAGCGATCGCTCGAAACGGCCGTGCGAGTGACCTCGAGTCGTTAGGCGCCGAGGAACAGGTCGACCTGGCGACGGCCGAGGCGTGAGCGCGCACCGGATTCTGGCCCTGCTCGAGCTGGTGGCGTCGGGTGGCATAAATCCGAAGGCGGCCTTGGAGAAGCTGGCGCTCGACCCTTTCGAATCGCTCGACTTTGCAACGATTGATCATCATCGCTCGCTGCGGCAGGGCTTCCCGGAGGTGGTGTTTGGCAGTGGGAAGTCGGCGGCGCAGATCGTTGCGATAGCCGAGTGTTTGGCGGCCAAGGATGATGGGTTCCTGGTGACGAGAGTCGAGCCGGAGGCGCGAGAGGCACTGACCCAGCGCTTCCCCCAGGCGGTGTCCAATGAAATGGCTCGCACCGTACGCCTGGTCGGCGCCTCGCCTCCCCCGGTTGGCAGTGGGGTGATCCTGATCGTGACCGCCGGGACGAGCGATTTGCCCGTTGCCGAGGAAGCGTCCGAGACGGCGGTTGCGATGGGAAACGTCGTGCATCGTCTCACCGACGTTGGTGTCGCCGGCATTCACCGACTCCTCGCGCGGGCCGATGACCTTCGAAGCGCGCGGGTGATCATTGTCGTGGCGGGAATGGATGGGGCGTTGCCGTCGGTGATTGGGGGGCTGGTGAGCTGTCCCGTAATCGCGGTTCCGACGAGCGTTGGCTACGGCGCCGCGTTCTCTGGAGTCGCACCCCTGTTGACCGCGCTCAATTCATGCGCGGCCGGAGTGACCGTGGTGAACATCGACAATGGCTTTGGCGCGGCGGCGGCTGCCTCTCGCATAACACACGGTACGTAATGCAAAGACGTTGTCTTTCAACAACTTACCGTGTGCAGTTGAACGATGGATCGAGGTATTCGCCGCCGACGCAGCCGCCGACGCAGCCGCTTGACGTGGCGCGCGGACCCCTCTAGGTTCCGTTCTGTAGTCCATGGGGGCGACCTGGATTCGACGGGGTCGGTGAAGCTATGGCTGCGTGCCCAGGTGCAGAGCCCTGGTAAAACACTCGGCAAAATCATAACTGCCAACTCAAACCTGGCCCTGGCTGCGTAACTCTTAGGAGTTGCTGCACCTTGCTCGCGATGAAGCCTGCCCGAGGCGGCGTCACGAGTATCGCAATATCGGGATAGCTCTGCGTCGCGCCTCTTGACGCAAGGCGAAATTCCAAGGAGGCTTGTGCAGTAATGGGCCGCTCGCTGGCCAGTGACTGCAGACCTTAATCGGCGAGCTACGCACGTAGATGCTGTGGTCGATCTAATCTCGGACCGGGGTTCGACTCCCCGCGCCTCCACTGTTCAACCGATGTACAAC
>Ga0163144_10008252_pt1 | contig 22551 bp, 18 predicted proteins | sample OliLak19BULKMAT1_FD_123175 | JGI IMG/M metagenome (GOLD analysis project Ga0163144, IMG submission 123175) | Freshwater microbial mat bacterial communities from Lake Vanda, McMurdo Dry Valleys, Antarctica - Oligotrophic Lake LV.19.BULKMAT1 | ecosystem: Environmental > Aquatic > Freshwater >...
ACAAGCAGGATCTGCCCGGTCACGGCGAACTGGATGACATCCGCCCCCGGGGCGGCGTTGGCTTGGGCGATCGCTTCGCGCAGGGTTGTCAGGCCGTCCCCGGCGTTAACCGTGTCGGCGAGGCTGGTGACGGTAATGGTCGCCGCGCCTGCGGAATGGCAGAGAACCATGAGCGTCAAGGCGGACGCCCAGCGCGGTACCGCGGCCGAGAACAAATGCCACGACATATGACCGGCTCCTGAACAAAAAAGCCAGCGTTGAACACACACCCCTCATCCGCGCTTTCCGTGCGCGGCTTTCGGCAGGGTGGACCGGCCGTTGCCCGGTTACAGCAACCATTAGACCCGAAAGGGCACGCGAACTCAAGTGCTATGTGCCGGTCAAATCTGGTTTTATGAGATTTTTCTGGTGGCGAGGGCTTATTGGACGGTGACGTAAGTCAGTTCGCCAAGATGAGCACCACCATGAATCCAAGCCCGCCCAGCAGGGCCAGGAGCAGAAGAACGGTCGCAAGTCGCATCATCAGTTGGTTCTTGTGGCGCATGGTCTTGTCCCCGGGTTATCGGAGCAGTCGTGTGCGAGTTCGCGCCGCTCGGGCGCAATCCTATTCGCCGGGAATGTATCCGATTACGCCCTCCCACGTTGAACTCGCCGAGGCGTACAGCCGGCGCGGGATTCGGCCTGAAAGGTATGACAGGCGACCGGCGATGCAGGCGTGCCCCATCGCGCGGGCCATGAGCGCTGGGTCCGCCGCGTGAGCGACCGCGGTGTTGAGCAGCACCCCATCGGCGCCAAGTTCCATCGCGATCGCCACATCCGATGCCCCGCCCACGCCCGCATCGACGATCACCGGGTAGGTCGCGTCGCCCTGCTTGAGCAGTTCCATGCACAGGAGGATGTTGCAGCGGTTGAGGATGCCCTGCCCGGAGCCGATCGGCGATCCTGCGGGCATGACGCTTGTTGCCCCCGCTTCCTTGATGCGGAGCGCGGCGATCGGATCGTCGCTCGAATAGGCGAGGACCTGGAAGCCGTCTTTGACCAACTCGCGAGTGGCCTCGACCGTACCCATGGGGTCGGGTAGCAACGTCTTCTTGTCGCCCAGGACCTCGAGTTTCACCCAGTTTGCGCCGGGGTTGCCCAGTTGCTCGAGGAGGTCACGCCCGAGCCGCGCGACCCGAACCGCATCATCAGCGGAAAAGCATCCCGCGGTGTTGGGAAGGATGGTGTATCTGGCGAGGTCGATGAAGGACAGGAGGGACTCGTTGCGATCGTTGTACAAACGCTCCCGGCGCACCGCGACCGTGATGACCTCCGCGCTGCTGGCGTCCAACGCATCGCGCATCAGCGTGTAACTCCTGTACTTTCCGGTCCCGAGGATCAGCCGGCTGGAGAGTGTGCGTCCGCCGATGACCAGCGGTGCGGGCGTGCCTGCGGGGGCGATGGGCGTGGTCGTGGGCATCGCCAATGGTAAGTGCCGGCGACCTCAGCCGCCGCCCACCAGCGTGACGACCTCCAGCCGATCGCCAGGGGCGAGGGCGTGCGTGGCGTGGCGAGCCTTCGGGATGAGCACAAGGTTTGCCTCGACCGCGCAGGCCTGGCGCTCCAGCCCGAGTTCGCGGATGAGATCGGCGATGGTCGCGCCCTCCCGGGTTTCCCGGTTCTTTCCGTTCACGAAAATCTGAATGGTGCTCACGGGCGATTGTTGACGGCCATCGGACCCGTGTCATCCAGCGGTCGGGTCGGAAGTGCCTGGCGTTCGCCGTGTGTAACGTTCACCACGCGAGCGCGTACGAGATTGCGGGTGGTCGGGCAATGGGGAGATGCATGCATCGAGGGCTGAAATCGGTTTGGGCGGTCGTGGCGACGGTGCTTGGGATCGCCGCTGGGTGCGACCGGCCGACGGTCTACAGCCAGGAAACCCCCGATGACGTGATCCGCTCGGCGGCCGAGATGATCCGCAACGGCGAGACACAACGTCTACCCGACCTGATCGCCGCGGACAACGATGAGATGCGGCGGATGCTCAACCGTCTGGGCGTGCTGTTTGGCAACATGCAGCAACTGGCCAAGTCCTCACAGGAGCGGTTTCCCGATGAAATGGCCAAGATCCGCGCGGAGGCGGAGCGACGGGCGGCGGCGGGGGAGGGCAATCCGATCCTCAGCGCCCTTGGGGGGGGCGGGGGCGGGCAACGCAACGCGAGAGGCGAGGATCAAGAGAATGCCGTGCGCGATCTCGTGAACCGCCTGTTTGCCGATCCCTACGGCTGGCTGTCGGCGAACGCGTCGCGTCTGTCCACCGAGAAGATCGCGGACGACCAGGCGACCGTGCTGCTCGATGGCAAGCCGCTGATCCCGGTGATCGGTCTGCCGATGCTGGAGCGCGACGGCAAGTGGTACATCTCGCTGCCGACGAACATGCCGCCGTTGAGCGCGGGGTGGCCCCGCAGCAAGCCGCAATGGGACATCGTCCGCGCGTTGTTGACCGTGGTGGACAAGGCCGTGATCGAGATGACAGAGGATGTGCGTCAGGGGCGGGTCGGCACCCTTGACCGCCTTGCGCTCAATGCGCAGGAAAAGATGTTGATGCCCGCGGGGATCAGTTTCATCGCTTATCAGCGAGAGATCGAAGTGCGGTCACGGCTGGACCGGCGATTGACACAGTTCCGCACACGCCTGCGGGAGTGGGTGAAGCACTGCCGCGAGAAAGATCGGGAGGTCTCGCCCAGTCTGCTCCAGGCCATCGAGCGCATAGCGCCGGTGGAACTGGAGAAGATGGTCCGCAAGCGCACGCCGCTGGCCATCGACACACTCTCGAATGCGCAGTTCGAGGACACGGTTTCCCAGTGGCTGGCGGGCAACGGGCTGAGCATCGCGCTCGACGGCCTTCTCGATGGCGCGAGCGTTGATGCCTTGGCGGACTCGTGGATCGCACGGCAGAGCAAGGCGTCAACCGGCAAAAAATAAAGGACCGGGTACCCAATGGCCGCGGTCAAGTCAACACGCTCATCGCCAGCGGCCGGATGCCGATGTGGAGTTCCTCCGCGGCGGGCAGCACGCCCGCGTGCTCGCCATCGAGCTGGAGCGGCACGGGCGACTTCGGCACGATGACAATATCGGTGCCCAGCGCGTACGGAACGCCGTAATGTCCGAGGTGCGTGCCGCGCATGACCTGCAAGGCCCGTCGGACAAGGCCCACACGCGAATCGATCGGCAGGAACAGCACATCCAGCACCCCGTCGGTCATGCTGGCGCCGCGTGCCGGATTGAGGCGTCCGGCGTACTGGCGGGAGTTCGCAATCACCACCATCCCTGCCCGCTCCGCGACCAGCACCCGCCCGTCAACGCGGATGCTGAGGGACACGAAGCGCGGCCGGACAAACTCCGATGCGCAGTGGCGTGCGTAGGTAGCGTGAGAGATTCCGCCCCGCCGGGCTGCCGCAACGCGCTCAACGACGCACGAGTCAAACCCCACACTCGCCATCAATAGGAAGGGCCTGGCAGCGCACACGCCCACATCGACCTTGCGGGGCTTCATGCGCTCCAGCGCGCTGAGGATGCACGGGATGCTGGAGATTCCAAACTCGCGAGAGAACAGGTTCTCCGTTCCAAGGGGGAACTGCACGAGGGGAACACCGGCTTCCATTGCCAGGGGCGCCACGTGGTGTACGGTGCCGTCCCCGCCGGCCACGATCAGCGCGACAGCGCTCCGAAGGGCGATCACCAGTTCTTCATCCCGCGGCATGGACCGGTTGACCTCGCGCACGTTCGTCTCGTGCCCCGCGGACCCGAGGCGCAGGACGAGTTCGTCGACGGCCCGGCGGCCCGCCGCGCGTCCGGAGATCGAGTTTCGGAGAACGACCAGACGCATAGGGTCCAAGCGTAGCGGCGGGCGGGCCTGCTTCTCAGCGCTCGCGGGGCGGCTGGTGACGCGGGCAGGCCCCCACGCCAGATCGGCGGGCGGCGGCATCAGCGCTGGCGCGAAAGCGATCGAGTTTGGCCTCCGCGGCAACGTGGTTCCAGATTGCCCATCTGGCCATGCTCTGCAACTTGAACAGGCAGTAAAGAAAATACACGGGTGGCATGAACACCATCGCGATGATGAAGGTCGCCAGCAGGCCGCCGATGAAACTCCCGAGGATGTGGGTATAGGTGTTCACCACGGCCAGCCCGAGGACGACGCCGCAGAAGCAGATGGTCCAGGCACAGCCGCGGAGGCTCTGCGCCAGCGAAGAATCCTCGGCCCAGTCGGCGATGTTCGCCAGCAGCGCGCATGTGGGCGCAAGGCCACCGACCGCGATCAACAGGGAGAGCGAGGCCGCGCCAATGCCGGTGTAGAGCGCACCCGTCGAGAGCGAGTTGTTGTAGATGTAGATGCAGAAGGCTGCCAGCAGCGCGGCAAGCGGCCAGAAGCACTGCGTGGCGCGTGCGACTACGCGGAGCGTCCGCCATTCGGCATGGACGTTCACCGTGTTGGTCGGCATCTGGGGACGCGGCCGGGTGCAGAGCCAGACGCCGATGGTCCATGCAGCGCACAGGCCCGCGAGAATCAGAAGGAGCGGGACGTTCCAAACGAACAGGAGCGCGATGATCATTGCCGCCACGCCCGCCGCGGCCAAGAGCAGCAGCACCGCACCGCTCGCAAAGACCTGGAGCCAGGTGATCGGCGCGTGAACCAGTTGGTCGGTGTATCGGGGGGCGCGTTTCCTGCCCTTGATCGGTCGCCCGCACTCGGGGCAGTTGCCCTCGATGCGCAGCCCCCGGAGGTTGTACCCGCAGTGGATGCAGGACCGGTCGTCGACGATCGTGTCGGGCGTCTTGTTGGCCTGGAGGCCGACCGAGTTCGTGCGGGTGCCGGCCATGTGCTTCAGGACAGTCTACAGCGCGGGTATCGCGCGTGGGCGAGCGTCAACAACGGGTTTCTTCGCCGCGGCGACGGCGTCCTTGAAGATCATCAGGCCGGGCGGCTCGCGACGGGTAAGGGACGTATCAAGTCGTGTCCACCACGGGTGCAGGGTCCAGTCGAGGAATCGCTCGGGGTGGGGCATCAGGCCGAAGATGCGGCCGGAAGGATCGCAGATGGCAGCGATGTCCGCGGTGGAGCCGTTTGGGTTGTCAACATACGTCAGGGCGACCTGTCCGCCTGCATTGAGCGATGAGAGCACAGAGGGAGACGCGGTAACGAACCGGCCCTCGCCGTGGGCGATGGGCAGGATCAGCGCGGAGGAGCGAAGTTCGTTCTCGTCCTCGCCCTCTCGCCAAAGTTCCGACAAAGAGCGCGTCCAAACGCAGCGAGAGGCGGGGTTTGGGTGGATGCGCACCCAGCGATCGATGAAGCGAGCATCGGCGTTGTGAGTCAGGGCGACGGTCTGTGCCGGTGCTGCGTCTTGCGGCCAGTCGGCATCTTGTGCGGGGCCGGGCAAGAGACCGATCTGTACCAACGCCTGGAATCCGTTGCAGGCACCGATCATCGGCACGCCGCGCTGTGCCGCATCGCGGAGTGCGGGGTACAGACGCTCTCGGAGTCTGACCGCGAGGATGCGGCCCGAAGCAATGTCGTCGCCGTAGGAGAAGCCGCCGGGGAAGCCGATGAGGTCCGCCGAATCGACGCGTGCCGGATCGGCGATCAGTTTATCGACGTGCTCCAGCCGAACGCTCGCGCCGGCCATCTCAAACCCGCGGCACATCTCCGCGTCGCAGTTGGTGCCAGCGGTGCGGATGACGAGCGCTGTGAGCATGGAGGAGTGTACGGCGCAGGCACGCACATCACAATACGAGAGAAGCCCGGCCGAAGCGATCGGCCGGGCTCCAGTGATATCAGATCGGGTCTTGGACAGGATTACATCTTGCCGTACTTGACGCCGCAGCCGTAGGCCTTCGTCTCGGCCTCGGTCACGGTCTCGCCCTTGATCATCTGATTCAGGGCCTGCTTGGCGTAGTTCTTGTAGTCGGCGGCATCGGACTTCTTCTGGTTGTCGATGGCGCCATGGTAAGCGAGTTTGCCGTCCTTGCCGATGATGAAGACGTGCGGGGTCGTCTTTGCGCCGAAAGCGCGACCGGTCTTGCCCGACTCATCGAGGAGGATGGGGTAGGGGAGCGCCCAGTCCTTCTTCATCTTTGCGTTCAGATCCTTGCCGTTTCCCTGCATTCCGGCCGCGCTGGAGTTGATGGCGAGGAACACGACGCCCTTGCTGTTGAACTCCTTGTGCAGGTCGGCGAAGGTGGTCTGGGTCTTGTGGTGGTCCACAATGACAGGGCACTCGGGGTTGAACCACTCGAGCAGGACGATCTTGTCCTTGAAGTCGGACAGTTTCACGGTCTTGCCGTCGGTGTCCATGAGTTCAAAGGCCGGGGCGGTCTCGCCAGTCTTGGCGGCCGTCGTGGTGCCGGGGGTCTTGTCCATCGGCTTGTCCGCCTTGGGCGCGGGCTTGGCCGGAGGTGTGGTCGTTGTTGTGGCGGGGGCCGGGGTGGTGGGCTTCGTCGCAGTCCCCTGGGCGAGCGCGGGGGCCGCGACCATCAGGCCGCCGACGGCGATGAGAGCGAAAAGATTCTTGAGCTGCATTGCGATATCTCCGTGAGAACGATTCTTCATCGGCGGTCTTGCAGGATTCGCGGACACACGCCGCGGTGCTGACCGCCGCACACACCAACAGTCTCGCTCATCAACCGGGCTTCTTTATGCCCGGTTGCGGGAGCGAAACGCAATAAAACTCTGATTTCTTCCCTGTCTTCTGGATCTCCAGCACGCCGAGCAGGCGCAGCTCCGCTTTGGCGGTGGTCTTGGTCCGGAACACCAGTGTGCCCGACTTCGCCGTGCCCTCAGATAGCGGCGACTCCAATGCCACCCCGCCCTCCTCAGGGTGAAAGGTCAGGCGGCTTGCGCCGGCGGCATGAACCGTTACGCCCGCGTTCCGCCACTCGATCGTCGCGGGCGGATTCTCTTTGGGCAGGTTCCGCGGCACACGCTCGCGCGCGCTCGCAAACACGCCGGTGGCTTTGGGATTGAGTTCCGCCGCGGGCATCGTGTTCCGCACCGGGAGGCTGACTTGGAGTGCGGCGTCCTCCATCACGCAAGCCTCCTTGCAGACGAGCCACTGCGCGGAAACGCCGACCTCGAGCTGGCTGCCGATTTGCGCATTGACGGGCACATCCACGGGAATGAGCAGCGTCATCTGTTCGTGGACGATCGAATCGACGATGTCCCCGGGTGCCGTGTGCCGTTCGGGAGCGGGCCACAAAACCTCGCCGACCTTGAATCCTTCGGGAAGTTGGAACTCAATCTGGGGCGGCATTCCCGAATCGTTCTGGCCCTTCCAGTACATGTGCCAGCCGGGGGCGATGGCGAACTCAAGAGCGAGCCAGGAACGCTTGCCGGGTGTGAAGTTGATGTGCTCAGCCAAGAGCCGCGGCTTGACGTAGGGGCCATCGGGCGAGGCCACGGACGTATTCGGGGCATGAGCGCCCGCGACAATCCCGCAGGCAGACATGGCAAGTGAGGTGAACAGCAAGCGAAGAACCATCAGGGGAAGCCCCTCCGGGAGTTGAGCAAGGCGAGATCGGTACGTGTCATACCTGCCGCACCGAGACTTGGTGCATTGGATATCCTTGGCACCATGATACGAATGCTCAATCTCCGCGGCAATTTGTTTGGAACATGTCTGGTCACATGCTCTTTTCTTGGTGCCTGCTCAGGCAAGACCAGCGATCGTGACCTCGTGGTGCTCGATCTGGCACAAGCCCGTGTCCTTCACGACTCGCCCAATGCCCAATTCGTAGACCCACGGGCACCTCTGGACTTTGAGCGAGGGCATATCAAAGGGGCGTTGAACCTACAGCCTGCGCAGGTCAGCGAACTCAAGACGGAAATGGAGCCATCGGTTGCGCGCAGCAAGACGGTTGTAGTTTATGGCGACAACCCGGGCACCGGGATCGCGCGGGCGGTCGCCAAGCGTCTCATGGCCGCGGGGCATCGCGGCGTGCGGCTCTATGCCGGCGGATTGGATGAATGGCGGGCGAATGGCCTTCCCGTTGACAGCAAGTGAGCGTGGCCGGCCTGAGTTCACCAGGAGGATGAAAATGGTCGGATCGATTCACAACCGCGTCTACGGGAACATGATCGACTGCGTGGGGGGCACGCGCCTTGTACGGCTCAACCGCGTCATCCCCGAAGGGCACGCGGAGGTGCTGCTCAAACTTGAGTTCGACAACCCGCTGGCCAGCGTAAAGGACCGGATCGGCAACGCGATGATCGAGGCGGCCGAACGCGAGAGGCGCATCCGGTCGCGGGGCGCGAACGGGCCGAACGACCCCGGGACTCACATCATCGAACCGACGAGCGGGAATACAGGAATTGCTCTGGCGTTTGTGTGCGCGGTCAAGGGGTACCGGCTCACGCTGTGCATGCCCGAATCGATGAGTCTGGAGCGGAGGGCGCTGCTCAAGCACCTGGGCGCGGAGATGATGCTGACTCCCGCGGAGAAGGGGATGCGAGGCGCGATCGCACGCGCTGGCGAACTCATCGCCGAGACGCCCGATTCTTGGATGCCACAGCAGTTCGACAACCCGGCGAACCCGGCGGTGCATGAGGCGACGACCGGGCCGGAGATCTGGGCGGACACGGGCGGCGCGATCGATGCGATTGTCTCGGGTGTAGGAACCGGCGGGACGATCACGGGCGTGACCCGATTCATCCGTAAATACAAGCCGGAGTTCCAGGCGATCGCGGTCGAGCCGATCACCTCGCCGGTCATCTCCGGGGGCCAGCCCGGCCTTCACAAGATTCAGGGGATCGGCGCGGGTTTCATTCCCAAGAACCTTGACACAACCCTGCTGAACGGCGTGGAACTCGTGAGCAATGATGAGGCATTCGATTGGGCGCGCCGACTGGCGAAGCAGGAGGGGATCCTGGGCGGCATCAGCACCGGCGCGAACGTTTGCGTCGCCGCAAGGCTGGCGGCCAAGCCGGAGTTCGCCGGCAAGCGCCTTGTGACCATCGCGTGCTCGTTCGGCGAGCGGTACCTGTCGACCGCTCTCTTCGCGGACCCGGCCTGAGTTTGACGGATGAACACAGCCCTTCCGCCGTTCCCGCTTGCCGACGGCGATCCGACGCTCGCCTTGCTCTCACAAGAAAAGGGGCTGGCGGGCGGGCGGGGCGTTCTCATCGCCTTTGTCCTCCTTTGGGCGGCATGGTCGGGGCTACTCGGCTGGACGCGTGTCACCCATCCTGGGCTGGATCATGGCGACATCACCACGGATGCGAACATCCTGAACGCGGGCGAGAACTTTGATCGCGAGGGATTCTGGGCGAGTTGTGGCGTGCCCGCGCTCGACACGTTTCGCGCAAGCGGGCAAGGTTCGGAGAAGACGCCCGATCACTATGTGACGTATCCACCCGGATGCTACTGGCTCCACCAGGGCCTGAAGGCGCTCGGGCTGCGCGAACTCTGGCACTTCCGGCTCGCGGCGGTCGTGTGGTCATCTCTTGCAGTATTGCTCTTCTTCGTTCTGTGCGTTCGCGTCACGGGTGCGATTCTTCCCGCCGCGGTCGGTGCCGGCGCGTACATGCTCTCGCGGCCCTTCGGCGAGTACGCCGACAACCTGCACTACCTGTCCTTCTCGCAGGTGACTCTGTTGGCCACGCTGCTTGCGTGGGTCGCGGTGGAGCGTGCGCGCACCTCGCGAGCGCGGATGCGCTGGTTGATTGTCGCCGCAGCGTGCTTCGCAGTTGATTGCGCTGTCACGTTCGAGCACACGTTGTTTGTGGGCGCGTTCGGGCTGGTCCGGATTCTGCTTCTGAGGCGGTGGGGGCTGCTCTTCCCATTGGTGCTTCTTGGTCTCGTGCCCGTACTGGTGCTGGCGGCGCGGATGGCGGTCAACGCCGCGGCGGTCGGCGGGCTGGGGGACGTCTGGGCGTTGATGCTGGCCAAACTCGACCAGCGCACGGGGCGCACGGGTGGCGCGACCTGGCCGGACATGGCGTGGGCGATGCTCGACAGGCTTGGTTGGCCGGGCGCACGATCGCCGACCGGATCGCCCAACGCCGAGGTGCGTATCGGCGTGCTGTCGCCCGCGTTCCTCGCGCCTGCGTGTGTGCTGGCTGTAATCTCGCTGGCGACTTGGCACCTGGAAGGGCTGCGTCCGGCGCGGCGCGCCGCCGGGCTGGCGCTGGCGCTGCTCATCGGCGGGGCCACATGGTCTTTGGTCATGCGCGAGCACGCGCTCGTCCACCGCTTTACGGTGTTGCTCCTCCTGCCGGGGATCAGTGCGGCGATCGGAGCCTTGGTGACGTTCGGCTGGATGCAATGGCGATTGCAGCCGCGGGGCGCGCCCGTGCGCATCGCCGGCTGTGTTGCGGGTTGCGCCCTCCTCGTGGGGCACGTCGCGCAACTCCGGCACGCGCATGCGCTGAACATCGCGTGGCGGCTGGACCGGTCGGTCCACGAAGCGAACAGGACCCGTGCGGAGTTTGAGCAGCGGTTTGCCGATGCGAGCCTCGCGTTTGCCGGTGTGAAGCGCTTGTACATGCACTCGCACGATGCTCAGATCGGTCGGAAACTCGGCGTGCCATTCGACAACGCCGTCGGCGTTGTGCGTGCGCCGCTCACTGCCGGTGAATCGCAGATGATGATGTGGACCGACAGCAGCGTACACGCGGCTGTGCTGGACGCCGTGGGCACGCTTGGGCCGCCGCGGTTGCTCTCCCCGCCGGCGGGGCATCTCGCGTTCTTCTTCCCTAGCCGCGCACAGGTCGGCGCGGCGGGCATCGGTCTCGCGGATGAGACTCGGATCACTCGCCTCTGGTTGGAGCAGACGCTGGACGGCGGAGGAATGGTGATCGGCGCGGTGGCCGAGGTCGCGCCGGGTGCGACAACCGCGGGACTGGCGATGCATGTGCGATTGCTGGATGCAAGCGGGCGCCAGATCGGCAAGCATGTCGTGTTCGCGGATTCATCCGTAATCGCGCCCGGTCGCGCGGCATTCTGGATAGACGTGGAGTCGGCCACGCCCGATGCCGATGAGTCCCGGGGGGGGGCGGTCGAGGTCTGGTGGACGCGCGACGGTCGCGGCAGGCTGAGTGTGCTGACCGAGGGCTTGGTTCTGCCAGTTGAAAGCCACACGAAACTCAAGCCCGGTGGCCGTGTTGTCGTGCTGGAAGCGCCGTGACTCGGCCTATCCGCTCGTCGCCTGTGCTTTGAGAGCGTTGGCGCGCACATGGACATGGGGCCGATCGCGCACCGGGCCGCTCACAGCGAGCCGCTGCTGGTAGCGGAGTTCTTCGAGCAATCGCCGATTGATCGCCAGAAGGTGCCCGAGCACCGCCAGGCCGACCATCAGCACGCCGCAAATCGCGAGCACCCCCGAGGCGATGACAGACTGGATGTGCCCCGAGCCCTCGCCGCGCGACATGAACCACAAGTATCGCGCGGCTAACGCCGCACCCGGGACGAGCATGAGCGTGGCAAGCAGGCCAAAGACCTGCACCGGGCGATAGATCATGTAGGTTGCGAGCATCGCCAGACCGTTGCGCGCAATGTAGTGCAGGTTGCTGCGCATCAGGCGGCTGGGTCGGGTCGGCCCATTGATCGCGATCGGCACGCTGACCACTCGGAGATTGCTCCGCCCGGCCTGGATCAGCGTCTCGAGCGTCCCGGTGTAACTGTTGAAGATGTTCAGCCGCATCGCGGCATCGCGCGTGTACGCCCGGAATCCGCTGGTGGCGTCCTCGACGCGCGTGCCGCTGAGCGACCGCACCACCCGCGAGCCCGCTTGCTGGAGCGCTTTCTTGGTCCAGGAGAAGTGGGCGATCTCCGAGATGGGACGCGCCCCGACGACTACATCGGCAGCCCCGGCAAGGATCGGGGCGACGAGGACGGTCACGCCGCGAGCGTCGTACTGGTTGTCCGCATCGGTGTTGACGATGACATCGGCACCCAGCGCCAGGCACGCGTCCAGCCCGGCCATGTGCGCGCGGGAGAGGCCCTGGTGGCCATTGAGCGTGACAACATGGTCGGCCCCATGCTCGCGTGCAACGGCACCCGTCGAGTCGGTGCTGCCGTCATCAATGACAACAACGATCACCTCGCTGAACCCCGCGACGCGACGCGGCAGATCGCGCAGGGTCTCGGGGAGCGTTCCCTCCTCGTTCAGGCAGGGAATCTGGATCGCCAGTCGCACGGTCTCTGGTCCTTGTTCAATCGGATCGTTGGGGCGGGCCGATTCTAAGCAGTGTCGGCGGCCTACCTTCACCGGCAGCCGAATGGTGCCCGGCGACTACGGTTGTGCCGCAGTGAGGACGGAACGGACTCCATGAACGGGCCAAGCGAAGTTGCAGCACGCGGCACCCGGTTGCGGATGTGGACGACCATCGGCGCGCACACCGTGGTAGATTTCTTCTCGTTCCTCATTGTGCCGCTCCTGTCCGTTCTCGAGGGCCATGTCGGCATGCGTCCGGAACAGGGCGCGGTGCTGCTGGCGGTCGGGCAAGTCTCCAGCGGCGTGATCCAGCCGATCGTCGCGCTCGCCTCGGATCGCTTTGACACCCGCTGGCTCGGCACACTCGGGTTTCTCGCCGCGGTCGTTGCGATCGGGCTTGTCGGGTACGCCACGTCGTACCCACAACTCCTGGTGCTCCAGGTGGTGGGAGCTGCGGGGATCGGCGCGTTCCACCCGGTCGCGGCGGCGGCTGTGGGGCACCTTGCCGGCCCTCGGCGCTCCTTGGGCATCGCGTGGTTCTATCTCGCGGGGATGCTCGGGGGCGTGCTTGGGAACATCTCCGCCGGGCACTATGTGGAGTGGTTCGCGTGGCTCGGAGGCTCGACCGCGGCGGGGTTGCGGGCACTCCTGTATCTGACGCCCCTGGGCATGGTGTTCGTCATCGCGCTGGGGATGGCAATCCACGGCGCTTCGCACCGGACGGACGACGCGGCGACACTGCACCGCGAACTGCCCGAGCACGAGCGCCGTAAGCGTTGGGTGGGAGTGGGGCTGCTGTACGCGGGCAACGTGCTGCGCTTCGGCGCGGATGTGTGCCTGATCCAACTCATCATCAGATGGACCGAACTGCTCGCTCTGCGGGGCAGTGGGGGGGACGAACTCACCGAACTGCTCCGCATTGACGCGGCGAAACTCAACGGCCCGCTCCAGGCCGCCAAGCAGGTCGGGATGGGGCTGGGCGGCGTCGCGCTGGGGTGGTGGTTCCATGCCAGGCACGAACGAGCGCTGCTCATCGTCACGCCGATCCTGGGCGCGGCGATGGTGGCTCTGCTCCCGCACACCGGCGGGTGGGGTGCGCTGGCGGTGTGTGCGCTGGCGGGCCTCGGGTATGGTGCGGTGGTGCCCCTGACGATCTCGATGGCCCAGCGTCTGATCCCGCACCGCACCAGTCTGGCATCGGGGCTGATGATGGGCGGCGCATGGGCTGTCGCGTCGGTCGGGGCACCGTTGTCGCAGTGGCTTGGCAAGACCTATGGGATGGAGCGCACGTTCCTGGTCGTGGCTATGGGTCTGTTGCTGGCGAGCGTGCTCGGCATGTTCGTGCCGCGCGCGGCGGAACGTCACGACTGAACGCACACAGCAACCTCCGGCTTCATCCTGAGCCCAAGCCGATTCACCGCAAGTGACGCGGGGGACGCAGAGAGACGCAACAAGGAGTTCGAGTGGGTTCGGTCGTTGCTCCGCGAGCAAGAATACGTTGTCGAGCGGCTCGTCGATCTACCCCGCCGCAATACCGAATCGCCTCCGCGTTCTCTGCGTCTCCGCGGTGATCCTTCCAGTATCAACCCTTCGCGGCTGGAGCCGCATAGTCCAGCCCGCCCCCGATGCCAAGGTCGAGCCCCAGCGCAACCCAGACCAGCAGGAACAAAGTCCAGATGACCGCAAACGCCGCCCAGTAGGGCGTCATCATCGACATGATCGTGCCCGTGCCGGTGCGCGGCGCATACTTCTGGCACACCGCCAGAATGATCACGAGGTAGGCGTTCAGCGGCGTCACGATGTTCGTACACGAGTCCGCAACGCGGTACGCCGCCTGTGTGAGTTCCGGGCTGACCTGAAGCAGCATGAAGATCGGCACGAACACGGGCGCGAGCAGCGTCCATTTGGCCGAGGCCGAGGCCACGAGAATATCGAGCATCATCACGAGCCCGATGAACGCGACGAGCAGCAGCATCGGGCTCAGGCCGCTCTCGGCCAGGGCCGTGCCCAGGGAGTACGCGAGCAGTTGGTCGAGTTGCGAGTACCTGAAATAGGCGATGAACTGCCCGGCAAAGAAGGCCAGCACGATGACCGGGGCCGTGGCCGCGAGTGAATCGCTCATCAGGCGAGCGATGTCCCTGCCGCGCCGGATCTCGCCGATCGAAACGCCGTAGGCGATTCCCGGGAACACGAACAGGCCGAAGATGATGGGGACGATGGCGACGATCCACCGAGCGGACCGGCTCTCGGGCATCGCATCGCCATGCAGCGGTGATCCGGGGATGAGAGTCAGCGCCAGCACACCCGTGAGACAAACGCCGAGCACGATGACCGCGCGGCGCAGGGCGCGCGCCTCGCCCTGAGACAGGCGTTCGACCCGCAAGTCCGCCGGGCTCCCGATCGCCGGGCCGCCGTCCTCGGGCGATCGCCGCGACAGGCGCGGCTCGACGAACCAATCGGTTACCGCCCAGCCGACGATCGTCAGCATGAACGTCGAAGCGATAAGAAACCACCAGTTGCACGCGGCGTTGACCTCGTAGCCGGGTTCGATGACACGCGCCCCGGTCTGCGTGAGTCCTGCGAGCAGAGGGTCGAGCGACGTGATGAGCAGGTTTGCGCTGAACCCAGCGCCACACCCGCAGAAAACCGCGGCCACACCGACCAGCGGGCTTCTTCCGACCGACTTGAATAGCAGGGCCGCGATCGGCGGCAGGACCACGAACCCCGAATCCGCGGCCATGGACGATTGAATCCCCAGCAGCACCAGCATCGGCGTGAAGAGGCGCGGGGGCACGATGAGCGTCACGGCCTTGAGCAGCGCCCCGATGAGGCCCGCCCGCTCGGCCAGCCCAACTCCAAGCATCGTCACCACCACCACACCCAGCGGCGGGAAGTCGAGAAAGTTCCTCACCATCGTTTTCAGCATCCAGAAGATGCCATCGCTGGTGAGGAGGCTCCGGGCATGGATCGGCTCGCCCGCGCCCACAAGGCGGACCTGCTTCCGCCCGTTCGCGTCAATCACCGGCTCGGGGCGGGTCTCACCGGTGGCGGGGTCGGTCACCTGCCGCATCACTGCCTCGGGCCGCACCGGCTGGACCTGCCATCCGAGCGATGCGCCGATGGCCGACAGTCCGATGATCGCGGCAGCGCACCAGACAAAGAGCATCGCCGGATCGGGCAACTTGTTGCCGGCCCACTCGATGACATCAAGCGGGTTGAACCTGCTGCGGACGGGAGGTGAAGTCATAAGCGCACTCGTGCGTGGACAGCGGCGGGTCGAATCCCGGGCGGCTTGGCCGCCGCCAAGTCCGCTGAGACTACCCGTTCTCGGCTCGGCGCGGGCGGCCCGTGCTGGACGGCGTACCCGGCCGGTTAGACTTAGGGTGCCTCTCGGTCATGCCATGAAGAAGGAGGTGCCCGATTGCTCCGTGCCGCGATCCTGGTCGTCGTGCTGTTGACTGCCGGACTCGCGCGGGCCGATGGACCGGGGAACCTGGACTTTGAGCAGGATGACCCGGGCAAGCCGCCCGCTGGGTGGTTCGTGCCCGGCCCGGTCTCAGCGGCGGGATGAGCGGCAACGGTTCGCAAGGGCATAGCCAATCGCGAGGGGCAGTGCGTCTCACTGAGCAAAGCGAGTAACAAGGGTGGCGAGGGTGGGGCTGCTCAAACACACCTGTCCACGCATCATGGCATCGGCATCTTGCCGACGATCCCCGTCCAGCGGACGGTGGAGGGGATCGCCGCCGGGCGGGACGAGTTCCTGGAGGCAGCGCTCGAGCATGTGGAAAAGAACAAAGAGACGAAGTAGTCGCGTCAGCCGAACAGGCCGAGTTGGCCGGCACCGAGCGACCTCCGCCGGAGAAACTCCCCGCTCGAAAGGCGGGACCATCTCCCGCCGCCGCGAGTTTCTTCCGGCTCTGTGTGCGGCACTCCCTCCGGACTGCCCAGCCCCGCGCGCCGCTTGAACAGGCGGAACGTGCTCCCGATCTGGTCCGCACGGACGCCCGTGCCCCGCTGGCGTGAGAAGAACTCCGCGTTGTAGAGTTCGCCCCCGTGCATTTCGCGGAGTGCGTTGAGCACCTTCGCGGCGCGATCGGGGTAGTGCCGCTCCAGCCATTCCTCAAAGAGCGACTTGATCTGGTACGGCAGCCTGAGAAGCACATATCCCGCGTCATCCGCCCCGGCATCCGCCGCCGCCTGAAGGATCGCCGGCACCTCGGGCTCGTTGAGCGCGGGGATAATCGGCGCCACCATGACATGCACGGGTATCCCAGCCGCCGCGAGTCTGCGCATGGTCTCCAGACGGTCACGCGGCGAACTGGCGCGCGGCTCCATCTTGGAGGCGAGCGCGTTGTCCAGCGTGGTGATGCTGATCGCGACGCTCGCGGCGTTGTGTTCCGCGAGGGTCTTGAGCACATCGATGTCGCGCAGCACGAGGCGATTCTTGGTGATGATCGAGACGGGCTGGGCCAACTCGGCGCATACCTCGAGGCACGCGCGTGTGATGCCCAGCCGCTCCTCAATGGGTTGGTAGCAGTCCGTCACGCCGCTGAAGACGATCGGTTCGCCACGCCAGCCGGGCTTGCCGAGGGCCTCGCGGAGGAGTATCGGCGCATCGGGCTTCGCGAAGATGCGCGTTTCAAAGTCCAGCCCCGAGGAGAGCGCAAGGTACTCGTGCCCCGGGCGCGCGTAGCAGTAGATGCACCCGTGCTCGCAGCCGCGGTACGGGTTGACCGTCCAACTGAAACCGAGGTCCGGGCTGTCGACGTGGTTCAGGATCGACTTTGTCGCGTCCGCGTAGACCTGCGTGCGGACCTGCTGTCCGCCGGGATGCTCGCGGAGTTCTTCCTCGAGGTGCTCGCCCCGCACATGAAGGCGGACGGTCTCGAAGCGATTTCCGGGATTTAGGCCGGCCCCGCGCCCTCGAATCGGCCCGTCGGCAAGGCCGTCCCTAATCTCCTCAGCGTCAGACATATACCAAACAATAGCCTATCGCGGTAAGTTCGGCCAGCACTGGTTCGTCGATCGCAGTGGCCCAGGCGAGCGAATCGATCTTGATGAGGATCATGGCGGCGGAGGTGCTTGGCGGAGATGCCCCTGACTCAGTTGGCGACGCATCGGGCATACGCCAGCATATCAACGCTTACGGCGATTCTGGAGGTCACGCACGCGTCAGCCGGCCAGCCGTTCTTCCGCGCCCTCGATGCCCAGCAGTTTCATTTTCTTGTACAGCGTCGTCCGGTTGATCTTCAAGTCGTCCGCCGTCCTTTGCCGGTTCCAGTCGTTTGCGCCAAGGGCCCTCAGGATGATCCGCTTCTCGGGTTCCCGCATCGCGTCCTCCAGAGCGCAGGGCGTCCACGGGCCGGTCCCCGCCGCGTCAGCATCCGTCCCGACCAGCCGGAGCGTTGCCTGGCTCGGCAGAAGGCGGCTCGGCCCGTTGGCGACCACATGCTCGGGCAGGTCTCCGAGGCCGATGGTGGGGGAGTGAGCAAGCACGGCCGCGCGCTCGATGATGTTGGCCAGTTCGCGGACATTGCCCGGGTAGGAGTACCTGCGCAGCGCATCGACGGTCTCGGGCGTAAAGCCCGTGAACGTGCGCCCAACCGCCGCGCCCTGTTGCGCGAGGAAGTGCGCAGCCAGGAGCGGGATGTCACTGACGCGGTCGCGCAGCGGCGGGAGTTCGATAGTCACGACGTTGATGCGGTAGTACAAGTCTTGGCGGAACTCGCCGCGGGCGACGAGGTCCTCCAGCGGCTTATTGGTCGCGAGCAGCACCCGCGCATCAACCTCGATAGTCTGCGTGCTCCCCACGGGCTCGAAGCGACGCTCCTGCAGGACGCGAAGGAGTTTGAGTTGCATGGCCGGCGAGGCGGAGTTGATCTCGTCGAGGAAAATGGTGCCGCCATCGGCCGCGAGGAACCGGCCCGCTTTGTCCGCGTAGGCCCCGGTGAACGCCCCTTTGATGTGCCCGAAGAGTTCACTCTCCAGGAGCGTTTCGGGGATGGAGCCGCACGAGAGTTGCACGAAGGGCTTGGCTTTGCGGGGGCTGAGGTGGTGGACCGACTGCGCGATCATGCTCTTGCCCGTGCCGCTCTCGCCGGTCATCAGAACCGTGGTCTTGGTCGGTGCGACCGCGCCGATGAGGTCATAGATCTTGAGCATCCGGGCATCGCCGCCGATGATGCGCTCCAGCCCGCACCGGTCCTCCAAGCGCTCCTTGAGCGCACGGTTCTCCGCCACCAGTGCCTGTTGGCGGAGCGCCCGCCGCAGCGCGATCCGCAGTTCGCCCTCGACCACCGGCTTGGTCATGTAGTCGATCGCCCCCACGCGGACCGCCTCGACCGCGGCTTCGATGGAACCGTACCCGGTGAGCATCAGCACCACCGTCGCGGGATGTTCCTTGACAATGCACTTGAGCAGTTCGATTCCGCCCATTTCCGGCATCGCCACATCGCAGATGACCACCGCGAACGGACGAGCCGGTGCTGTGGCGGCATCGGGCCGCTCGGCCTGCTGGATCGCCGCCAGCGCCTCCTTGCCATTGAACGCCGTGGCCGTGCCGAAGCCCTCTTGGCTGAAGAAGTCGGCCAGCGACTCGGCGGTGATCGGGTCGTCATCCACGATGAGGATGCGCGGCGGAACTTGCGTCATGGGGTGTAACCCTGTATGCGCCGCGACCGATGCCGCTCGCTCGCACGGCGGAATCCTGGGTCAGTTGTTCGTCGCACGATCAGACTCCTCGCGGCGAGAGAGAGGGCACAGCGAGGGACGCGTCCGTCTCTCGGACCAGCGGGCCGCTCGGGGGGGGTTTGGACTCGGGGCGGGGTGGACAGAGCGGCGGCCGTTGCTGGTGCCGCTGTGGCCCTCACGTTCCCGAGGCTGGGTTCCCGCTGTGCGCTCTCTCAGCGTCGCAGATGTTCCTCCGCCGATGGACCCGCGCGTGGCACGGGAAAGGTCGCTCTGAGCGAGGCACCGGGTTGATCCTGTGAGGACGCGGTTTCGTCCTTGCGTCTTGTCAGTTCGATCCTGCCGCCGAGTTCCTGGACGATCTCGCGGCAGAGCGCAAGGCCCACACCCGTCCCGCCCTGCTTGGTGGAGTAGCCGAGTTGGAACGGGCTCTCGCCGCCGCGTGCCGGCACGCTCGGCGGTCCTTCGCCGGTATCAACAACTTCCAGCACGACCGACCGAACAGAGGGTGACTGCTCAAGCCGGGCGTAGACCTCGATGCGCCCGGAGTTGCGTCCCGCACGCTCGATTGATTCGATGGAGTTCTTGATGGCGTTGGTGATGATCGTGTAAGAGGCACCGGCCGCGATGCCGGTCAGTTCGGGGGCGATGTCGGCGCTGAGCCGGATGCTCCGATCCTCGGCCAGCGGCGTCATCACCTCGACAGCGTGGCGCAGAGCCTCGCCCATGCTGCCCGCGTCCTCTGGCGCGCCGCCCGCTTCGGCGAGGGGGATGCCCTGCATCGCGCACTTCACAAGTTCGGACATCTGCTGCATCGCGGCCTGCACGGTGTCGAGGTGCCGCACCAGATCGCCGCCCCCGGTGTCTTTGGAAATGCTCTTCTCGTCCCCCTGCCGACCGACGCTCCGCATTGCGAGGGTGAGGCAGCGCATCGAGCCGTCGAGCAGGTTGGCCAGTTCGTGCGTGAGCGTGGTCATCCGGTCGGAGACGTACGCCCCGTCAACCGGGTCAACGATCACACCTGCGGGGCGGACAACCGTCCGGCGAAGGGCGCGGGCACGCTTTGAGTCGTGCTTTCCCCCGCCGTCCAGCCCGCGCTCGGGTGGGTGGGGCGTGGGTTGCGAGTTCGATGAGGGGTCAGGTGGAACGGCCATTGCCACCGATATCGACGGCGGGCAGGGCGAGCTGAAGCCCGATGGTGAAAAAACGAAACACCCCGATCCGTTATCAGGACCGGGGCATGTGGCGGCGGATCAACATGGCTCAGGCGATTCCGAGCGCGGCCGCGTCACGATCCGAGAGTTTCCCACCGTCGGAGCGAGGCTTGACCGTCCCGTCGCGTTTCCAAGACCGATCGCACGCGTCCCAGCCGCGAAGACGCAGGTCTTCGACACGCGTGTCCGTCGCCGCGGCGTCGATCCATACCTTGCTCACGCCGAGCAGGTCCGCGAGGTCGACGGCATCAAACCGCGAGAGCGACGCGTTACTGCCGCCGCCGGGAAGATGCACCCCGGCATCGAGAGGGTTCTGGATGCCCAGCACGGCCTTGGCGTCTTCGAGCGCCTTGCCGGCCAGCGCGAGTGTGTCCATGACCTTGGGCCACGCCTCATCGCGCGTTGTACACGCCGCGGTCAGGAACGTGGTCGTGTGGACGGACCTGTCGTCCGGCAGTTCTATGCCGTGCAGAGACCTCCATGCCTCATCGGCGGTGTGCGGGAGCAGAGGGGCCAGAAGGCGACACAGCCCGTCGGTCATGTGCCACAGCGCCGCCTGCGTCTGGCGGCGGCGCGCCGAGTCGGGCCGATCGCAGTAGAGCCGGTCCTTCACCGCGGCGAGATAGGTCGCGCTCAGCGTCTGGCTGCAGAACTCGTAAAGCAGGATGTGAACCGCGCGATAGTCGTACTCGTTGTACGCCTTGACGATGCGGGTTGTGAGATGGTCAAACTCCGCCAGGACCCATGCGTCAAGGCTCGTTGGCTCGGGCGTGGCACCGGCCTTCTGGCCGGTGTTCCCGTTGGAGTCACTCAGGTTGCTGAGCATAAAGCGCAGCGTGTTGCGGACCTTGCGGTAACTCTCCCCCGCGACGGCGAAGAACTCCATGTCCACCTTCACATCATTCTCGTAGGAGAGCGATGCGACCCACCACCTGCACACGTCCGCGCCGTGGTCCTTGAGCAGGTCCTCGACCTTGATGTCGTTGCCGAGTGACTTACTCATCTTCTTGCCGTTTTTGTCCACCATGAAGCCGTGCGTGAGCAGCGTCTTGTACGGCGGCTGGCCCGTCGCGCCCAGCGCGGGCAGCAGCGAGGTCTGGAACCAGCCGCGGTGCTGATCGGAGCCTTCGAGATAGAGGTCCGCGGGGTACCCCAACTTGCGCTCGCGCAGGACCGCGTTCCACGATGTGCCCGACTCGAACCAGACGTCGAGGATGTCCCCGCCCTTGGTCAGCATGCCACGAGCCCCGCGCGCAAACGCGGGAACCAGTGTCCGGGGCAGTTCAGGATCGGCCGTCTCGTCATATCCCGCCAGCAACTCCTCGGGCGTCATCGTGAACCAGGCGTCCGAGCCCTTCTCACGCACGACCTTTGCCACCGCGCGCACGCTCGCTCCCGTCATGCACACCGCTCCCTCGGGGGTGAAGAACGCTGGGATCGGCAGGCCCCAGGCCCGCTGGCGCGAGATGCACCAGTCGGGACGCGAGTCGAGCATCCCGCGCATCCGGTTGCGCCCCCACTCAGGGACGAACCGCACCCCGTCGGTGTTGGGTGCCTCGACCGCCTTCAGGCCCATCGCGCGGAGATTCCTTCCCTCTCCCTTGTCCTTGCGCGAGGGCGAGCCGGCGTGCCGCCCGTCCACGCTCACAAACCACTGCTCCGTGCAGCGGAAGATCGTCGGCGTCTTGCTCCGCCAGTCGTGCGGATACGAGTGCGTGAACGTGTGGTCGTAGAACAAGTGGCCCGAGTTTCGCAGCCACTCGGTCACTTTCTTGTTGGCATCCCAGACGGACACGCCGCGGAGCCAATCCGGGGCCGACTCGTCGTAGGTTCCGTCGCCAAGAACCGGGCTGTAGATCGGCAGGTGCTCGCGCAGGCCGGTGGCATAGTCCTCGGTGCCGTGCCCGGGCGCGGTGTGGACGATGCCCGTTCCGTCCTCGAGCGTCACATAGTCCGCCGCGACGATCGACCAGAGTTTCTTCTCGTCGCACACGCGACCCAGGCCGCACGCCGGAGGGTTGACAACAAAGGGGTGCTTGTAGCGAAGGCCCAGGAGTTTGGTCCCGCGCACGGTCGCCAGCACTTGTACGTCCTGTGCCCTCGCCGCGGATGTGACCTTCTCGACCAGGCCCGCGGCCATCACTGTTACGTTGCCATCGACGCGCACCAGTGAGTAGTCATGGCGCGGGTTGACCGCAACGCCGACGTTTGCGGGGAGCGTCCACGGCGTGGTGGTCCAGATCATGAAACTCGGCCGTTGCGTGGGGCGCGGCCTTCCGGATCCCTCCCCGAGTGAGAGGCCACGGGTGGGCTGGCTTGGCGACCCCTCCCCGAGGGAGGGGCCAGGGGTGGGCTGGCTTGGCGACCCCTCCCCGAGGGAGGGGCCAGGGGTGGGCTGGCTTGGCGAGCCCTCCCCGAGGGAGGGGTCAAGGGTGGGCTCGTCTTCCTCTTCCTCTTCCTC
>Ga0163144_10008253_pt1 | contig 22550 bp, 22 predicted proteins | sample OliLak19BULKMAT1_FD_123175 | JGI IMG/M metagenome (GOLD analysis project Ga0163144, IMG submission 123175) | Freshwater microbial mat bacterial communities from Lake Vanda, McMurdo Dry Valleys, Antarctica - Oligotrophic Lake LV.19.BULKMAT1 | ecosystem: Environmental > Aquatic > Freshwater >...
AAGCTTTCGTCGGGCCAATAAGAGTCAGCGGCTTCGAAGGCGCCAATGCTGATTTCGAAGTTGTGTTGAGAGCGGCTTTGGAGACGCCCCAAAAGAAGCTTCCATTTTTCCAAACTCTCTTCGCGGTTTTGTTCAAAAAGGCTGAGCTGGCGCTCGTGCATACGTTCCAGGCCGAGCGAGCGAAGTTCGACTTTTTCAAGAGGGAGATTGAAAAGCTGAACTTCACTTGGAGGAAGCTGTTGTAGCTTTTCTTTAATGAGAGCGGCGATGTCTGTTGCTTGTTTGAGGCCATTGGGAAAACGAATTTCGATAGGGTGTTCATAAATCTCCGTAGGGTTAGAGCTTCGACGAAGGGGGCGAAGGAACCCAAGACGCAATTCAATTCCTTTTAATAAACTCTTGCGAGCTTCAAGACGAAGTTGCCAAACGCGCAGAATGTCTTCGATGCGACAAAGAAGATCTTGTTCCGAGGGGCTCGAGAGCGCGTCTTCGAGTCCCGGATAAAAGCTGCCGCTTAAACTTTCTTGGGGCGCGTAGGCTTGGAGCGAATAGTCTTTGCTGGAAAGAACAAGGCGTTGAAAAAGAAGCGGGGAGATTTCGGGAAAGCGTTCGAAACATTGTTTCTTGAGTGAAGGATCTTGAAAGAGAGCTTTGAGGTCGAGAATGTTGCGAATGCCGAGGTAGTCGAGATCTTCAAGAAACTTTTGCCAGTGACCCAAGAGGGCGGGTTTCTTAAAGAACCGATCTCTTAGAAGAGGCAAAAGAGTTGAGGGGCTGAGCTGGTGAAATTCTTTTTGAATTTCCATGGGGTTGTAAATACGAAGCAGGGGAGTGGGAGTGTTCAAATTGGTCTTTTCTGATTCAAGACTGAGCGCCCAAGCTGCCAAGGCTGGAGAGGGAGCTAAGACAAAAGCTTGGCGAGTGGTTTTTTGTGGAGCGTGATTGTATCCTGAATCTTGTGACTGGATCTGGAGGATCTCTTGATTCAGGTCTTGAAGAGTTTGGAGATGTTGCAAAAAAGGGTGTTTCTTGTTTTCGGGATGAGTGAGCACCTTTGAGAGTTGCCAGTAATGGGCAACGGATGTGAGATGCACAAACACTGCCTGAGCTGCTTCTTGACTACTTTCCTGATTGTCGACAAAAACATCAGGACTCAGGTGAAGGCAGAGATCGAGAAAGCTTTGCTTAAAGCTTTGCTTAAAACCTTGCTTAAAACCTTGCTTAAAACTCTGTTGCTCGGTTTGCTGCGACGACTCTGATGTTCCTTTGGGGGCTGAGCCCTTGGAGGGACACTGTTTTGGAACTGATGGGATAAAACAAGCTAACCACATACAAAACAATGTACCATACAAGTGTATGGTTTAGGCAAGAGGCTTTTTTTGACAGAGCCTCAAAACAAACGGTGCAAGCGCAGCAAGTTACGAGACTTCCAAGACAAAAGCCGTAAAAGATTTTTTTAGAGCGCGCCTTGTTGTAGGCTAATCCTGAGCTTTGGAATCATGAAAAAATACTTAGTGACTAAGTTGAGAGCGATGGGCGATGCGGTTTTGAGTACGGCCACCCTGAACGAGCTTAAGCGCTTGGAGCCCGACTGCGAAATTCACTTCTTGGTTCCTAAGGCGTGGGCGTCTCTCTTTGAGGCTCATCCGAGTGTGGATCGAGTGTGGATCTACGAAAAACCAAATTTTTTTTGGAAGCGTCTGTGGGCGCAGTTCAAGTTGCTTCTCTCTTTGCGCAAAGAGCGTTTTGATGTGACTCTTGCTCTGCACTCCAATAGCACGAGCGCGTGGATAGCTCTCATGTCGGGTGCGCGTTTGCGCGTGACTCACAACCATAACTTTTTCAAAGCCGACAAGTTTTCTCAAAGAGCTATTCCTAGAAAAAACGAATTGGCTCCTTTTGTGGAGCGCGATCTTAAAACACTTGAAGCTCTGGGCATGAAGGTGAATCGAGACGCTGAAACTTCGTTGATGCTCAAAGAAGAAGAAAAACTCTGGGCGCGGGAGATGTTGTTTGAAAAACTTCAGCTCAAGAAGCCTCTTCTTGTTTTGTGTCTTGGAGCAAGTCGCCCTACGAAAGTGTGGCCCATGGAAAACTTTGCGAAAGTGGCGGAGGATTGGATCCAGTCGACTCAGGGTTCGGTCGTTGCCGTGTGCTCGCCACAAGAAGCTTTTCTTGCTCAAGAAGTTTTACAAAAAGTGCCTTTAGATAATTTCCGAGTTTTGGATCGCTTGTCGCTCCGAGAAATGATGGCAGTTTTGGCTGAAGGCAAAGTGGTTCTTGGCAACGACTCCGGTCCTCGCCATGTGGCGGCGGCCTTGGGGCGTCCTACTTTGACTCTTTATGGACCACAGGATCCGTTTGAGTGTCATCCTTACAAAATTGAAAAACATCCTTATGTTTTTATTGAGGGATTGGCTTGTCGGTCGAACGTGGATCCGAGCGGCAAGCACTTTTGGTGTGGTTTGCATGAGTGCCACGTGGAGCAACACAAGTGCATGAGGCAAATCGCGCCTGAGCAAGTCCTGAGTCAATTGTTCCAAGTTGTGAATCTTGATTGAGTGAATCAGGGGGCGGCATTAGCTTCGCTCTCTATGAAAAAAATTATCTTCGCAATCTCTTCAGCCTTTTTGGCTCTTCTCTTGTCCCTTCCTTCTCAAGCTCTAGCTTCGGGTTCTCCTAAGCCCGCAGATCCTGAAACTGTGGCTCATGTGGATATCAATCGTTACATGGGTCTTTGGTATGAGGTTGCCCGCTTTGAACAGAGCTTTCAAAAGGGTTGCGTTGGGGTGACGGCTGAATACACCCTTCGTGATGATGGAAAGGTTAATGTTCTAAACACCTGCTATGAGAACACTCTCGATGGAGAAAAGCGTGATGCTGAGGGCAAGGCCTACGTTAAAGATAAAGAGACCAATGCTAAATTGCGTGTGAGTTTCTTCTGGCCCTTCTATGGCGACTATTGGATTTTTCAATTGGGCGAAGATTATGAATACGCGGTCGTGGGTTCACCGGATCGAGATTCTCTTTGGTTTTTGAGTCGCACTCCGCACATGAATGAAGAGCTGTTTGATGAGCTTGTGGTGAAAATGGCAGCGCAGGGTTTTGATTTGTCCCGTCTGCAAAAAACTTTACAACCCTAATTTAGGTCGCAGGGTAGGGAGAACGAGAAGGTGCTTCCTTTGCCAATTTCAGATTCAACACTTATTTTTCCCTTGTGTGCTTCAACGGTCCATTTGGCTATATGAAGTCCGAGACCTAGGCCTTCACGGCTAACACTTCCAATTTGGAAAAATTTCTCGAAGATACGATCTTGTTCACTGAAGGGGATTCCATTTCCAGTGTCCGAAATGCTGACATGAATCCATGATTCTATTTGTTCTGCTTTGAGAGATATGGTGCCTCCCGTTGCTGTGAATTTAAGTGCGTTGCCAACTAGATTCGACAGGACTTGGCGAATGCGATCTCGGTCTATGTTTGCCAAGAGAGGTTCAGAGCTTGGGGAGGTGATGTTGAACTTGATTGATTTTTTTAAAGAAGCGAGATCAAAGAGTTCTTTGCATTCGCTAAGAAGCGCAGTCATGTTCTGTTTGGATTTTTTTAACTCAACCTTGCCTGTCTCAATTCGTTCGATATCAAGCAAATCCCCAATGAGACGATCCATTAGACTGGCAGCACGCTTGATCATGCTTACAAACTGAATTGTTTCTGGGAGATCGATCTTTCCTCCTGATGCATTCATCAGGAGCAAGTCTGCGGCCATTGAGATTGAGCCCAGTGGACTTCTTAAGTCATGGCTAACAATCGCCATGAAGTCTTGGTTTTGAGGTCGAAAGCCAGATTCTTTTTTGAAATCATGCTCGGATAGAATTTGGTTTTGATCTGATTGACTTCTTTCTTCAGAAAGGTCGTTGTCGGTGGCGCGACGTCCTAGGGATAGAAGGCTCTCAGCTAAAAGATTTAGGCGTGTGCGTTCTTCTGCGGTTGCCTCATCGCTCTCGATTCTTGCTTTGCATTGAGCTTCGTCGGCTCGTTTTCGTTCGGCATGAACGCGTTGATCTGCGTGACGACGTTCGATAGCTATCTCTTCCCATAGATCGCCATCGACTCCGTTGTGCTCAAGATCACGAACTTCGCGTTCTTGGGTTTGGTTCTGGTCGGACAGTTGGCGGCTGGAAAATTTGACTTTGTCGGCTCTGTTTCGATCAAGTTTAAGTTTGGTCAACATCAAGCGTTTGATCGTAGTGCTCTCCTTGAGAAGAGAGTTGTCTGTTTTGGTGCGCTCGCCTTTTAGGCTTAAATTTGTTTTTTCGCGAGTAATGGGTTCATTGCTTATCATTTTGACTTTCTATGGAGGGAGGGGTCGAGACGATGTTTTGAAAAATTTTGCCTCTACTGGAACTAAGCTAGTCTTGAGGCCGTCGCGGCTCAAGAATAAACGTAGGCTTGGGCCACGATGCTATCTGAGGAGTGTTTGGGCCGTTTGCTGGCCTAAGTTGGGTCAAGTTCGGCTTATTTGTCGTGAGGGTTGGAGTTTAATTAAAAGCTCTTGAGGAGAGATAGGTAATAGATCTCACTCTTGTATTCGATTTTCTGTTTGTTGAGAGTCACAAAAGGTTTCGTCTTGTTCTCGGTGAATCGAGCTGCAGCACGGATTCCGAATTCTTTTGAGAAGGCAATTTCGACTCCGCCTTCGTAATAATAACCAAAATCGAGAAGAGCGTCTTTGTCTTTAGCTTCGTCGCCAGGGCCCGTTACTTTTGTGGCAACGTCCTTGTAAGTCATGGAATAGTAACCTGCGAGACCACCCGCTTCGACATAAGGGCGCACCCATGAATTTTGAAGAAGCTTGAACTTGAGTCCAAGCCCTCCTTGAAAAACTTGTGTTGTGAAGTTCACGTCAGTTCCGGTGTAGTTGTCGCCCGCAAGAGTGCTGTAGTCGTAGGCCGTTTGCCCATCGGTCTGAAGATAACTCAAAGAGATTGTCAGATAGAGATGAAGAGCTCCAAGACCACGTTCACCTGAAATAGCCCCGTAGATACCTTGGTTCAGCAAAAATTCACTGCTCGGATTGCTAACATCGAAAAGAACAACTCCTGCCCCCGCAGAACCCGAGATACCACGCGGATTGATCTTAAAGGAACTCGAAGATCCTCCCGAGGTTTGAGCGTGGGAAGGGAAGCTCGCAAAAAGCAGAGTGGCTAGCGCAAGCATCCAAATAGAAAGCAATTTGATTTGTCCGTTTCTGCGATCTCTTTGCATGATGGGTTTCTTATCGGTTGAACGATTCGTTAAGATTATGTTTTGAGACGTCAATGCTTTGTCTGATCGGCTTTGCGAAATAACACGTCGGGGCATGCGCTCCGGGGCTCGCTATATGCACCCGACGTGTTATTTCGCAAAGCCGATCAGACAAAGCTCGATGTACGAAAAGTGCTCAGGGAATCACCACCCTCATCAACTGGGGTGAGGATGCAGCTTGGATAGGGGGAAAAAAAGAGAAGAATCCCTCACTTTCATAAGGAGAGAAAGGAATTCAGTTTAGTTTTTTGCGGAGGATTTTTCTTTGGGAGCGGTCTAGGCCGTAGGCGATTTCGTTGGCTGAGAGATACTCTAGGACTTTGCGGCTTTTGCCTACGAAGCTTTGCGTAAAGCGATAGTGATCGAGGACGGCGCTACCGATGGAGCCGGTAATTTGGTTGGAGGCGAACGTCACTTTGGCAAGGGGGTTGGCTCCAGCTCGAACGAGGGTTTGAGCACAGCTTGCACACTCGGCATAGATGAGAGTTATGGCTAAAGGTGTTTTACCTAAAGCATCGAAGGAATTTTCACCTGTGGAGTTAAGGTCGGCACCTCGCTCAATAAAAAAGCTTATCCATTTTTCTTGGCCGCCCATCGCGGCAGAACGAAGCGCGCGATCATTGAAAGATTTGTTGTTGGGCAATTGTTCTTTGATGACTTCCACGATGGGATCGCCTGAAAAAATGTAATTCCCTAACAGGTCTTCTTCCCAGTCTACAAATTCGAGTTTTGAGAACCTCGCCATTTTTTGAAAAGCTTCTGGTGTGAGATGTTTTGAACTTGTTGCGGAGTTAACAATGCTGGCGACCGCGAAGTCCAGGCGAGTGTAGTATGAAATTTCAGGTTCTTTTTTTACAAAAGAATGCAGGATTTCATGAAGCCAAAACGCGCCTTGCTGATCGGGACTTAAAGAAAGGTAGATTTCGCGGTTGATCGCAATCTGAATCGTGTGGTCGAGCCAGCGACTTTCGGGTCCGTTCACGTGACGACCTTCGTCGTCGTAGATGCGTATTCCAATTTGTTCATAATCTTCGGAAGTTTTTGCGAGTCGGTCTTGGTTACGAAGGGATGTTAGCGGGGCGTCCATCATCATCACTTCTGTGACGTATCCCAATTCGCTGAAAATTTTCTGAGAAAGGATGGGGTTGAGCGGCGAAAGATGGGACAAATAATCTTGCATCTTCGCCAAGCCCACTTTGAGATCAGGGTCTTTCAGACTCCCTATATTGAGAGCCGCTTCGGTTTCAAAATCTCTGAGCTGACCATTTCTAATTCCGATTCCTCCGCCGCTGCTGCCCGCGCCCGCAAACGCGAGGCCGCTAAGACAGAAGCTAAGGGTGGTGATTGAGTGTTTGAATGAAGACATATAGAACCTTTCTATTTGTAACGCGCAGCAGCACGCCGTGTCAATTGCGTGTGTAGCCATTTGAAGATTTGCGAGCTTTTTCTTTTTGTTTTGCTTTAAAATCAAGGGCTTCTCGCTCGGCTCCGTTGATCGCATTGAGTGAGTCTTGCATGACTTTTTCGCTGATGATACCGCGCTGACGGGCTTCCCTTACGTTTTCACGAGCTTTAGGCACTTCTTTGAGGCAGTAGTTTTTAGAAAATGTGCCCTGCATTCTTGAGAAAGGAATTCCAAAACGAAATCCGCTCACGTGGCAGGAGAGCATGGACATGTAGATGAGCCTCTTTTCGCCTTTTTTTAGGTGGTTGAGTTCTTCGCGAGTGAGTTTGCCGTCTTCGTAAGCTTCGTAGGTGCGAGCGATCTGGTTCATGGTGTCGTTGACTCGGCTGTGGTAGTTCTCGGAGCCGTTGCTGGCGTGGGCGATTTGAGTTCCTAGGACGAGGATGAGTGCAATAATTCCAATATTTTTCATAATTTATCTCCTTGTGTGGTCGAAGAGGTTTATCTCTGACTCCACCCTTATGCCGCATTGCGTTGTGTGGGAATACATTATTATTATTAAAAAATAAGCAACTTGTTTATAATTTACTTAATAAGTCTGATGGAGGGCTTTTATGGAGTTGTGGGGTTTCCAGAATTACAAAAGTTATTTGTTGTCTGCCTTCAATGCTCCCGAGAGTCCCCGAGGAGCGCGCACGCGTTTGGCTCATCACTTGGGAGTGCAGACGGCCTATGTTTCACAAGTTCTCAACGGACATCCTAATTTTAGTCTGGAACAAGGCCTTAAGGCTGCTGAGTTTTTGAGGCTCTCTTCGGTTGAAAAAGACTATTTCATTTTGTTGATCGAAAAGGAAAGGGCGGGCACTCAGGAGTTGCAGCTCTATTTTGATCAAAAATGTGAAAAAATGATTCAAGAACAAAGTCGTATCAAAAACAGGCTCACGCCCGATTCGACCCTCGATGATAAAACACGCGAGCACTATTACAGTCAGTGGCAGTACTCGGCTCTGCATGTGCTCGCGTCTATCCCTTCGGCGCAGACGCCTGAAGTGATGACAAAAATGCTTCGACTGCCCTTTGAAAAGATTCAAGAAGCTCTCGATTTTTTGCAAGAGGTGGGCTTGCTCAGCAAAGAAGGGACTCGCTATAAGATCGGTCCCATGCGCTTACATTTGCCCGACGACTCTCCTTCGGTCATCAAACACCACATGAACTGGAGACTTGAGGCGATGAAGTCTCTCGAAAGAAACGAGTCACAGTCACATCTTCACTATTCAAGTGTCATGACACTCTCTCAAAAAGACGCCCAAAAAATAAAAGGAATGCTTCTAGAAATGATTTCAAAAGCAGAAGCGGTCATGCTCCCCTCTCCCGAAGAAAAACTCGTCGCCCTATGTCTCGACTGGTTCGACTACAAAGAGTGACGATCACCCAAGAATGCCCTCACAAAGGATGCAGCTTGGATAGAGGAATAACTAACACGCCGAGTGCATATAGCAGGGCCCTAACTGCGCATGCCTCGGCGTGTTAGTTATTCCTCTATCCAAGCGGGTACTAAAGATGATACCATACGGAAGTATGGTGATAGAAGCTCTAGCACAAAACGGATGTGGGGCCTCAGGTTGGGCGCTCTCTTTTGTGCAAGAGACGCTGGAGCAGAGTCGAAAGGCTGGTGAAGTGTTGCGTCCATGGATTGTCTTGGAGGCTCCGCGCGCTCGATCCACAAAACTTTTCGCAGCGGCCCTAAATAAGGAACTCGCAATATCACTTCGAGAAGGCGAGCTTTTGTGGGTGAAAGTTTCTCATTCATCGGGAAGGGCCTTGTCCCACGAAAATGCGGTTCCTGAAACAGTTCCTGAAACAGTGTTGCCTGATTTGATTCAAGTCTTGATTGAAAGTTCTCTTTGCTCGGGTGTTTTGGTGAGAGGCTTTGAGGGATTGCGCAAATCGTATCAGCTCAGAGTATGGATGCGACGTTGGCAACTGGCTTCGGAAAAAACGGGAACGCACTTGTTGTGGATCCATGAAAAAGAAACGGACGTGTTGGGTGTTTCATTGCGCACTCAATGGACAAGCGCTGGCGATGTTACGATTCGAAAAGGCGAAGCTCTTTTGAAAGATCATTCTTTAGAGAGTCTTCGTATGCTCAATAATTGGCCACCCGAAAATATACGGAAAGATAAAAGGAGAGAAAATGCTCACAGACAGACAGAGAGAGTTGCTTGAATATTTACAGGATTATGTGAGTCGGGAGCAGCGTTTTCCCAGTTACCGTGACATGGCAAAGGCTATGGGCGTTTCTGCGGTTGGCACGATTCAGGATCACATTCAGGCTTTGGTCGACAACGGCAGCATTGAAAAAGAAGGACGCAAACTGCGTCTCACACAAAACCGACAAGCCTCAGCCATAAGTGTCCCCATCGTGGGTGAGGTTGCTGCAGGCGCCTTACAAGATGCTTTTGAAGTGTCGTTAGGCGCACTCACAATCACTCCCGATATGATGAGAGAGAAGGCAAGTCCCAAGGATTTGTTTGCACTCCGTGTTCGTGGAGAAAGCATGATCGACGCCGGAATCAATCCCGGCGACTTGTTGGTGATTCACAAAGAAGCTCGCGTGCGCAACGGCGATTTCGTGGTCGTAGATTACGACGGCGAAGCCACGGTCAAAGAGATTGAACTGCCCAAACTAAAATCATCACCCGTGCGCCTCATCCCCCACAACTCAACAATGCAACCCATCGAAGTGCCCGCCACCGAAAAACTAAGAATCTTGGGCAAAGTCGTGAGCGTGCAACGCTTCTACAACTGAGGACTTCAACCCGTAGGTACTTCTTCGAGAATCGGTTTGGGTTCGGGGTTTAAAAAAACAACACGGCGAGGCATGCGCTCAGGGGCTTGCTAGAGGCACTTGCCGTGTTGTTTTTTTAAACCCCGAACCCAAACCTCCTCAAGTAAGCATATGGATTATTAAGATGGGAAGAGATTCGCCGAGTGCATCTATCGATGCTCCGGAGCGCATGCCTCGGCGAGTTACTTTTTGAATCCTGACTTCTGATCTTTATGTATCGAGTAAAAAAAGACAATTAAAAAGAACGTTCGCCAAACTCAAAGGGGATGCCGACGGCGAAAATAAAGCGGTGGGTGCTGGCGAGGTCTTCGATGGTTGAGCCTTTTTTGATGAAGCTTCGTTGGATTACGCCTTCGTAGGCGGTTTCGAAAAACATTCCCCAAGCATTTTGAGAGTCGAATTGGAAGCGAAGAAATGCGGTGGCGAGTAAATCAACGAAGGGGATTCGGTCGGCGACTACGTCGGGGCTGTAGCCTTTTGAGTAATTGAAACCTGCTCCGATTCCGTAAATCACGCCTGTGCTGCCGAGATCGCGAAGGGTGGCGTAGTCGAAGAGTCGAAATTGAGCGCCCATGTCTAAGTAGTTGGCGCCGATTCCTGCTGTGAGATTGATGGAAACATGGTCGGGAATGCTCATGAAGTCGGTTCGGAAGGTGTAGCGATAGCCTTTGGTTTGGGCTTCAGTGCCTGCTGAGCTTTGACGAGTTTCGTTGATGTAAATGGCTCCGACGTGGGGGGCGATAACAGATTGAAGGGTGTCGGCGAATGAGGAGGGCGTGAGGCTGAGCAAGGTGCTTGTGAGTGCGAAACACAAAAGGGTAATGAGTTTTTTGGAAGGAATTGCCAATTGAATCATTAGTGTTTTTCTCTGCCTTTCCCTTTTGAATCCAAAAAACTTGGAGTGGGCGGTGCGAGGCCGTCCTTAGTCCAGTCAATGGGATCGCAGGACAGAATACCTGTCTTGTCGAGGGTGAGCAAAAAAGCTCTGAACTCGGGGCGAATTTTGGGCTGATCGGCTTTTTTGCTATAGGCCCGAATCCACGTTGCAAGATGCAGTTGGTAGATGCGGTGGGTTTGTTTTTGAGTCGGGAACCCTGTTCGGCTCACGAAATACATTTTTTTGTAAGCATCGTCCATCTGAGTGAGATAGCGGTCGATGCGTAGGCGAATAATTTCGCGAAAGCCCCAGGGGAATTCTTTTTGATAGTCGAGAGCGTGGAGGTTGAGATTTACTCGTTTTTTGATGTGAAGCACATCTTCTCCGAGGTGGTGTTCGAGTCGAGAGTTGGCGGTGGAGTAGCGACGTTCTCTTAGATCGAGGGGAAGTGTTTCGGAGTCGATGATCTTGAGGCTTTCTCCGATTTGTCCCAACTTGGTCTTTTTGTTTTTGTTGACCAGAAACAATTTTCTGGATTCATCGGGGAACCAGCGGCCCCCTTTTTTCATGAGAAATTTTCTCATGTAATCTTTCATTAAATCTTTGGCCACATAGGCAGCAACAGCTAGAGAAATAAGGGCGATGGAGTTGATACCTACGCGCTCTTGAATAGATCGGGCCTGATAGATTTGCACCATGATGGCCCAAGTGGCCGCCATAGCCGCGGCCATGGAGTAAACGGGAATGAGCAAGCGCTTTTCGAGGGGAGAGCTGGAGTCTTTAACGAAAAGAGGACTTTGAAAGTATTTCTTTAAAATGCTGATGCGTCGAGGATACTTGTCGAAATTGAGAGTGGAGGTAGGGCCAGTGCGTTCATCGATCATGTATTTATGTGATGCACGCATGCGCGCTTCTTGGTGACTCACTTCGGTTAGGAATCGGGCGAGGTTCTGAAGGTATTCAACGCCGATTGTTAGGGTGTAGAGGTCGCCGATATATTGCACAACAAGATGTGAAATGTATTCGTTCAAAAGAATAAGGTCGTGGTCGAGCTTTCGGTCGACCACATCTTCAGGTTGTTTGTTCTCGATGCCGCGAGCTTTAAGCACTGAGCGGAAGTCTTCTAGAAGATGAAGCACTTCTTTGACTTCATTTTCGATGCTTATGATGTCTTTGTGTGTGCCTGTTTCGACTTTGCCTCGAATAATCTTTTTAAGAATATTTCGAATTTTTTTATCGTTGGCTTTGAGGAAGCCTTGGAAGTCGATTCCGAAGTTGCGGAGAGTGTCGGCGCTGAGGTCGAGTTTGAGTTGTTTGAGTCGTTCCTCGACTCGAGCGAGACTCGTTTGGCTTTCCGGGTTGCTCACGTGGGTGTGCAATCGCACATAACTTTGAAAGTCTTCACGGATGGTAGGTTCGAGGTCGGACATGCCGAGGCTTTTGGGGACAAAAAGGGCGGTGTCGACGATGTAAGAAAACTCTTCATCGCTGGCTGAAAGCAATCCGTCAAAACCGAATTGCAATTCGATGCGATCCTTGTCATGACGGCCGGCTGAAATAAAAAAACAGTTCAGCTCGGCCTGAAATTCTTCTCCGATGGGCATTAATCTATTGTAGCCTTTTTACGAGGCCTGCGCAGGACTCAGGACTGACTTTTCTTCCAGTCCTCCATGAACTTTGCCAAGCCAATGTCGGTAAGTGGATGCTTGAAAAGTTGTTGGAAAACTTTGAATGGAAAAGTTCCGACGTGGGCTCCAGCTAATGCACACTGATGCACATGCAACGGATGGCGAAGACTTGCGGCAAGCACTTCGGTTTGGAATCCGTAGATTTCATAAATTTGTAGGATGTCTTCAATGAGAACCAAGCCGTCTTGACCGACATCATCGAGGCGTCCTACGAAGGGCGAAATGTAGGCAGCTCCAGCCTTTGCCGCCAAAAGAGCTTGGTTGGCGCTAAAGCACAAAGTCACGTTAACTGGGATGCCTTCGCCTGAAAGTCTCTTTGTTGCGGCGAGTCCAGCCTCAGTCAGAGGGCATTTCACTACAATGTTTTTATGCATCGCAGCAAAGGTTTTACCTTCCTTGTACATGCCATCGGCGTCTAGGCTTAAGGTTTCTACGCTGATCGGACCATCAACGATTTCAGTTATTTCACGCACCACATCATCAAGCTTACGGCCTGTTTTGGCTATAAGGGAGGGGTTGGTCGTGACGCCGTCTGCTAGGCCTGTGGCCACTGCTTGACGCAATTCTTGGGTGTCTGCTGTGTCTAAAAAGAACTTCATGCAGAAATGATTAAAAAAAATTCGGCGACTTGTCGATAACGGATACATGAGACAGATATGGATTTTAGGAGAAGACTCGCGTGCGCAGTCTCGCCTAAGTTCAGCACTTATAGAAGCAAAGTATGGCGTGAAGTATCGCGTGCAGCTTATCTCGTCTTTAAATGACGTGCCGGAAGCTCATTTCTCGGACCCTGGAATCACTTTTCTCTTAGATGCGTTTAATGGCTCTGCTCCTGGCTTTGAAGGTTTGAAAAAACTTAGAGGCAAGGGATTTAAGGGGCCTATTCTTTTGTTGGGTGAGCCTGCGCCTGAAGATGCAGCTGAACCTTTCCTGAAAGATCATCTTACAGCGTTCCTTCCTCCTGTGGATCGTTTTGATGCGAACTTTGCGGCTGGATTGATTCACGCATCTCATAACTTTTCCGGCGATCTTGATTTGAAAACTTTCCTCCAAAATGGAGGAAAGGCCGCACATGAACACATTCAGAACATTAAAGACTTCAACCAAATTGTTTTGAAGTTGATGAACTTTGTTTCACGATTTGGAGTGAACATTCAAAAGCTCAAGCGCTCGTTGGTGGGACTGAGCTCGTCGCATGTGAAAAACACTCCCAAAGGACCCACTGTCGTGTCTCCTTTCCGTCTTTGTTATGGAATGGATTCCAACAAGCTCTTACTCGCTGTGAGTCTCTCCGTTGAAGAAACCAATGTTGATCTCTTAAAAGAAGAGTTCGCGCAAACTTTGTCTCAGGTTAAATCTCAATCTGCATCTAAGGCTTCCAGAATGGACTTCTTAAATGTGGCGAAGATGACGAGCAATATGGTTTTCATTGGGGGATCATCTAAAAATGATTCCAAAGCAGAACCCTATCTCATGACTGCGATTTCCTTTAGTAAGGCTCAGTCGCCAATCGAACCTTACTTTTTTGGATTCCTCACTGCCAAAAAGACTGACGAGTTGTCGAATGAGGAAGGCGCTAGTGCTGCTACCCCTTCTAAAAAATTACATGAACCAAGTATTTTTGGTGATGCTCCTGAGATCATGGATCCTGCGGCTCTTATGGAGTCGGATCTAGAAGATGCTCTTGAGAATCCTGAATCTGTAATGGGACAAGATCGCGGATCGGGTCTGCGTGAAGTGGCTGATTTGGCTTCTAAGGAAAAAGGAAAGATACCTGCCTCTGAATATGAAAAACAGATCTCTCATTTGAAAAAAGAGATGGAACATTCTCAAAAGGTGGCTGAAGCTTTGGCTGCTGATGTGAAGAGATTGATGAAAGAGCGTCGTGAGCCTTTGACCGATGCTGACCTCAAAGAAAGTCTGAATGAAGTGACTTTGCGCATGAAGAGGATGCAGGAACAGAACAAGAAGATGACCGAGCTTATCAGCCAAAAAGAAAGCCAAATTGAGCTTCTTAAGGCACAAGTGGATCGTCTGAAGAGCAACGCTGCCTAATTTCAGCTCACTTAATTACAATCCAATTTTAATAAGATTCATCGCGTATTTGTCTTTGATCGTTCGCCATTCGGCGGGCGTGAGGCGCAAAAACTGAAACACTTCTGTTTCGACAATGCTCTTGTCGGGGATGGCGTGAATGTCGGGCTGTTTGGATCGATGCTCTTGATAGAGCGATGTGAGAAGGCCGGCCACGCGCATGACGCTTGAGAGTGCGTGGAGTTCTCGGTCACGAGATTTCAGGAGTCGCGGGTTGTGGTGGTAGTCGATACTTTTTTCAAGTCCGTTGAAGCAAGGAACTCTTCCCACGTAAAGGGCTGAGACCTGAGCATGGTCCATGTCGAATTCATCTTCCTCGGCTTCAGAGCTTCTCAGGGGAACGCCCGCCAGTTTGGCATCGCGGTGGGCTTTGACGGACTTTTCATAGCCAGCAGGATCGTAGGCAAGCAGTATGGCCTTGCCAATGTTTCGCACGAGTGAGGTAAAAAATACGTTTCTTTGGTAGCGAATCTGAATGAACTTGGTCATTTCGTCGGCTACGAGTGCGCCTCGAAGGCCGTCTTCAAAAAGCTCTTCTACAAACTTTTGTGGTTTTTTGAATCGCTGTTCTTGGACGAAGTTTTCAATGTTGGATTGGCTGAAATAAGAGTTGAGATAGTCGAAGAGCACTCCGCCGGCATAGGCTTGGCCGGTGTAGGAGTTTTTGATTTCAACGGCTGCCGCTTCGGCTCGTTTTGCGTAAAGAGTGTATTTGTCGAAGGCGCCAAATTCGGGAATTATTTTTTGCTCTTCTTCCTGAGCTTTTTCTTCGGATTTACGGGCGGGCGCGGACGGCTTCGCTTTGGCTTTATTTTTATTTCTTTCGTCGAGTAAAAGAGAAAGTACGCTTTGTATTTCTGGAATAACGGCCCGTTCAATATTTCGACCGATAATCATGTTTCGGACACGGTTGAGTCCCAACATGGAGACTTTGTATTCGAGGCTCGTCACTCGGGCACCACGCCCGCTGCGCTGCACCGTAATGTCGATCCACTCATTGAGCTCTTTGTCGTTAGAAATGAGGTCGGCGAAGTCTTGGGTCGTTTCGCCCCCCAGCATCACAACGCCGAGAACGTCTGAAACCTCTTTACTTGGTGTTAAGGGCACCAAAAAGTCTCGATACATGCCTAGAATGTTCAATTCCAATGTGAGTCCTACCCCTCAGAGTGTCATTGTATCTCAGAAATCAACTCAATAACTAGAGCCCCTTGACTTTAAAAGAGCAGAGTTTGACACTTAGATTGCTTAAATCCTTAAGTAACTTTTGTTGGCTAGGGTTAACAAAATGTAAAGTGGAGGCTCCATGATCGAAGTTAACAATCTGGTAAAAAAATATGGAGATTTCAGCGCTGTAAAGGGAATCAGTTTTACTGTTCCCAAAGGGGAGATCCTTGGACTCTTGGGTCCCAATGGCGCGGGTAAATCGACAATAATGAAAATCCTAAGTGCGTTTATGCCGGCAACTTCTGGTGAAGTAAAAGTTGCGGGTTTTGATGTGTTTGATGATCCGTTCGAAGTGAAGAAGCGTGTGGGCTACCTTCCGGAGATGCCGCCTCTCTACTCGGAGATGAGAGTTCGTGAGTTTATTGAATATGTGGCCGATTTGAAGCAGCTTCCTGCTGCTCGCAAGCAAGAACGAGTCGATTTCGTTGTGGATCGTTGTGGCCTGAAAGATGTGCAAAGAAAAATTATCGGCACTCTTTCCAAGGGATACAAGCAGCGTGTGGGAATTGCTCAAGCACTTGTTCATGATCCTGAGGTTGTGATTCTTGATGAGCCGACGGTGGGATTGGATCCTGTGCAGATTGTGGAGATCCGCAATCTCATTAAGAGTCTTGCGGGGAATCATACCGTTCTTCTTTCAACGCATATTCTTCCTGAGGTGGTGATGACCTGTAAGAAAGTTCTTCTCATCAACAAAGGCAGCATCATGGTTAATGATACTGTTGAAAACCTCACCAAAGGTGGCGGGGGCGATTCGCTGGAACAGGCTTACCTGAAAATCGTGGCCGGCGAGACTTGGGCCTAAGGCCTCGAAAGGAAAATGATCTATGTTTTTTAGAAACATTTACACAATGTTCAAGCGGGAGTTCCGAGGTTACTTCTACACTCCCATGGCCTATGTCTTTATCGGAATGTTTGTCTGCTTGATGGCAGTAACGTTCTGGCTTTTCTTGTTGAGCTACCAGTATCACACCCAACAAAGCGTTATGGGGCAGGCGCCTCAAATCACGATTGATCGCATTGCGGAAGCCTTTTATTCGAACATGCATGTGATCCTTATGATTATGATTCCCTTCTTTACAATGCGTTTGTTTACGACAGAGTCATCGCAAAACACGATGTCACTTTTAATGACCTCTCCTGTGCGAGTCACAGAAGTGGTTCTGGCAAAGTTTTTCGGAGCGGCCTCTGTTGTAACAATTATGCTCGCGATGACGTTGGTTTTCCCAGTGTTCTTGGTGGCGTTTAGTGATACGAGTGCGACGAGTGCAGGACCGGATATGGGAATTATCACTGGCACTTATTTGGGGCTGGTTTTGATTTCTTACACTTATGTGGCCATCGGTACTTTTTGGTCGAGCATTACGGAGAGTCAACTGGTGGCTTTGATGTGCACTTTTGTGAATATTTTTGCTCTTTGGCTTTTGTCGCTCGCGGCACAAACCGTGGACGGAGTGGGTAAATCTGTTTTGAGTCAGATCGCCGTCAACGAGCAGTTTATAAGTTTTTCTAAGGGCACCTTGGAGCTCAAGGCTTTTGTGATGTTTGCAAGTTACATTGTGTTTTATCTGTTCCTGACTAATCGCTCTATCGAGAGCAGATCGTGGAGAGCTTAAAAGTGTCTATCTCTAGAATTGGTTATTGGTTGTTTGTTGGTTCTATCTTCGCAATGATTGCGATTTGGTCTTTTGTTCCTGCGTTGAATGCCTATGGGGTGACTTATTTGGTGTTGGCAGGACTGGGCGTTGTTGGCATTGGTCTTTGGATTTTCTTTAGTCTGGACCGAGTAGGCCTTTGGTTTAAGCAGCGTAGCACTCAGTTTATGTTGAGCTTGTTTGTGATGGCTTTGATGTCTTTTGTGATTCTAGGCGGAATCAACTGGGTTGCCGTTGTTAAAAACGAAAAAATCGATCTCACCGCGAACAAGTTGCACACTCTCAGCACTCAAACATTGGGAATTTTGGATAAACTTGAGAACCCCATTCGTGTTCGAGTGTGGACCACAAACCTTGAAGTTCTTTCTCCCAATATCGACGTGAAGGGTTTGCTTGAAAATTACCGAATGGCCGGTGATGGGAAGCTTGAAGTCGAGATTCGCAACCCTAATGAGTTTATGGGTGAAGCTACCGAAGACCAGATTCGTCGTAACAATGTGTTTATCGTCAAGGATCTCAAAACAGGTCGTGAATCACGAATTGAAAACTTCTCTGACTCTAAAGGAGAAGAACAACTCACCAACGCCATCATCAATGCGACAAAAGGTCGTAAGAAACAGATTTGTTTTATTGGTGGATATGGACAGCCTTCGCTCGATAACCGTGACCCTCAAGGGATCTCATCTCTTAATGAATCCTTGGAAAGTTCAAACTACGAAACCCGTGAAATCGTTCTTTCGAACATCGAATCCATTCCTAAGGAATGTGAAATGCTTGCCAATATTGGTCCGCGCAATGTTCCCGTGGAGCGTGAGCTGACAATGCTTCGTGATTACTTGAACGCGGGTGGTGACATGCTTGCTCTTATGGGACCTCGTTCTCCCGCGGTTTGGAAAATGTTCTTTAAAGATTTTGGGGTAGAGATTCGTGAAGACCTTCTTTTGGATCGTCTGCGTCGCGACAATCCTGTTTTGGTTCAGACTCAAAATTATTCTCAAGACGTGAATGTGACTGAGGGCTTCAACGCGGTCACGATTTTTCCAGAGGCAAGTTCTATTCAGGTTCCCGGAGATTTGCACAAGGAGGGCGTGAGCGTTCGCACTTTTGTTTCTACGGAGGCTCACGTTTACTCGAAGAAAGGCGAAATCAATTCAATTAAAAACATTCGCCCTTCTGCAAGCGATCTTCAGGGGCCGATTCCACTTGGGGTTTTAATCGAACGAAGTTTGGCTAATCAAGTTGAGGTGGCCCCCGAAAAACCAACCAGCGACGGAGCCTACTTTAAGTTCCAGTGGCCTGAATTGATTGCTTCGGCTCAGGCTCAAGAGGCTCCCGAGGGTTTTGATTTGGCTCAGGCGCAAGCAGCGTTTGATTTGGGTGAGGCTGCTTCGGATGAGCCCCCTGAGATTAAGAATGCGAACCAGTCTCGAGTGATTTTGTTCTCAAACGATTTGTTTGTTGTGAATGGAATTGTTGGGCAGGGCGGAAACATGGATCTTTTCCTTAACTCTGTGAACTCTCTTTTGAACGATGAGAGTTTGATCGGGATTCGTCCTCGCGACTTGAGACAGACTTTCTTGAGGGTGACTCCTCAGGATATGCGTATGGTAGTGGGCTTTTTCTTGATCGCTGCAGGACTTTTCCTAGTCTTCGGAATCAAGGCGGCTCGCCGTCGAACCACGATGGCTTAAGAAATGGCTTAAAGATGGTATTGCAAGAAACAAATCCTTTGGAAGATCTAAGAGGACTCATTACGAGTCCTCTTCGTTTTTGTGCTTCCTTGGCCCAGCTGAAAGAAGTAGATGCGGGCGGGTTTCTCCTGTGGAAAGCTGTGGGAGGAGCGCTCTTCTTTTTCTCTCTCTATTATCTCTCAACGATTCCAGCTTCATTGGGACAAACTGTAGGTTTTTTGTCTTGGGGTTTGGATAAACTCTCGCCTTTTCTAAAGCTCTACGACATTAACCCGAGTGAAGTTCTGGAGGGGAAGATACTTGCGGCGATCTTTCTTCACCTGAGTTACATGGGCAGTTTCTTTCTTCGACTTGTTGCGGGTTTCTTTGGTCTTTTGCTCATGTCGGGTGTTGTGGCTCTTTGGAAAAATATTCATTTCCGTGAAGCTCTGGTGATGATTTCCTACGCACACTGGTTGTTGGTGTTTGGTCTGCTGGCGCACGGAATTGCTGGAATATTGTTTGTTCAGTTTTTGATTTTACTCTTCATTGCGAGAGTGTTGCTTCAGAGGGAGCGTCTTGCGGGATTTTGGAAAACTATGGGTACGGTGATTTCTCTCACCACTGTTTTTGCAATCGCCAGTTTATACGGGATGACGTTGTCCTGATATTTTGGGATTGAGTCCGTATTGAATTTCGAGTTCTTGATATTCCAAGTTTTTTTGAGCTTCTCGCAACACACATTCACTAATGAGTTGGGCTTGTGGCCAGTTTGGGTTTGAGCTCAAACCCAAGACGCTCTCTTCCGCTGTCTCTTTCTCAGGGGGAGTGCTCAGGCGACTTTCTTTTTCGGAATACACTTCCAAAAATTCCATTCCATTTTCAAGACACTCTGAAAGAGACATCTTCTTTGCCATCTGGTGGCGGGTGGGAATCCACACCGCTTTTTGAAAGAGCGAGTAGGTGGAGACTCCTTGAATGGGGAGACGAAGGGCTTTTGAGAGTCCAAGAGCAAAGGAAACGGACATGCGGAGTCCGGTGAAGGCTCCTGGTCCCGTGAACACATAAAGCTTTTTGATCTCTTGGAGCTTGAGGTTCTGATCGTTGAGTAGCGTTTCGAGTTGGGATCGGAGAGAGTCTGAGAGGCTACGACTGTTTTCATCGCTCCACGCTATCGAGGCCTTGAGTGCGCCTGTTTGATCGTTTGATATGTCGCTTGATTGGGAGGTGGCTTCAGCGTTTTCATCGATCAGAACCCATTGGGCGTAGGCTGAAAGTGAGCAAAGAGCCAGTGAATACATTCACATTTTCATAGCAGGTTTTGTTGAGACCTGTACAAACAAAAAGACCCATCTGTTCGGTCAAACAGATGGGTCTTTTTGTTTGTAGAATCTTAAATCTTAGAACAGTAACTGGATCTGTCGGCCTTGGTAAGTCATTACGAATCCACCTTTAATAAACTGGTTGCGAATCGTGGGGCTTGTGAAGCCGCCTGGAGTGAGGCTTACGTTGGGACCGACGAGGTTGATGCTGATTTCATCGTAGGTTCCGCTTGTTTGCATTTGCCCTGTCATGCCTTGGGTGCTGATACATCCATTATGGCTTCCATAAAGTCCTGCTCCAAATTTGGAGAGGTCGGGAATCGATATGGATCCGATGGCTCCAATTTGTCCGTTGCCAGTTCCGTAGATGTAAAGATCTATGATGGCGCCGGATGGATCTTCTCCGCGAACAGTTTGTTTGTAGGGCATGTTGCCGATGTTGGCATCTTGCACTCCACATTGTGTTGCGAGTTGTTGATAGCGTGGGTCGAGGTTGCCGTAACCATACTGATCATCATTGTTTCCGCCGCAAGCAGCTAGTCCAACGAAGGCTATGAGTGCCAGTGCTTTATTAAAGAGTTTAAAGTTTTTCATATTCAATTTCTCCTGAAATCTTTCTTAGTTTTTCAAATCTTTATTCTGGAAAAGTTATTTCTGCGATATCGATGGTGATAGCTCCCAGATGTTTTCGTTTTGAGCTGTCGTTCATGATGGCCTTTGCCATTTCTTTCACGCGTTGTCCTTCGCTAGTGTGGGCGGGTTGGTTCCACCAATGAGTGGGATAGGTGTAGCCCATGCACTCATAAACTGTTTTGGTGCCATCCTGACATGCTTGACGAATGCGTTCGATCTCTGCGTTGAGAGCTTCTTCGTAACTAGGGAAGTTGTAGTAGTAAATATTCCCTGTAAGAATGCCTGTGCTTTTGGGGCCTCCCGCATTGATGCGAACAAGTCCGTAAGCATCTTTATAGATGATGTCGAGAACGTAGTCGTTGCTGTTGCTAGTGCTATCATTCAATCGTCTTGAAACGATGTTGTCGGGACGGAAAGAAACAGCACGAATTCCGAAGCGATCTTCGTATTCCACCATTAAGTACATATCTACATCGGTGCCTACGCCTTGAATCTCGTGACAAAAGCTAGGAGCTCCTTCAAGTTCACTTACGATCACACTAAAAAAGCTGGAAAGCTTTGAAGTGGATGAGTTATTGATCGGGCTGATCGCAGGATCGCAGTAACGAACAGAAGATGTCGATACAGATCCTGAATCGGTTCCTCTTGTTGTTGGTGTGTTGCCAACTCCTTTGGAAGATTGTTGTGCACAAGCTCCAAGAAGCGTTGCTATCGACAAATAAATTATTTTTGTCCATTGAGTTCCCATAACTGATAATCCCTCTACCCTATAGTATGCAGGGGCTATGCCAGCCAAAGGACGCCTTAAATAAGGCTTTGATATTATGTGGGAAATTGAATTTTCCCTAGGATTAAGCACCCGTTAAGAGCAGGGGTCTGTTGAGTATGCTAACAGGCACCTGCCTAAAATTTAGTCACTTTGGGCTGCAAGTGTTCTCTTTATAATGAGCTCACAAAGCCATTCATTTCAGCCAGATCTACGAGGTTCTCTCCCTCACGAAGGACCAAGTGTCCTTGCCAAGGGTGTTGGAGTGCCTTTTCAAGAGTGCGGGCTGCTACACGGGTCATGGAGATTTCTAGAGAAACACCTCTCTTAATAGAGAATCGAGCGGTCATGAGATCTCGAGTCCCATCAGCTTGATAGAGAATAGGGCCTTCGTTCAAAAGGCGGCGCACATGGACGAGTCCGTCCGGGGTGCGAAGCACGATAGCTAGATAGCCTTCGAGTTCGAGCTCTTGTCTCTCGGGGATGGCTTGGACAGATTGAAACTCCAAACGAATTTCTACCACTTCCGCGCGATCAAGGGCTTTGCGAAAATCGTAAGTCATGTGATTGCTTGCTGCCAATGCCTTGAAGAGGGTGGATGTGTCCGAAATGGAGAACATCATTCCTTGTTGAGGGCGTTGGGAGGGGCGATTGGGCATGTTTCGAAGGGGGACATCAATAGAACCGATGGGGTTTGAAGTTTCTCCATCGCCAGCTTTTCCGTCTTCGGTGGGTCTTTGTCCTGATCCTACGGCGGGGCCAGAGGATTCGTTTTCGGGTCTTTGGTTTACGAAGGTTGCAGGAGGCGCATCATCGTCCTCAGGATTATAGAGAGCAGATTTGAGGGCGGACTCGGAACAGGCCGTCGTCAGTAGCAGTAGAGATAACAAGTGCAGACGCATATAAAGACTCCTTCGCATGTTAAGCAAAGCGAGTTCCGTGCCATGCCTTAAGGGCCTGTATTGTTAGGTGCGAGGGTGTTTCGGTTCCGTGCAGTGTGTTGCCAAATTTTGTCAAATCTTAATGAAACCTTTAGAGAGGCTTAATTATTGATGACCGCATAAAGT
>Ga0163144_10008254_pt1 | contig 22550 bp, 17 predicted proteins | sample OliLak19BULKMAT1_FD_123175 | JGI IMG/M metagenome (GOLD analysis project Ga0163144, IMG submission 123175) | Freshwater microbial mat bacterial communities from Lake Vanda, McMurdo Dry Valleys, Antarctica - Oligotrophic Lake LV.19.BULKMAT1 | ecosystem: Environmental > Aquatic > Freshwater >...
CATTTGCGCCGAGCGCACGGCCGCTGTCAAGGCCGTGTCTGAGGGCGACCGGGAGTTTGTCGCCATCGCCGTCGCCAGCACCAACGGCGGCTCACCCTGCGGCTCGTGCCGCCAGGTGCTCTCTGAGTTCGGCCTGGACGCGCAAGTCCTCATCGTGGACACCGACGGCCAGATTCGCCTGCGCACCACCGTCGCCGCCCTCCTGCCGCACTCGTTCGGCCCCGACATGCTGCCGTAGGGCAGGAGGCAGTCGGCGGAGGGCAGTTGGTGGCCATCGCAGGGCGGGGTGGGGGGATGGTGTATGTGTCTAATCTTGTCTCGGGCGTCCCCCTGACCTTTGGCGGCGGCCGCTGCCCAACCACCCCCGCCGCCCGTTTCCGCCGGCCCGCGCTGCCACATAGCGCATCCGTTTCATCCGCTTTGGGCGAAGCCCCATCCGTTGCCACGTTGGTATAATCACCCCGTGCCATCGCGTGACCGAACCTACCGCACCGAAGCCATCGTGCTCCGGCGAAAAGACATCGGCGAAGCCGACCGCATCCTCACCCTGCTCACCCCCGGCGGCGGCAAAGTGCGCGTCATCGCCAAGGGCATCCGCAAGCCGCGCTCGCGCAAAGCCGGCCACCTGGAACTGTTCACCCGCACCAAGCTCCTGCTGGCCGTCGCCCGCGACCTGGATATCGTCACCCAGGCCGAAGTCGTCGAGCCTTATCGCCCCTTGCGCGAAGACCTGCTGCGCAGCGCCTACGCCGGCTACATGGTCGAGTTGCTCGACCGCTTCACGCCCGACGCCCAGGAGAACCCCGAGCTATACGATTTGCTCTCGCAGGGCCTCGACTGGGCCGCCACCGCCCGCGACCTGGCCCTGGCCGCCCGCGCCTACGAGCTGCACCTGCTCAGCGCCGCCGGCTTCCAGCCCCAGCTTTACCGCTGCGTCACTTGCGGCAAGGCGCTGGTGGCCGAGGATCAGTTCTTCTCGCCCCACGGCGGCGGCGTCATCTGCGCGGCCTGCGGCGCCAAGCCCGAGCCGCCCGAGGCCGAACCGCACGCCCGCGCCGGCCGGCTGCCGCTGTCACTCAAGGCCCTCAAACTGCTGCGCTTCATGCAGTCCAACCCGTATCCCAAGGTCGCGGTCCTGACCATCAGCACAGCCACCCAGGCCGAGGTCGAAGCCGTCCTGGCGCGCTACATCACCCTCCTGCTCGAGCGCCAGCTCAAGTCCGTCGAATTTCTCAAACTCATCCGGCGCGCCGACGCGCCCGTAGCCGCCTAAAGCGAACCGCCGCATGAAATCACCCCTGACCTTTCAAACCCTGATCCTCAAGCTCGAAAAGTTCTGGGCCGACCGGGGCTTCATCATCTGGCAGCCCTACTACTCGCAGGTCGGCGCGGGCACCATGAACCCGGCCACCTTCCTGCGCGTGCTCGGGCCGGAGCCGTGGAACGTGGCCTACGTCGAGCCGTCCATCCGCCCCGACGACGGCCGCTACGGCGAGAACCCCAACCGCTTTCAGCAGCACTACCAATATCAGGTCATCCTCAAGCCCGACCCCGGCAACCCGCAGGAGATCTACTTGCAGTCGCTGGAGGCCCTTGGCCTCAACCTGCGCCAGCACGACGTGCGCTTCGTGGAGGATAACTGGGAGTCGCCCGCGCTCGGCGCTTGGGGCCTGGGCTGGGAAGTCTGGCTCGACGGGCAAGAGATCACCCAGTTCACCTATTTTCAGCAAGCCGGCGGCCTGCCCACCGACCCGGTGTCGGTCGAGCTGACCTACGGCCTGGAGCGCATCCTGATCGCGCTCAACAACGCCGCCGGCATCTGGGACGAGGCGTGGGCCGAGGGCATCACCTACGGCGACATCCTGCGCCAGGGCGAGTGGGAGCACAGCAAGTATTACTTTGAGATCGCCGACGTCGAGCGCCTGCGCACGCTGTACAACCTGTATGAGGCCGAGGCCAAGTCGGCGCTGGACTCTGGCCTGGTGCTGCCCGCCTACGACTACCTGCTCAAGCTCTCGCAGACCTTCAACGTGCTCGACGCGCGCGGCGCCATCGGCGTGACCGAGCGCCAGGCCTCGTTCGGCCGCATGCGCGCCCTGGCCCGCCAGGTGTCCGAGGCCTACCTGGCCCAGCGCCAGCGGCTGGAATATCCGCTGCTCAAGGAAGTCGAAGTCAAAGAAGGGCCGGGGGCTGATGCCGGCAGCAGCGCCGCCGCTGCCGACCCCGCCGCCGACCCGGCCCCCGCCGCCGACGCTCCACAGCCGCTGCTGTTTGAGATCGGCGTCGAGGAACTGCCCGCCGCCGACCTCGACTCGGCCCTGGCCCAACTGCGCGACCTGGCCCCCAAGCTGCTGGCCGGTTTACGCCTGACCCACGGCCCGCTGACGGTCTACGGCACGCCGCGCCGCCTGGTGGTATTGGTTGAGGCCCTTGCCCCGCGCCAGCCCGACTCAGAAACGCTGGTCAAAGGCCCGCCCGCCAACCGCGCCTACGACTCCGGCGGCGCGCTCACCCCGGCCGCGCTCGGCTTTGCGCGCAGCAAGGGCCTCAGCGTAGACGCGCTCGTCGTGCGCGACCTGGACGGCGGCCAGTACGTCACCGGCCTCGTCCGCGAGACCGGCCGCCCCGCCGCCCTGGTGCTGGCTGAACTGCTGCCCACGCTGATCGCCAAGCTGCAATTTGAAAAGACCATGCGCTGGAACGCCACCGGCCTCGCTTTCTCGCGCCCCATCCGCTGGCTGGTGGCGCTGCTGGGCGAGCACGTCATCCCCTTCAGCTATGCCGGCGTCGCCAGCGGGCGCGTCTCGCGCGGGCTGCGGCCCTTAGGCTCGCCCGCCGTCACGCTGCGCGAGGCGGCCAGCTACCTCAAGCAGATGCGCGCCGCCCACATTGAGGTTGACCCCGCCGCGCGCCAGGCCGACATCCTCAAGCAGGTGCGCAAGCTAGCCAGAGACGCCGGCGGGCGCGTGGCCGATGAGGGCGTGCTGGCCGAGGTCACCAACCTGGTCGAGCGCCCGACCGCGCTGCTGGGCAGCTTCGACCCGGCCCACCTGGCCCTCCCGCGCGACGTGCTCATCTCGGTCATGAAGAAGCACCAGCGCTACTTCCCGGTCGAGGCCGCCGACGGCTCAACCCTGCTGCCGCACTTCATCGCAGTCCGCAACGGCGACCAGCGCCACCTCGACCTGGTGCGCGAGGGCAACGAGCACGTCATCCGCGCCCGCTTCGCCGACGCCGCCTTCTTCGTGCGCGAGGACGTCAAGCGGAAGCTTGAAGACTTCCGGCCGCAGCTTGCCACCCTCAGCTTCCAAAAGAAGCTCGGCTCCATGCTCGACAAGGCCGCCCGGCTGGAGCAGCTCACCGCCGCCCTCGCCCCGCGCCTGGGCCTCGACCCCGACGAGACCGCCACCGCCCTGCGCGCCGCCCACCTGGCCAAGGCCGACCTCGCCACCCAAATGGTGGTCGAGATGACGTCGCTGCAGGGCATCATGGGCCGCGAGTACGCGCTGCGCTCCGGCGAGACCCCGGCCGTGGCCCAGGCCATCCGCGAGCACTATCTGCCGGCCGGCGCAGGCGACGCGCTGCCCGCCTCACGGGCCGGGCTGGTCATCGGCCTGGCCGACCGGCTGGACTCGCTGGCCGGCCTGTTCGCCGCCGGCCTGGCCCCCACCGGCTCGGCCGACCCGTTTGGTCTGCGCCGCGCCGCGCTGGGCGTCACGCTCTTGCTCACCGGCCGCGCCCTCGACCTCGACTTGCGCCCGGTGCTGGACGAGGCCGTGACGCTGCTGCCGGCCGCCGTGCAGCCCGCCACGCCCGACGCCCGCGCCAAGCTCATGGACGAAGTGCTGGCCTTCATCGCCGGCCGCCTGCGCGCCCAACTGTTGGAGGCCGGCTACCGCTACGACGTGGTCGAGGCCGTGCTGGCCGCGCAGGCCGCCAACCCCCACCGCGCTGCGCTAGCCGTGCAGCAGTTGGCCGCCTGGACGCACAGCGCCGATTGGGCTGCCACCCTGGCCGCCTACGCCCGCTGCGTGCGCATCACCCGCGACCAGCGCGAGCAGCCGCCGCTGACGCCCGAGGCCCTGACCGAGCCGGCCGAGCAGGCGCTCTACGCCGCCTACCAGCAGGCCGCCGGCCAGCCCGTGCGCACGGTGGATGAGTTCTTCGCGGTGCTGCTGCCGCTGATCCCGGCCATCTCCGCTTTCTTCGACAGCGTGCTGGTCATGGCCGATGACCCCGTGAAGCGCGCCAACCGCCTGGGCCTGCTCCAGCGCCTGGCCGCGCTCGCCGCCGGCCTGGCCGACTTCTCCAAGCTCGAAGGCTTCTAGTTAGCCATGCGGCCGGGGCAGTGCCCTTACACCCGCCGGCCCCGCCGCCTAATAGCCCATTTCTGCCCCGAATCCCGCTCCCGGTGGCTGGACCTTAAAGATTTCCCCGTTCGCTTGGCCGCCGCTTGTTAGTAGAACAATTGTTTGGGACACTATCCGTATGACCAAGCGCCGCCCGTTCGCCCAGCCCACCTTCTCACCCACCCTCCGCCGCGCCCCGGTGACGCTGGTGACGGCGATGACGGCGATTGCGAATCGGTTGGCCCCGGTGACGACCATGACGGCGATGACGGCGATTGCGAATCGGTTGGCCCCGGTGACGCGGGTGACAGCGATGACAACGAATTGATGTGCAATGACAACGATGACAACGAACTGCCGGCAGTTGCCAACGCTCTCTCCTCACACAGTCACCCCTCCCCCTTCAGGGGAGGGGCCGGGGGTGAGGGTCGTCCAACCGCCCCTCCCCGCGCTCCCTCTTCCGTTGCCCGCCCTCTGCCGCCAACCGCCCTGCCTACTCCCCCTCCGACTTCTGACCTCCGACCTCCACTTTCCCTCCGCCCTTGCAGACTCGCGCCTCGCCCGTCTATAATCCTGCCTCATGGTGCTCTCAAACGACCTGTGGGCAGAACTGGCGCAGTTGGGCTTGCTCGACGGTCAGGAAACCTGCGCCCTGTGCCGTTTACGCCCAGCCGTTTTAGTAGATGTCGCGCGCGCGCCGATCCTATTATGCGTCCAACATACGCGGGCCACGGCCGAGCAGTTGCTGGCCGACCTGCACGCCCTGGCTGCCCCCGCGCCCGACTAGGCGCCGGCCCGCCAGGCCCGTCTCGCCGCGATCCCCTGATCGCTATTGCACCTTGGTCCGCGCCGCATGAGCGTCATTGACGACATCAAAAGCCGGCTCGACCTGGTCGAATTGATCTCCGAGACGGTTAAACTGCGGAAGTCGGGCCGCACCCTCACCGGGCTGTGTCCCTTCCACCCGCACAAAAACAACACGCCCTCCTTTGCCGTCTGGCCCGAGAGCGGCAACTGGCGCTGCTTCGGCCAGTGCAACGAAGGCGGCGACGCCTTCAAGTTCATCATGAAGCGCGACGGCGTCGACTTCGCCGAAGCCCTGCGCCTCCTGGCCCAGCGCACCGGCGTCACCCTCACCCCGCGCAGCCCGGAACAGCAGGAGCGCGACGACAATCTCGATCACCTGCGCCGCCTGCTCGACGACGCGGCCGTCTACTACCACCATCTGCTCAAGAACGCGCCCAGCGCCGCCGCCGCCCGCGCCCACCTGGCCGGCCGCGGCCTGACCGACAAAGCCGTCGAGATGTTCCAACTCGGCTATGCGCTCGACAACTGGGACGCCGCCCTCAAGTATTTCAGCGGCAAGGGCTACGCCCAGCAAGACCTGCTCGACGCCGGCTTGATCGTGGTCAAAGACGACACGGAGGCGGGCAAGGTCTTCGACCGCTTCCGCGACCGGCTGATGATCCCGGTGCGCGACGAGCGCGGGCGCATGACCGGCTTTCAGGCCCGCGCCCTCAAGCCCGAGGCGCTGCCCAAGTTCATGAACAGCCCGCAGACCGCGCTGTTCGACAAGGGCCGCACCCTGTTCGGGCTAGACCTGGCCCGCAAGCCCATTCGCGAAGCGCAGGCCGCCATCGTCGTCGAGGGCAACCTGGATGTCATCGCCGCCCACCAGGCCGGCTTTGCCAACGTCGTCTCGTCGCAGGGCACCGCCCTCACCGAGCACCAGATGCGGCTGCTCAAAAAGCACGCCCCGCGCATCATCCTGGCGCTCGACGCCGACGAGGCCGGCGACGCCGCCACCCTGCGCGGCCTGAACGTGGCGCGCGAGGCGCTCGACCGCGAGAGCGAAATCGGCTTCGACCCGCGCGGCCTGGTCAAGACCGAAGGCCGCCTGGGCACCGACATCCGCGTGATGACCCTGCCGCCCGGCCTCGACCCAGACGACGTGATTAACGACAATCCCGACCAGTGGCGGCAAATTGTGGCCGACGCCGAGCCGGTGGTGGCCTACGTCATTCGCGTGCTGACCACCGGCCGCGACCTGGAAGACCCCAAGGTCAAGACCGAGATCGCCGCCACGGTGCTGCCGCTGATCGAAGACGTGGCCCAGCCCATCGAGCGCGACACCTACCGCCAGAAGCTGGCGCGCGTGCTGCGGGTGGATGAGCGCTCGCTGACCGTGCGTCACACCGGCCCGCCCAAACGCATCTATCCGCGCGCGGCCGAGCCGGCCGCCGCCGATGATGCGCCGCCCGCCGTGGCCGCCGCGCTCCCCGCCCAAGCGGTCTCCAAGCTCGAGGCCTACTGCCTGGGCGCGCTGCTCCGCCAGCCAGAGCAGCTCTACAAGGCCGACCGCGAGTTGCAGCAGCTTGGCCTGCCCAAGCTGGCGGCCGGCGACTTCGTGAACGTCGAGCACCAGTTGATCTTTACTGCGCTGACCGCCGCGCTGGAGCAGGTGGATCACGACCCGGCCGAGTACGTGCGCCTGCACGTAGACGAGGCGCTCCAGCCGCGCCTGGCCGGCCTGCGCGTGGTCGAGGCCCCGCCCGAGCTGGGCCTGGGGCTGCGGGCCGAAACCGGGCCGACCGAAGCGCGCACCGGCGAAGAACTGCTGGCGGCCATCCTGCGGCTGCGCAAGCGCACCATCGAAGCCTGGCTGCGCGAACTGCGTTTTCTGGCCGAAGACGCCGGCGAGCAGGGCGACGCCCGGGCCGAGGCCTTTCAACAAGAAATCTCGCGCCAGGCCGTCGCCCGCGACCGGGTAGACCGGGCCTTAGCGCGGCGCGGCAAGAAGGGCGAACGGCCGTCTAAAATTGGATTGAGGTAATTCCGACTCTGACGGTAAAATTGCACCCGAGCGATCAACCTGGCTATGATGAGACCTAAGAAATCAGTTGGACCGGCCGCGCCTCCCCAGAGCGCGCCAGACGAAGACTTCCCCGACGACGGCGACCTGGGCGAGTTTGAGCCGGTGGCCGGCGAGCCGGACGCTGACCCGGTGAACCTGCTGGAAGAGGTTGACCTGGAGGCCGTGCGCCCCGAGGCCGAAGAAGCCCTCCCCGGCGAGGACGAGACCGAGGTCGAGGGCGACGAGGCCGACAGCGAAGGCGACGAGCGCGAGTCCAGCGAAGCCGAGTTCGAGGAGACCGAAGAAGAAGAGGCCGACGCCGACCTGGCCTCGGCCGAGATGCCCGACGACTCGGTGCGGATGTACCTTAAAGAAATCGGCCGGGTGCAGTTGCTCGACTCGGACCGTGAGATTTGGCTGGCGACGCTCATGCTGGCCGAAGACCGGCTGGTGCAGTTGCGGGCCCAGAGCGCCGCCGCCGAGACCCCGCACACCCCGGTCGAGATGTGCCTGACGCTGTTTGAGGAGCTGCAAATCAACTGGGAGCGGCTGCAAGAAGAACTGCACCGCCACAAGCAGGAGCCGCTCAACCTCGTCCGCCTGATCCGCGAAACCCAGGCGCTGCGCGTCAATTGGAACTCCGACGAGCGCTCGTACCTGCGCCTGCGGCTCGATAACGGCCTGTGGGGCCGCGACAAGCACTGGGAGAAGGTCGCCCAACTGGCCTTCGAGATATTTGTCGGCCTATACTTGTTCCCGCAGACCACCCAAGACAAGCTGTGCGACTATTTAGAGAAGCACAGCGGCAAGAAGCTGGGCTTCCCCGAAAAGCGCACCTTCAAGACCTGGCTGCCCGACGAGGCCGAGGTCGAAGCCGAATTCGCCGCCATGCTGGTGCGCGCCGACGAGGCCAGCGACGCCCTCAGCCACGCCAACCTGCGGCTGGTGGTCAGCGTCGCCAAGCGCTACATCGGGCGCGGCATCAGCCTGCTCGACCTGATTCAAGAAGGCAACATCGGCCTGCTGCGCGCGGTCGAAAAGTTTGACCCCACCAAGGGCTTCAAGTTCAGCACCTACGCCACCTGGTGGATTCGGCAGGCCATCACCCGCGCCATCGCCGATCAGGCCCGCACCATCCGCATCCCGGTCCACATGGTCGAGACCATCAACCGGCTGATGCGAATTCAGCGCCGCCTGCAGCAAGACCTGGCCCGTGAGCCGACCTCCGAAGAGGTGGCGTTGGAACTCGACCTGCTGCTGCCGGAGGAGACCGCCGCCATCCGCCAGAGCAAGGCCAACGGCGAGCGCCTCGACCCGGCCCTCGACCGGCAGTTGCGCCGGGCCGCCGCCAAGGTGCGCCGCATCATCCGCATCGCCCAAGAGCCCATGAGCCTGGAGACCCCCGTCGGCGCGGAGGAAGCCAGCACCCTGGGCGACTTCATCCAAGACGACTCGATCCCGGCCCCGGCCGAGGCCGCCTCGCGCCAACTGCTCAAGGAGCAGGTGCAGAACGCGCTCTCGATCCTCACCGACCGCGAGCGCGAGGTGCTCGAAATGCGCTTCGGCCTCAAAGACGGCCAAGACCACACCCTGGAAGAGGTCGGCCAGCACTTCCGCGTCACCCGCGAGCGCATCCGCCAGATCGAAGCCAAAGCCCTGCGCAAGCTCCGCCACCCCACCCGCAGCCGCGCCCTGCGCGACTACCTGGGCGAACCTTAACGACCGCCCCCGGCGCTCGGTGCCCCTGGCGGCGCAGCCGCCGGTTTAGTCCTTCGGTCACCCGCAGCCGTTTGCCTAGTGCCGACAAAAAACGCGCGCTGGGGCAGGGCGCAAGCCCGGTCCCAGCGCGCGTTTTTTGTCCTCGGTCGGTTCGGCTGATTTCACTCAGTCTTGCTGCGATGAGCCGGCCCCCCGACGCGCCGCTCTCTGCCGCCTGCTTACTGCCTTCCGGCCTCCAACCTCCCCTCCGGTGGTATACTGGCCGCCAGTGCGCGCCACCGGCCGCAGCCGCCCTTTAGCATTTGAACTTCCACTCTTACTGACCATGGACCCTCACTTCACTCTCTTGGGCATCTTCGCCCACCCTGACGACGAGGGTGTTTGCGGCGGCAGCCTGGGCCTCGCCGCCGCCGCCGGCCACCGCGCCTACGTCGCCTGCGCCACCCGGGGCGACGGCGTAGACGCCAAGATCAGCGACCCGGCCCTCGCCACCCGCGACACCCTGGCCGCCGTGCGCTCGGCCGAACTGGTCTGCGCCTGCGCCAAGCTCGGCCTTCAGCCGCCCCTCTTCCTCGGCTACCAGGACGGCGAAGTAGACCACGTCCCGCTGGAAGAAGCCGCCCAGGCCGTCGCCCGCCTCATCCGCGAGCTTAAGCCGCAGGTCGTCATCACCCACGACCCGCTCGGCGGCTACGGCCACCCCGACCACATCGCCGTCAACGCCTTCACCACGCGCGGCTTCGACCTGGCCGGCGACCCGGCCCTGGCGCTCGACCTGCCGCCCTTCACGCCCAGCAAGCTCTACTACACCGCCCTCCCACGCAGCTTCTTGCAGGCCGTGCCCAGCTTCCGCGACCGGCGGGCCGACATTCGCGGCCAGACCCTCGGCTTCGTGGGCGTGCCCGATGAAGACATCACCACCGAAGTGCCCGTGGCCGACTGGATGGCGCGCAAGCTCGAAGCCCTCAGCTGCCACCGCACCCAGTTTGAATTTGACCCGGCCACCGGCCAGCCCAAGCTGTTTACCACCAGCATTCCCGAGCCGCAGCGCACCCAGATGTTCGGGAAAGAGCGCTTTGTGCTGGCCCGCGGCCCTTTACCCACCACCCGCCCTGAGACCGATTTGTTGGCCGGACTGGCCTAGCTTTACCAAACGTTGCCAAAATCGGCTAAAAGGGCCGTTTTGGTTTGACTCGCCTAAATGCTTGTGATAAACTTTACACACTTTTCACAGGCCCACACACGAACCTATCCACGCGCGCCTGGCACTCCGTCGGGCGCAACACTCGGAGGCGGGCCAGCCGGCTCGTCGCGCTGGGGAGCGGAATGCAGAATCTCGATGCGTATATCCCGATAGTTGTCCTGCTCATCGTCTCTCTTGGCATCGCCAGCGCCATGATCATCATCGGGCATCTGTTTGGCCCGCAGCGGCCGAACGCCCGCAAGCTGGCCCCCTACGAATCGGGCATGCGCCCCATCGGCCCGGCCATGCGCCGCATGCCGGTGCGCTTCTATTTGGTCGCCGTCCTCTTCATCCTGTTCGACATCGAAGTCATCTTCTTCCTGCCGTGGGCCGTCACCTTCCGCTCGCTGGGCGTGTTTGGCTTCGTGGAGATGCTGGTCTTTATCGCGGTCCTGATGGTGGGGTATGTCTGGGTTTGGAAGAAGGGCGCGCTGAACTGGGAATAGCGCGCCGGGTTTAGGAGGCTGGAATGGGCTTAGAGCAAAAACTCGGCAACATGGGGGTGGTGACTACCACCCTTGAAACCGCCATTAACTGGGGCCGCACCAACGCCATGTGGCCCATGCTGTTTGGCCTGGCCTGCTGCGCCATGGAAATGATCAGCACCGTCATGCCCAACAACGACATGTCGCGCTTCGGCATGGAACTCATGCGCGCCTCCCCGCGCCAGGCCGACCTGATGATCGTGGCCGGGCGCGTCAGCCGCAAGATGGCCCCGGTGCTGCGCCGCCTGTATGACCAGATGCCCGACCCCAAGTGGGTCATCGCCATGGGCGACTGCGCCTCGTGCGGCGGCATCTTCAACAACTATGCCATCGTGCAGGGCGTGGATGAGGTGGTGCCGGTGGATGTGTACGTGGCCGGCTGCCCGCCCCGCCCCGAAGCCCTGATGCACGGCGTCTTGACCCTGCACGAGAAGATCAAGAAAGAAAAGCTGAAGGATTGGGCATGACCCACACCAGCGACTCGGTTGCCGCGCTGCAAACCCGCTTTGGCGAGGCCATTGTGCGGGTCGAGGAATTTCGGGGCGAGACCACCGTGGTCGTCGCGCGCGACGCCCTTGTGGATGTGCTGCGCTTCCTCAAGGAGACGCCCGCCCTGGGCTTCAGCTTCCTGGCCAACCTGACCGCCTTCGACGATTGGCCCGACGAGCCGCGCTTCAACGTGGTCTACCAACTGCGCGAGCTGACCCACCCGACCAACCTGCGCCTCAAGGTGCTGGTGCCCGGCGACGACCCGCTGCTGCCGACCGTCACCGGTCTGCACCTGAACGCCAACTGGCACGAGCGCGAGCTGTGGGATATGTTCGGCATTAAGTTCACCGACCACCCCGACCTGCGCCGCATCCTCATGCCGGAAGACTGGCAGGGCCACCCGCTGCGCAAAGATTACCCGCTGGGCTACGAAGAAGTCCAGTTCACGTTCAATTTCGACGAGATCAACAAAAAGAAGCCCTACGCCACGGAATAGAGGCTGTTATGGCGACGACGACAGCGGCGGCCCAGGCCGCGCACGAGCACGAATTACTCGAGACGACCGTGGATGAGCTCAAGCACCTGTTTACGCCCCGCGTAGCCACGGGCGAGACGGTGCTGCTCAACATGGGCCCCCAGCACCCCAGCACCCACGGCGTGCTGCGCCTGATGGTCGAACTCGACGGCGAGATCGTCGTCACCGCCATCCCCGATATCGGCTATCTGCACACCGGCATCGAGAAGAACATGGAAGCCAAGACCTTCCTCAAGGCCCTGGTGATGACCGACCGCCTCGACTACCTGAACGCCGTCGGCAACAACCTGGTCTACTGCCTGGCCATCGAAAAGCTGGTGGAGGTAGACGTGCCCCCGCGCGCCCAGGCCCTGCGCGTCATCCTGTCCGAATTGCAGCGCATCGCCTCGCACCTGGTCTGGCTCGGCACCCACGCGGCCGACATCGCCTCGCAGTCGGTGCTGTTTTACTGCTTCCGCGAGCGCGAAAAGATCATGGCGATCCACGAGCTGATCTCCGGCGCGCGCATGATGACGAGTTACTTCCGCCCGGGCGGCGTCTGGCGCGATGTGCCGGCCGGCTTTGAAGAGGCCGTGCGTGATTTCCTGGCCTACCTGCCCGCCAAGCTCGACGACTATGAAACCCTGCTCTCCAACAACCCCATCTGGCTCGACCGCACCCAGGGCGTCGGCGTGATAGACGGCCCCACCGCGCTGGCCTGGGGCCTCACCGGCCCGTCGCTGCGCGGCTCGGGCGTCAACTTCGACCTGCGCAAGTCGCAGCCCTACTCCGGCTACGAGCAGTACGATTTCAACGTGCCGCTGGCTTACAACGGCGATGTCTACGACCGCTACGCCGTCCGTATGCAGGAGTTCCGCGAGTCGCTCAAGATTGTGGACCAGGCGCTGCGCAAGCTGCCCAAAGGCCCGGTCATCACCTCCAACCGCAAGGTGGCCCCGCCGCCGCGCTCCGAGTTGGGGCATAGCATGGAAGCCGTCATCCACCACTTTAAGCTGTGGACCGAGGGCTTCAACGCGCCCAAGGGCGAGGTGTACGTGGCGGTCGAGTCGCCGCGCGGCGAGTTGGGCGTCTTTTTGGCCGGCAACGGCGGCCCGCGCCCACACCGCGTCCACTGGCGCACGCCGTCCTTCGTCAACTTGCAGCCGCTCAACCTGATGTCGGCCAACCATTACGTGGCCGATGTGGTCGGCATCATCGGCAGCATTGATATCGTCTTGGGGGACGTTGATCGTTAGCCGGCCTCACGGCCCTTACCCGGCACTCATAAGCCTATGTTGATTGAAAAGCACCGCTCCACGATTGAGACCATCCTGGCGAAGTACCCGGCCAACCAAAAGCGCTCGGCCGTCATGCCGCTGCTGTACCTGGCGCAGAGCGAGTACGGTTACATCTCGACCGAGACCATGGCCGAGGTGGGCGGGCTGATCGGCCTGCAACCGACCGAGGTGGCCGGCCTCGTTGGGTATTACACGCTGTATTACGATCACGCCGCCGGCCAGCGCCGCGTGCAAATCTGCACCGACTTCCCGTGCGCCCTGCGCGGCGCGGAGGAGTTCTCCACTGGCCTGTGCGCCAAGCTGGGCGTGAAGCCCGGCGAGACCACCGCTGACGGCGAGTGGACCGTGGAGACGGTGATGTGCCTGGCAGCCTGCGACAAGGCCCCCATGTTCCAGGTGCAGGACGCCAGCGGGCTGCACTATCACGAGAGCGCCTCGTCCGACCAACCGCAGACGGTGGATCAGGCCCTGAGCGTGCTTAAGACCTACACCGGAAAGGGCGCCTAGATGGCTGACGAGAAGAACGCCGCCGAAGTGCCGGCCCCGGCGAATGCCGGAGGGACGGCCGAAGTGCCCGAAGGCGAGGCCCCCAAGCCGCCCATCGAAAATGCGGAGACGGCCAAACCGCGCTCCGCCCACCAACCGGCGCCTGAAAAGCCCAACCCGCCGGCCGCCGAACAGCCGCCGGCCCCGGCCGCGCCGCCGCCCGCCGCGCCCACCACCGCCGCCACCGCGCCCGATGCGGCCCCGGCTGTGCCCTCCCCCGGCAAAGCCGCCCTCGAAGCCGAAGCCGTCGCGGGGGCCACGGCCGCGGGCGTCTCAGTGACCCCACCGGCCCCCGAGCCCTCCGCGCCGGTCACGCCCGAGCCGCCGGCCAAATACGAATACATCCTGCTGCGCCACCGCGACATCCCTGATCTGCATAAGCTCGAGGTGTACCGCCAGCATGGCGGCTACGAGGCCTTCAAGAAGGTCGTGACCACCATGACCCCGCAGCAGGTGGTGGATGAAATCAAGGCCTCCGGCCTGCGCGGGCGCGGCGGCGCCGGCTTCCCCACCGGCCTCAAGTGGTCGTTCCTCACCAAAGATTCATTCCCGCGCTACCTCGTCTGCAACTCCGACGAGTCGGAGCCGGGCACCTTTAAAGACCGCGAGATCATGGAGAAGAACCCGCACCAGTTCTTCGAAGGCATGATGATCGCCGCCTACGCCGCCCAGGCCAACGTGGCCTACAACTACCTGCGCGGCGAGTTTTGGGAAGTGGCCGCCAAGCTGGATGCGATCCTGGACGAACTGCGGCGCGAGGGGCTGTTGGGCCATAACCTGTTCGGCACCAGCTACGCGCTCGACATGCACAACCACCTGGGCGCCGGCGCTTACATCTGCGGCGAGGAGAGCGCGCTGCTCGAGTCGCTCGAAGGCAAGCTCGGCCAGCCGCGCCTCAAGCCGCCGTTCCCGGCCGATAAGGGCCTGTATCAGAAGCCGACCGTGGTGAACAACACCGAGACCCTGACCAACGTGCCCATGATCCTGGCGCGCGGCGCGGCCTGGTACAAGACCATCGGCACCGAGAAAAGCCCCGGCCCCAAGATCTTCTGCCTCTCCGGGCATGTCAAGCGCCCCGGCAACTACGAGCTGCCCCTGGGCACCACCTTCCGCCATCTCATCTACGAGCTCGGCGGCGGCGTGCCCAGCGGCAAGACCGTCAAGGCCATCCTCACCGCCGGGGCCAGCTCCACCGTGCTCGCCAGCAACGACGCCCTGCTCGACACCGCCATGGACTACGAGTCGCTGGCGGCCAAGGGCGGCGCGCTCGGCTCGGCCTCCATCATCGTCCTCGATGAGACGGTCGACATGGCCTGGCTGATGCTCAAGACCACCCGCTTCTTTAAACACGAGTCCTGCGGCAAATGCACGCCCTGCCGCGAAGGCACGTATTGGATGCTGAACATCCTGGAGCGCCTGAACAAGGGCGACGCCGTCAAGGCCGATGTGGATTTGCTCCAGACCGTCGCCTCGCAGGTGGCCGGCAAATGCCTGTGCCCGCTGGGCGAGTTCGCCGTCACCCCGGTGCTCAGCAGCCTGGCCAAGTTCCGGGCCGATTTCGACGGGCACACCCAGGACGGCAAGCCCGCCCCGGCCAAGCCGGCCGCCGCTGCCCGCCCGGCGGCCCGGCCCGCCGCTGCCCGCAAAGCCGAACCCACCCCGGCCGGCGACTAGCCGACCCTAGGCAGATAGACCTTTATGGCCGACATCACATTGACCATTGATGGCAAGTCCGTCACCGTCCCCAAGGGGACGCTGATTGTGGACGCTGCCAAGAGAATTCAGAACGACATCCCGGTCTTCTGCTACCACCCCAAGCTCCAGCCGGTGGGCATGTGCCGCATGTGCCTGGTCGAAGTGGGGCGGGTGCAGAAAGACCGCGCCACCGGCCAGGTGGTGCTGGATGAGGCCGGCCAGCCCAAGATCGCCATGGCCCCCAAGCTTGAGACCGCCTGCACCACGCCGGTGGAAGAGGGCATGGTCATCGTCGGCGCGTCCAGCAAGGTCAAGGACGCGCGCGATGACATCATCGAGTTCCTGCTCACCTCGCACCCGCTCGACTGCCCGGTGTGCGACAAGGGCGGCGAGTGCCCGCTGCAAAACCTCACCCTGGCGCACGGGCCGGGCCAGAGCCGCTTCCTGTTCGATGAGAAGTTCCGGCTGGCCAAGGCCATGCCGCTGGGCGACCTGATCTACCTCGACCGCGAGCGCTGCATTCAGTGCGGCCGCTGCGTGCGCTTTCAAGACGATGTGGTGGATGACCACGTGCTCGGCTTCTACGAGCGCGGCCGGCATCTGGAGATCGTCACCTTCTCTGAGCCGGGGTTTGACTCTAAGTTCTCCGGCAACACCACCGACATCTGCCCGGTCGGCGCGCTTACCACGACGGACTTCCGCTTCGAGGCCCGCCCGTGGGAGATGAACAGCGCCGCCTCCATCTGCACCGCCTGCCCGGTGGGCTGCAACACCACCCTCAACACCCGGCGCGAGGCCCGCTCCGGCGGCCAGACCGTTATCAAGCGCGTCATGCCGCGCCAGAACGAGCAGGTCAACGAAATCTGGTTGTGCGACAAGGGCCGCTTCGGCCACCACTACTCGGCCAGCGCCGACCGGCTGACCACCCCGCTGGTGCGCGGCCAGGACGGTTTACTCCAAGAAGCCACCTGGGACGCGGCCCTCAAGCTGGTGGGCGAGAAGCTCAAGGCGGCCGGCGCGGGCCTGCTGGGCCTGGCGGGCGATCACCTCTCCAACGAAGACCTGTTCAGCTTCCGCCAGGTCGTCACCGGCCTGGGCGGGCGCGCCGCGCTCAACAGCCGCATGGGCGGCGGCGCTCAGGTGCAGGAAGTGGGCGTCGGCGTCGGCACCAATTTCAGCAATATGGGCAAAGGCACGGCCATCCTGGTCATCGCCTCCGACCTGGAAGAAGAAGCGCCGATCTGGTGGCTGCGCATCAAGCAAGCCGCCGAGCGCGGCGCGACGCTCATCGTCGCCAACGGCCGCGCCACCAAGACCGACCGCCACGCCGCGTACCAGAGCCGCTACACCTACGGCCACGAAGTCGCCACGGTGCTGGGGATGCTGGTCACTGGCTCCAGCGAGGCGGCCGACGCCTTCGCCCGCGCCGAGAACGCCGTCATCCTGTTCGGGCACGAGGGGCTAGATTTCGCGGGCTCGTCGGCGCTGGCGCAAGCCTGCGCCAATTTGCTGATCGCCACCAACCACTACGGCCGCCCCAACAACGGCCTGATCGGCGTCTGGCCGCACAACAACACCCTGGGCGCGTGGGATATGGGCGTGCAGCCGGCGGCGAACGGGCTGCCGCGCGACGGCGTCAAGGCCCACTGGATTGCGGGCGCTGACCCGGTGGGCGATGGGTTACTCAGCGCCGCCGACCTGCGCGCCGCCGGCTTCGTGGTGGTGCAGGAGTTGTTCCTGACCGCCACGGCCGAGGCCGCCGATGTGGTGCTGCCGGCCTCGAGTTGGGCCGAGCGCGAAGGCACCTACACCAACGGTTTACGCCGCGTGCAGCGCTTCTACCCGGCCGTCACTGTCAAGGGCAAGCCAGACTTCCAGATCGTGTCTGAGATCGGCGCGCGCGTGGGCGTGGCGGTGCCGATGTACGCCGCCCAGATCATGCGCGCCATCGCCGAGGCTGTGCCGGCCTACGCCGCCATCAGCTACCAGGCGCTGGCTGAGGTCACGCCGCAGTGGCCCGATGTGGGCGGGCGCGACCTGTATTATGGCGGCACCTCCTACGAGAACAAGCAGGGTCTGGGGGTGCAGGTGCCCTCCACCGCCGAGCGCGGCGGCAGCGTGGTGGCCGGCAAGCTGGCCGCCACCCCGGCCGCCGTGGATGGCACCGGGCTGACCCTGGTGCCGACCACCGTGCTGTACGACCGGGGCACCACCTTCCGGCGCTCGCTGCTGATGCACCCGCATGTGCCGCTGCCCTATGTGGAACTCAACACCGCCGACGCGGTGCGCTTGAAGATTCAAGACGGCGACTCGGTCGTGGTGGCCGTCAACGGCACGCAGGCCACCGTGGCCGCGCGCGTCAGTGGGCGCGCCCCGGAGGGCGTGGCCCTGATGCCCGCCGACCTGGGGTCGGCCACGCCCGCCGCCGCCGTGTCCGCGACGATCCAGAAAGGCTAGCCGCGATGGTCATTTCTCCCTTCTGGGCAATCGTCATCGAAGCCGCCATCAAGTCGCTCGTCATCGTCTTTGTGCTGCTGACCGGCTTTGCCTATATGACCTTTGCCGAGCGCAAAGTGGCGGCGCTGTTCCAGACCCGCATTGGGCCGAACCGGGCCGGGCCGTTTGGCATCTTGCAGCCCGCCGCCGACGGCCTCAAGCTGATCTTCAAAGAAGAGCTGATCCCGGCCGGGGCCGACCGGGTGATGTTCGTCCTGGCCCCCATCATCACCGTCATCCCGGCCCTGATCATCCTGGCCGTGGTGCCGTGGGGGCCGGCCGTGTCCATGGACTGCTGCCAGATCACGCTGCCCATCGTTAACCTCACGCTGGGCGGGCACTACTTCACCATCGCCACCGGCCTGGGCTTCACCGACCTGAACGTGGGGATGCTCTACATCTTGGCAGTCGCCTCCATCGCCGTCTACGGCGTGATGCTGGCCGGCTGGGCGTCAGACAACAAGTACGCCATGCTGGGCGGCATCCGCGCGTCGGCCCAAATGGTCAGCTACGAGTTGGCACTGGGCCTGTCGGTCGTCGGCGTGCTGATGCTGGCGCAGTCCATGAGCATGAACGACATCATCGCCGCCCAGCAAGAGTCGGTCTGGTTTATCTTCGTGCAGCCGGTGGCGGCCGTCATCTTCTACATCGCCGTGCTGGCCGAGGTCAACCGCGCGCCGTTCGACATGCCCGAAGCCGAGCAGGAGTTGACCGCCGGCTACCACACCGAATATTCCGGCATGAAGTTCTCGCTGTTCTTCATGGCCGAATACATCAAGATGATCGGCGTCAGCGCCATCTTTGCCACCCTGTTCTTGGGCGGCTGGGACGGCTGGGGCGCCAAAGAGTTCCCGCTGCTGGGCCTGGGCTACTTCTGGGGCAAGGTCGTGCTGTCGCTGTTCTTTATGATCTGGCTGCGCTCCACCCACCCGCGCCTGCGCTACGACCGCCTGATGGCGCTGGGCTGGAAGGTGCTGCTGCCGTTGTCGCTGGCGAACGTGCTGGTGACCGCCGCCGCGCTGATTGACCCGGTGCTGCTGATCGTCGTGGTCAGCGTGCTGGCCGTCATCGGGGTGATCGTGATTGTGGCCTACCTGCGCCAGCGCGCCCAAAAGGCCAGCGCGCTCAAGGCCCGCGCCGCCGCCGCGCGGCAGGCCATTCCGAATTTGGGCTGAGGGTAATCCACCATGCTAGTTGAACTCATCCGGGGCTTCGCCACCACCTTTCGGCAGATGTTCGAGGAGCCGGTCACCGTCGCCTATCCCGACGAGAAGAATCCGGTGTCGGCCCGCTTTAAGGGGCGGCACGAGCTGAAGCGCTACGATAACGGGCTGGAAAAGTGCATCGGCTGCTCGCTGTGCGCCGCCGCCTGCCCGGCCGACGCCATCTTTGTGGAGGCGGCCGAGAACACCGACGCCAGCCGCTTCTCACCCGGCGAGCGCTACGCCAGCACCTACGAGATCAACATGCTGCGCTGCATCTTCTGCGGCTACTGCGAAGATGCCTGCCCGACCGAAGCGATTGTGCTCGAAAGCCAGTACGAGCTGTCCTTCACCGACCGCGACTCGTCCATCTACACCAAAGACATGCTGATCGTGGCGGTGCCGGACGGCGGCCAGCCCACGCCCCAAAAGGTGGCCGTCGGCGCGTTCGACCGGGCCATCCCGGATATGAAGGACCCTGTTTAGGGGCTGTGCGTGCCGGGCCTGCCGCCCGCGCCGGCGAAATAACCCATGACCATCACTCCCGAGCTCGTCATTTTCTTCCTGTTGGCGGCCGTCTCCATCGGCGCGGCGCTCGGCATGTTGTTCAGCCGCAACGCCATCCACTCGGCCCTGTTCCTGGTGCTGAACTTTGCGGTGGTGTCGGTCTTCTTCATAATGCTGGCCGCGCCCTTCATCGCCATGGTGCAGGTCACGGTCTACGCCGGGGCCATCATGGTGCTGTTCCTGTTCGTCATCATGCTGCTGGGGGCCGAGATGCTGCGGCGCGGCGGCTCGCCCCTGCGCTGGCAGACCGGGCTGGCCCTGCTGCTGGCCGTGCTTTTTATCGGCGCGCTGGGCTATGTGGTCTTCCTGCGCGCCGGCCCGCTGGCCGCCATCGCCCCGGTCGGCGTGGATTACGGCGGCCCGGTGGACATCGGCACCAAGCTGTTTCAGGATTACCTGCTGCCGTTCGAGTTGACGTCGTTCTTGCTGCTGGTCGCCATGATCGGCGCGGTGGTGCTGACCCGCGACAGCCGCGGCCGGGGGATTGGCAATCGGCTGTCTAACCCCGGCGCTACGTCGGCCACCCTAAAAGAGCTAGGGCAGGTTGGCGCGCCGGCTAGCCCACCCGGCCAGCCCCGCCCCTAGCGCCTGCCCAGGAGTCATCTGATGCAGCCTGTGCCTACCCTTTACTATGTGGCCCTCTCGGCCCTCCTGTTCACGCTGGGGGTGATCGGGGTGCTGACGCGCCGCAATGCCATCATCATCTTCATGTCGGTGGAGTTGATGCTCAACGCCGCCAACCTGGCCTTTGTGGCCTTTGCGCGCGAGTTCGCCAAGCTGGACGGGCAGATTTTTGTCTTTTTCGTCATGGCCGTGGCCGCCGCCGAGGTGGCCGTGGGCCTGGCGCTGATCGTGACTATTTTCCGCACCAAGAACAGCATCAACGTGGACGACATTAACCAGCTTAAGGGTTAGCCCGGCCGCTGTGATGAAAACCAAGGGATTCGAGTGATGCCTGATCGCCTCCGCCGACTTCGGCCATTGCTGCCTGGCCTGCTGTTTGCCGCTTTACTCCTGGCCGTCCCCGCTGTCAGTTGGGCGGCGCCCGTGCTTCAGGAAGGCGAGGGCGGCGGGGGCGGCGGGGGCGGCACGTTCTTCGCTCTGATCCCGCTCATCCTCGTCTTCCCGGTGGTCGGGCTGTTCCTCAACCTGCTGTTCGGCAAGGCGCTGGGCGAGCGCTGGTCGGGGGCTATTGCCTCGGCCGCCGCCGCGTTGGCGTTCGTGATCGCCGTGCTGCAACTGGTGAGCCTGCGCGCGGTGGATTACGTAGCTCAGGTGGTGCCGCTGGCGGACTGGCTCGACATCGGCACGCTGCATGTGCCGTGGGCGTTCCAGATTGACACGCTCTCGGTCACCATGATGCTGGTCGTCACCGGCGTCGGCACGCTGATCCACATCTACGCCATCGGCTACATGCACGAGGACGTGCGCGTCAATGGCGACCCCAGCCGCTTCACGCGCTTTTTCGTCTACCTCAACCTGTTCCTGGCCGCCATGCTGATCCTGGTGACCGGCAACAGCTACCTGACCATGTTCGTCGGCTGGGAAGGCGTGGGGCTGTGCTCGTACCTGCTGATCGGCTTCTGGTACGAGAAGGGCGCGGGCGGCGTCGGCAATGCCCGCGCCGGGCGCAAGGCCTTCGTGGTCAACCGCGTTGGCGACTGGGCCATGCTGCTGGCGATGTTCCTGATCTTTTGGATGTTTGGCTCGCTGACCTTCACCGACGTCTTTAAGACCCTGGCCGGCATCCGGCTCGACGCCACCGGCCAAATGACCGTCACCGCCATCACACTGCTGCTGCTGATAGGCGCGGCCGGCAAGTCGGCCCAAATTCCGCTCTACATTTGGCTGCCGGACGCGATGGCCGGCCCCACGCCGGTCTCGGCCCTGATCCACGCCGCCACGATGGTCACGGCCGGCGTCTACATGATCACGCGCTCGAACGCGCTCTACGCCCTCGCGCCCTTCTCGATGTCGGTGGTGGCGATTGTCGGCGCGGCCACGGCCATCTTTGCGGCCACCATGGCGATTGCGCAGTTCGACATCAAGAAGGTGCTGGCCTACTCCACCATCTCGCAGCTGGGCTTTATGATCGCGGCCGTCGGGCTGGGCGGCTACGTGGCGGGCATGTTCCACCTGGTGACGCACGCCTTCTTCAAGGCCCTGCTGTTCCTCTCGGCCGGGTCGGTCATTCACGCCATCGAGCACGGCCACCATCACAGCGCCGCCGCGCACGCAGTCGGGGGTGGAGGGCACGACGATCACGACCAGGCCGCGCCGGACGCGGGTGGTCACGCCGCCGCCGCGCACGCCGAGCACAGCTTCGACCCGCAGGACATGCGCAACATGGGCGGCCTGTGGAAAACCCTGCCGATCACCAAGTGGGTCTACCTGATCGGCGCGCTGGCCCTGGCCGGCATCGTGCCGCTCTCCGGCTTCTGGTCGAAGGACGAAATCCTGCTCGACGCCTGGAGCCACCAGAATTGGCTGGTCTTTGGCCTGCTGATCGTGGCGGCCTTCTTCACCGCCTTCTACGTCGGCCGGCAGTTGATGATGGTGTTTGCCGGGCCGCCGCGCTCCGACGCCGCCAAGCACTCGGCCGAAAGCCCGGCGCTGATGACCGTTCCGCTGATCGCGCTGGCGGTGCTGGCGGCCTTTGGCGGCCTGCTCAACCTGCCCTCCATCGGCGGCTGGACACCCCCCGGCGCGCACGCCCTGACCGAATGGCTGGATCACACCCTGGGCGCGCTGCCCACCGGCGAGCACGCCGTCATCGGCGAGGGCGGGGCCGAGGCCGGCGCCGAAGGCGCGCTGAACTTCGTCGTCGCGGGCCTGTCCACCGTCGTGGCCCTGGTGGGCCTGGGTGCGGGCGCGGCCCTGTATCGCGGCCGACCGGCCACCAGCACCGCCGCCGACCCGCTGGCGCGCACCGGCTTCGTGTTCACGGTGCTCAACCGCAAGTGGTACGTAGACGAGCTTTACGACCTGATTATCCTCCGGCCCTATAACTGGCTGGCCGGTTTCATCGCCAACGTCATAGACTGGCGCTTCTGGCACGACTGGGTGCACGACACGCTGATCGGCGGCACCTAC
>Ga0163144_10008255_pt1 | contig 22549 bp, 24 predicted proteins | sample OliLak19BULKMAT1_FD_123175 | JGI IMG/M metagenome (GOLD analysis project Ga0163144, IMG submission 123175) | Freshwater microbial mat bacterial communities from Lake Vanda, McMurdo Dry Valleys, Antarctica - Oligotrophic Lake LV.19.BULKMAT1 | ecosystem: Environmental > Aquatic > Freshwater >...
CGTCGAGCAAGTCGCCACGTGACGATCAGCGTCGGTCACCGATTCCTCGGCACCCTGTGGGGACGAAAGCCCCCAGGGCTAATTCAGTTCTGGTCGCTCGCCGACCGGGCGTCGGTCTACCACGGTGCCCCCGCGTGGGCCGACGCGTTCGCCGGCAAGGCTGACATCTACACAGGTGTTTGCCTTTCAGGCCGCGATCACGGTCGCTACCGGCGCTGCCGCGCCGACCAGGCCGTGGCAATCGCCGGGCTTTGGGCTGACATCGACGTCAACGGCGGCCCGGAGAAAAAGACCGGAGCGGCGCCCGACACAGCGCAGGCGATGGCGCTCGCGGCTGAGTTGCTCGAACCAACGGTGCTCGTGGGCTCCGGCTATGGCCTGCAGGCTTGGTGGTGCTTTGAGCGACCTTGGGTATTTGAGGCACCGGCTGATGCCTACCGGCAAAATGCCGCTCTGGCCGTCGCCCAATGGCAGCACCTTCTGCGTGAAAAGGCGCGCGAGTGGGGTTTCACGATCGACGCGACCCACGACCTCGCACGCCTTTTGCGACTTCCAGGGACGATCAACGCCAAGGGCGGCGAGTCAGCGCCGGTCGAGATGATCGCCTGCGCGCCCAAGACGCGCTATTCGGTGCACGAGCTCGTCGAGCGGTGCGCAAAGGCCGGCGACGTGCCGGCCGCCAGCGGCGAGCCCCAGGGCGACCTGCCGCTGGTCGACGTCGGGCCGAACCGCGCGCTGGCGCCCGAGCAGCTCGACGCCTTGCTGGAGAACAGCAGCGACTTCAAGCGCACGTGGATGCACACGCGCAAAGAGGAATGGTCGATGTCCGAGTACGACCTCGCGCTTTGCTCGATCGCCGCGCAGGGGGGCTTTACCGACCAGCAGCTTGCCGACCTGATCGCGCTGCATCGGCGCACCTACGATCCGACCGATCCGAAGGCAACGCGCATCGACTACGTGCGCCGCACCGTCGGCAAGGCACGAGCAAGCGCCGAGCGCGACAGAGACATCGACTGGTTTCGCAAGCAGGCTCAAGGGTCGGCGGTAGCAGCGTGAACGGATTGCGGACCAGCTGGTTCACCTTCGGCCAAGGGCACGCGCATCATCTCAGCGGTTTCACCTACGACCACGATGTTGTCGCGAAGATCACGGCTCCCGATCCGCGAGCGCGCATGTTCGAGTTGTTCGGCCCGAAGTGGGGTATGGAATACGGCGAGGAACCGGACATGTCGTACTACCCGCGCGGAGTCGTTGAGCTGTGACCGACGTCCGCCTGATCATCGGCCCGCCCGGAACAGGCAAGACGACTGCGCTCGCCGAAGAAACCGAGCGCGCAGCCGCGAAAGACGGTCCCTCGAGCGTCGCGATCTGCTCGCTGACCCGCACGGCCGCGGCCGAGATTGCCGCACGCACCGAAGTGCCAGACGACAATGTCGGCACGCTTCACAGCGCCGCGTTCCACGCGCTCGACCGGCCGGACCTGGCTGAGACGCCCGAGGGCATCCGTGCCTGGAACGCGGATAACCCGACGCTGCGCCTGTCGGGCGGGGTTGCCGCGCTCGACGATGTTGACGGCGGCGAGGCGCTAGGTGAGCGCGATACCTCGACCGCCGACCAGCTCCACCAGGCGGTGATGAACAGGCGCGCTCGCATGCAGCCTGTCGATCAGTGGTCGGGGGTCGAGCTTGACTTTTACGACCAGTGGCGAGACTGGAAGCGCGAGACCGACCGGCTCGACTTCACTGACCTGATCGAGCGGGCGATCGAGGGTGTCGATTTCCACCCCGCCGGTCCTCGCACTTTGCTCGGGGATGAGACTCAAGACTTCTCGACGCTCGAACTTGCTCTGTTTCGCAAGTGGGCGCGCGGCGCGCAGACGGCGATCATTGCGGCCGACCCAGACCAGTCGATCTACGGCTGGCGCGGCGCAGACCCGCACGCGTTCGATCGCATCGACGACCAGCACACGAGGATTCTCGGCCAAAGCTACCGCGTGCCTCGGGCCGTGCACGCCGCTGCGACCGGATGGATCAGCCAGATCGAGCGCCGCCGCCAGGCGCCCTACGCCCCACGCGATGAACACGGCGACGTTCGCGTGTCGAACTTTTCACTTAGCTACCCAGAGCCCTTGGTTGCCGACATCGGAGAGGAGCTTGCTGGCGGCGGGACGGCGATGCTACTTACCTCGTGCGGCTACATGCTGGCGCCCGCGCTCAAGGCCCTGCGGGCCGCCGGGGTTCCGTTCCACAACCCGCTGCGCCCAAAGAAGGGCGCTTGGAATCCGATGCGCGGCGCTCGGCGGCTGGCAGCCTTCCTGCGCCCGGATGAGCGCGTGTGGGGCGAGCGGGCGCGCTCTTGGACGTGGAGTGACCTGAAGGCATGGACGGAGCCGCTCTCGGCTCGCTCTGCGATGGCGCGCGGGGGCAAGGCGCTGATCGAGGCGAAGTGTGTCGAGGATCGGTTCGGCGAATCACAGGCAAGCCAGGACGTGCCGCTCGAGGCGCTGGCCGAGATCTTCGGTGACCCGACATTTCAGCATCCGGCGTTTCGATCGAACGTGGAGTGGTGGGAGAAAAACCTGCTCGCCAGCAAGCGCGAGGCGATGGCCTACCCGCTCTCGGTGCTGCGATCCCGGGGCGGCGCTGCGCTGCTAGAGCGCCCGCGCCTTGTGGTCGGCACAATCCATTCGACTAAGGGGTCAGAGGCCGACTCGGTTTTCTTGGCTCCTGATTTATCCAGAGCCGCGATGTGGAACGGCTGGCGCGTCGGCGGCGCACCGCGCGAGCACATTGTGCGGACTTTTTACGTAGGCGCAACGCGCGCCCGGCAGAGCCTGACCGTGCTGGCACCCTCGGGCCCGGAGCGCGTGCCCGTCGATGCTTTGGTCGGCGGCCAGCGCGAGGCGGTGGCGGCGTGAGCAGTACCGCGAGCAATCTTGAAGCGATCTCCAAGGCGATTGATCTGCACGACGGTAGCTGTGACTTCCCGGCGGTAGCTGTCGCGATGAATCCCTATGAGGCTGAGCGGTTGGGTTGGGACGAGATCCGCGGCCTTCCGATTGAACCTGACCCCAACATCGGCACTGGACGTTTGCGCATTGTCTGCGAGCAAGATCGGACCGGAAGTGGCATCTCAACCCATACAAACTTCCGCGTCTATGAACCCAACGAGTGCGGCACCGACGGCTATCCGTTTGCGTGGCACTCGTCGATCAAGCACCTCGTTCGCGAGCAGGCCGGGCATCGTTGTGTTCGGTGTCTGCACCCCTACGAGCAAGGCGCGCACGGCAACGGCGAGTGGTCACCGTGTGACGAGCGGTGCATGCACTTCGACAAGACAGGTGAATGGATCACGCGCTTTGTGCCCGACGATGGCGAGCAGGCGATCCCGATACCTGTGGGGCCGTTGGCTGGCGATCTCGTTCGTGAGTTGCCAAACGGTCGCGCAGGCATCATCGAAACTCGCTGGCGCATCCTCACGGTGCACCACCTCAACGGTGACAAGCGCAACTGCCGCTGGTGGAACCTCGCCTCACTTTGTCAGCGCTGCCACCTGACGATCCAGGGCAAAGTGCAGATGCCGCGCGTCTACCCGTTTGAACACTCTGAGTGGTTCAAGCCCTACGCCGCTGGCTTTTACGCGTCGAGTTACAACGGCGAAGAGCTGACGCGCGAACAGGCCGCCGAGCGCCAAGACGAGTTGCTCGCACTGGAGCGCGTCGCATGAGCTTCGAGCGCTGGTGGAAGCCACGCCGAGACGACGAGGTGGTCACGGCAGAGTTCCTCGGTCGCGTGCTCCAAGAGTTGGGAGCGACCGAGATCGCAGCGCGCGCAAGGCTCGGGCATTTCGACGACTACTTCGCACCGTCTGAGATCGCCGACGGTTTGGAGCTGATCCATCTTGTCACCGAGCTTGACCGGTGGTCGCGGGGCACGAACCGAGCCGCCCGGCTGCGCGCGCGTGTGGTGATCGCGGCAGTCAAGGAGGGCGAGTTCGACGGCACTAAGGCAGAGTCGGATCGGTGGGCTGCGAGTGCTGATGGACAGACTGCGTTCAACGCGCTTGTGAAGGACCACTCATGAGCTTCGAGTGCGAAATGCTGCCGGCCGAGCCATTCTCTGAGTGGATGCGCGCGCTTGTCGATCGCTACGGCAGCGCAGAGGCGGCGCACCGTTGTCAACTGAACGATCGCCAGGTCCGGCGAAACGCGAGCGGCGAGCCGACGACCGTTGGCTTTGGCTTCGTCGATCGAGTCTTGACCTGCGAGGGATCGACGTTCATCTGGGAGCTGTACCCGCAGTTTGCACCGAGCGAGGACGGCCAGCCGACGCATGCGTGGTGCAAGGCATGCAAGGAAGAGGTACCGGCGCTCGGCGATCAGTGCGGCTGGTGCGACGGTCCTTTGTCTGCGGTCGAGGCGGTCGCGTGAGCGCAACAGCCACCGATATGTTCTGCGGCGCAGGCGGTTCGTCGATCGGTGCTGAGAAGGCTGGCGTCGAACTTCGTCTCGGTCTCAATCACTGGACACAGGCGATCGAGACCCATGCGGCCAACTTCCAGAACGCCGATCACGACTGCACGGACGTCTCGGCCTGCGACCCGCGCCGCTATCCGAAAACCGACATTCTCCTGGCCTCGCCCGAGTGCACAAACCACTCGTTGGCCAAGGGTGCACGGCGTCGCAAGCCGACCGCTGCGTCGATGTTCGAGGATGGTCCCGCCGGAGACGACGAGCAGGATCGCTCACGCGCCACGATGTGGGACGTCATCCGCTTTGCCGAACATCACGCATATAAGGCGATCGTCGTTGAGAACGTGGTGGATGCTTTCAAGTGGGGGCCTGACGACAACGGTGCTCTGTTCGATGCTTGGCTGAACGCTCTGACGGCGCTGGGCTACAAGCACGAGATCGTGTTCCTCAATTCGATGTTCTGTCCTCCCACGCCGCAGTCGCGCGATCGCATGTACGTCGTGTTTTGGCGCAAGGGCATTCGCAAGCCCAACCTGGCTGTGCATCCTCCGGCGTGGTGTCCTGCTTGCGAGACCGTCGTGCTCGGTCGGCAACAGTGGAAGCGCCTCGACCGCAGGCCGTGGGGTCGCTACGGCGTGCAGTACCTCTACGGCTGTCCGGACTGCAACGGGGCGGTGTTTCCAGGGGCCTTTCCCGCCGCCTCAGCGATTGACTGGTCGCTGCCGGCGCAGCGGATTGGTGATCGAAAGCGGCCGTTGGCGGTCAACACACGCAATCGAATCAAGCGTGGCCTTGAGCGCCTGTCAACTGAGCCTTTCGCGATTCGTCTTACCCACGGTGGTGGTCCTCGTCCACTGACTCTCCCGCTCGTGACGCTTACCAAGCGCCACGACATCAGCATGGTCCTGCCGCCGATGGGATCTGTCACACCGCGCGACGCGGATACAGCGCCGCTGCCATCACAGACGACGACCACGCGCGCTGCGTTGGTCTACTCAAACCGCGCCAACAACGTACCGCGGCCCGCCGAGGAGCAACCGAGCCATCCAGTCTTGACTGGTTCGACGCTCGGCGTGGTGATGCGCAACAACAAGGGCGGCGCTGAAATGTCAACGCCCGCCCACGAACCGATCCGGACCCTGACCAGTCGCGGGCACCAGTCCTTGGTGCTGCCTTACAACCGCACCGCCCAGGCGCGATTCGCTGATAGCGATGTCGTGCCGACGCTTTCAACGCGCGATCGCCTCGCGCTGGTGGTTCCTTTCACTCGTAACGGCCGCTCGCGTGACGCAGAGATAGATGTCGCCCCGACGATGACCGCGGAGGGTCCGCCGGCTGTCGTCTTTGCCGAGGATGACATCGACGATTGCCGCTTTCGCATGTTCGATTTGCACGAGATCGCCGACGCGATGGTGATGCGCCAACACGTCGACGGCACGGAGTACCAGGTGCTCGGCAACAAGCGTGAGCGCATGGCGCAGTACGGCAACGCGGTGACTCCGCCGGCGATGGAGCTGCTCGTCGGTCGGTTGCTTGAGGTGATCGGGTGATCGCCGTGTTCAACGACCATCTCGTCGATGGCGCGGGCTGGGGAGACTACAAAGCGGTCCTCCAGCTTTGCCACTCGCCGGAGTGGCAGCGATGGGCAAGGCACGACGGCGAACAGCAAAAACGCGGCGACTTCGCCGAGCACATCGAGGACTCGCTGCCCGACATCGTCGAGCCGGACGGCGCCGAGGTGCTCGAGATAGCCCAGACGCTTCACGGGACGGAGAAAGCATCGTTTCGAGATGCTCAGCGCCTCGACAACGGCGCGGTCTCAATCAAATACGACGTCGACCTGGAGGTCAAGGGCGGCACGAATGGGACGCTCGACATTCCACCAGCGCTGACGCTCTCGCTTGCGGTGTTCGAGGGCGAGGAGCGCCGTCAGATCAATGCACGGATGCGCTACCGCAACAACGGCGGGCACCTGACGCTCGGCTACAAGCTCGACCAGGCCGACGACATCGTGCGCGAGGCGATCGCAGGAGTCGCCGAACGTCTCGGTGAAGTGTTCCCGCGCGTCTACCTAGGAACGCCGCGCTCCATAGACGAGGACGACGAGTAGCCCTGACCGACCAGCGCAAACAGCCCGAGCCCGTTAGCTTCGCCTACGTCGGCATTCATTGCGAGGTCGTAGCCGAGCTGGGCAGTCGGCGAGCGACGGGCACAGGTGCAACGTGCGAGCAGGCCCTTGCGGCGGCGTCACAGTCGCTGCTCGGGCCTGCGCCGGTCCCTACACCTGAGTTGCCGGCGGCACCGAAGCGCGCGCCAAGGACGGTTCGCAAACGGCTAAATACGAGTCAAGGTCGCCCGCAGTTAGAAGTTAAGGACGCGAGGGTCATCGGATGAGCGAGTCGTCGATCACAAAGAGCATCGGCGAGCTGCTCGATGCTCGAGATGCGTGGTGGATCAAGACGCACGGCTCGGGCTACGGCCGCAACGGCGTGCCTGACATCGTTGGGGTCTACCGCGGCGCTGCCATCGCGTTCGAGATCAAGGACGGCAACGGGCGCGTCGCGAAGCTGCAAGAGCACGAGCTGGCGCTGTTTGGCGCCGCCGGAGGCCGGGCGTCTGTCGTACGCTCGCGCTCAGATGCACAGAGAATCCTCGACGCGGTCGATTACGAGCTTGACTGTTACCAGCCGCCATTCGGGGTCAAGAGGGCGACAGGGTGAGCGACCAAAACGGCCACTCCCCGACCGAGGATCCGCGCGTCGTCGCGCTGGCAAAGTTCTCACGGATCATCGGCCTCGATCAGATCGGCGACGATGCCCAGCGCATTACCCAGCGCGGGCGCGACCCGGAGACCGCAAGATTTTCGATGCACCTGCGCGAGCGCGGCGAGGTGCATCTCGGGACGGTCAAGGTGCTGTGGTCGCCGGTCGAAACCGCCAAGGTGCTCGCTGTCTCGCTCAACGTCGGCATGGAATACGTCAAACCCCGGGACTGGCGGTCGATCGTGCTCGGCGTTGTGCGCTTTGCAGTCGAGGTCGAAGAGATCGAGGGCGAGAGCTTCGTCGACTCCGTGCGCGAGTGGCTTGCCGACTACCTCGAAATCGCCTCGCTGGGCGCCGACCGCGACGGCGCCGCCGCCCAGGGCACGCCGTTTCGGGCAGACGAGAAGATCCACATCACCGCAAAGGACTTCATCCGCTACGTGCGCCGCGACCTGTCCGAGCGCGTTGAGCTGCCGGCTGTGCGCGAGGCGCTTTGCGATGTTGGCTTCGAGCGCAAAACAATCATGTACGCACGGGGTGACAAACGCTCGTCGAAGAGCTATTATGTGATCGACGCCGCAGCACTCGAGCCGCAAAAACAGGTGGCAGCGTGACTAAGGCGCATCGGCCAAATATCCGCCGATTATCGGGCCGCAAACCCGCATCACAAAAGGCTTTGCGGGACTTCCGAATAACGCATAAGGGATTTCATTTCACCGGCCGGTTTTTCGGCAATCTTTTTCGTTATTCAGCGATTCTGTTATGCGCGGGTGCGCCGTGAAATTCTCGACGGCCGTCGACCAGTTCATCCTCGAGCACCGGCGCGTCGGGCGGATCAACTCGGACTCAACCGAGCTCTCCTACCGGGCCAAGCTGCTCTGCCATGCCACCGACGTTGGCAACCGTGACCCGGCCAAGACCGGTCGCAAGGACGTCCAGCGGACCCTCAGCCGCTGGGCCCACCCCAACACCCAGCGCGTCGCCCACGCGGCGCTGACGAGCTTTTACGACTGGGCCGTCGAGGAGGGCATCCGGCGCGACAACCCAGCCCGGGCCGTCCGGCGGGCCCGCAAGCGCCCGACGTCGGTCTACAGGCTGACCCGCGACGAGGTGGTGCGGATGCTCGACGCCTCCAAGGACACCCGGCGTGAGCGCTGGGCCATCCACCTTGGGTTTTGCGCCGGCGCCCGCAACGCTGAGCTGCGCGGGCTGCGCGGGCGCCACCTGGCCCGCCCTGGCTTCGTGCACTTCCACCCTGACTTTGCCAAGCGTGGCCGGGAGCGCTGGGTGCCGGTGATCTCAGAGCTTGAGCTCGTGGCCGCCGAGATCGCCGGCGAGCTCGATCCTGACCAGTTCGTGCTGGGCGCCCGGGTCTCTGAGCGACCGGGGCGCGGGCATGACTGGTTCGAGGACCGCTCCCGCCCCGCCTCAGGCCAGTCTGTCTGGCGCCTGGTGGTCGAGGTCGCCAAGCGTGCCGGCATCGCTGAGCACGTCCACCCCCACCTTCTGCGCCATGCCTTCGGTGACCACGTCGCCAAGCACGCCGGGCTGCGAGTGGCCCAAGAGCTGCTCGGGCACGAGTCGGTCGACACAACCGCAGGCACCTACGTGGACCGCCCGACGATCGACGAGCTGGCGGTCTCGATCCACGGATTTAGCTACCGCGGCTACCCCCCCGTTGGAGGGGCCCAAAACCCTGAAGTAGCCCGTAGGGGATTCGAACCCCTGAAACCGGCCGCCAAGGGCGCAGAGCCGCGCGAGGATGACTCTCAACCCAAGGAGGCAGGCAATGACGCAGATCCTGATGGCTGTGCGCAAGCACCCGAGTGACGAAGGGAGCGAATCCGAGCCGGTGGTCGTTGACACCGATCAGCCGGGGCTGGTGCGGCTCGAGCTAGACGACGGCGACGTGATTGAGCTTGACCGCACTGAGCTGCGCTCGACGCTCGACGATGGCGCGCTGGAGGCGGCATGAGAACCCGGCCCCCTATACACGTGCGGGATCGTGTGACGGAAAAACAAAAAAAGTGGCGCAGGTTATCGGGAATCCACAGCTTGACTTCGCGCAAGCAAGCCAAAAAAGGGTTGGGTCTGTTGCCTCACGTGTATAGGGGGGCGGAAGTTTGAGCCCCAAGCCGACCCGGCCAGGGCGTGGGCAGGCTGAGGCCTTTGCCGACCGCCTGCGCCAAGACGCGATGCGCAAGATGCTCGCCGACCCCTACGCGCAGCCGTACTGGCCGACGAGCGCCGCAGTCCGTCAGATGTGTACCCGTCTGGCCGCCAAGGCCGTAGTGGACCTTGGGCCTGGCGCCAGCGAGGAAGAGCGCGAGCTGGCCCGCTGGCGAGGCCCTGCGCTTGCGATCGAGTGGATGGCAGGTAAAGCGGCCTCGGTCGACCGTGCCTACAGCGAGGCCCAGCAAGACGCCGAGCATGCGAGAAAGCGCCACTGGCGCGGCCAGCGCCGGGCCCAGCGAGACCGCGAGGCTCGCCGTTCGGGCCTGTCGGCTGGGCAGCGAATCGACAAGGCCCTGACCGAACTGTCGGCGATCGCGTCGGCTCCAGCGGGCAAAGCGCTCGATCAGGTGCAGATGATCACGGGCAAGTCGGAGTCGCCAGGCCCCATGTTTCCGGGCGATCCGGCGGCCAAGGCACGTGCGGTCGTTGCTCAGGCCGTCCGCGTGGCCGAGGATGAGCTTGAGAACGCCCGGCGGCGGCGGGTTGAGCTTGAGAAAGTGGCGTGATGACTGATCTTCGTCGCTCTAAGGCAAGGTTGCTGCGCGAGCAGGGGATGACTTACGAGGCGATAGGTGTCGCGCTTGGGATTGGAATCGGGACTGCCCACCGTTGGCTAAACTCCGAATCTGCCGAGAGGTCAAGGCTGAAGAGCAAGGAGGCAAAACGTCGCCGCCAGGCTCGTCTGTGCCAGCGCTGTGGTGGCAAGCTTGCTTATGACCGGCAACTCAACCGTCTGGAATCCGCCCTGGCCGCCGCAATCGGGGCACAACTCCGTTTTGAGTTTTTTCCGCCGGGCGGCTGTGCTATAAGTCCGCCCAGAGACATCGAGGGACAAGTACGCCCTCAGGCCGATGCAGGCCCCAGGTCTAAGCAACACCGAACGTCGCCCACCGAGGCGGCGTTTTTTCGTAGCGGGGTAGAGCAGCCTGGTAGCTCGCGAGGCCCATAACCTCGAGGTCGTCGGTTCAAATCCGGCCCCCGCCACCTTGGAGGAACGATGAGCGACGATCCCAGATTCTGCGGCGCTCGTAAGAAAAATGGCGGCGGAACTTGTACCCGGCCCTCAGGCTGGAGCACTAACCACCCTGGCGTTGGCCGCTGTAAGTGGCACGCCGGCAACACCCGCAACCACCAAACCGCAGCGGCGAAGCAGATTGCAACGGTCATGGGTGCTCCGCTCGACATCGAGCCCCACGACGCGCTGATCTGGTGTGTGCGTGTTGCCGCCGGCGAGGTCGGGTATTGCTCTTCGAGGATCGCCGAGCTTGATGAGGCGAGCGCGCTAATGCCGTCGCAGTCGATCGTGGATCGACCACTCAAAGAGGAAAGCGGCGCCGAGTCGGCGACTCTTCGCTCAACCGAGACACGAACCGACAACATGGCGCAGCTACACGTGTGGATCAGGGCCCGGCAAGACGCGACTGATCGGCTCGCCCGCTACTCAAAGATGGCGCTCGATGCCGGGGTTGCAGAGCGTGCGATTCGTTTGGCCGAGGGCTACGGCGAGGTGCTTGCCCGGATGCTCACCGGTGTATTTGCAGATCTTGTACTGACCGAAGAGCAGCAAGCGCGCGCGCCAGATATCGTGCGGAAGCATCTCGTGCTGCTCGAGGGCGGAAAGCCTGAAGTCATTGAGGGTGAGGTTGTCGATGCCCCAGACAGAGCAGGAGCGCCGGCCGCTTAGTCACCGCGAACGAATGCAAGCTGCGGGAGAGCGCCAGGTCGCATCTTCAAACCGGCTTCGCATGATCAACCTGCTCGAGCCACTGATCGAGGGTGAAGGCGCAAGGCTCATCGACGATGAGCTGCACGAACTTGGATCACTGCTCGACGATCGCATGGACGGCGCCTTGCTCGACGAGGTTCGAGACCGCGTCGTTGCGTTGTCAAAGGCAACCGGCGCAAAGCCGACCCGCGATGCGATGCTCGCACTTGCGGCGTGTTGCCTTCGCTGCGCATCGAACCTTAGGACCGACGAGCGGGGTCGCCGGCGCGGCGAGCGGGGTCGCCGGCGCGGCGTTGTGCATTGACCGCCACCCTGCCGACAGGCACAGCTGACGTAGTCGTTGACAAACTCTTTCCGACCCCGGACCCATACACCGACGACCCGGCGCTTTGGGTTTCGGAGGTACTGGGCGAGCACCTGTGGTCAAAGCAGGTCGAGATCGTCGAGTCGGTGGTCGCCAACCGCCACACCGCAGTGCCCTCGTGTCACGGCACCGGAAAATCTTTCATCGCATCGAGGCTCGCCGCGTGGTGGCTCGATGCTCATCCCGCCGGTGAGGCGTTCGTCGTAACGACGGCGCCCTCGGACAAGCAGGTCAAGGCGATCCTGTGGCGTGAGATCGGCAAGGCGATACGCGCTGCAAAGCGCATGACCCGCCGCGCAAAGTCGTTCATCCTCAACTCGCGAACGACGCTCGACGCTCAGTGGTACGTGAAGCTCGGCGATCAGGACGAATTGGTTGCATACGGGCGAAAGCCCCAGGATCTGCAAAACGAGGAAGAGGCGGCCACCGCCTTTCAGGGCATCCACGCCAAATACGTGCTGGTAATCCTCGACGAGGCGTGCGGCATACCAAAGTGGCTATGGGACGCCGTCGATTCGCTGGTCACGAATGAACATTCGCGTGTCCTTGCAATCGGGAATCCAACCGACCCGACGTCGCACTTCGAGAAGGTCTGCCGGCCGGGCTCTGGTTGGAACGTAATCCCGATCGGCTACCAAGACACACCGAACTTCACCGGCGAGGCAGTGCCCGACAAACTGCGCGACCTGCTTCTGGGCAAGACCTGGGTAGCGGAGCGCCTGGCACGTTGGGGGCGCAAGTCCTCGCTCTACATCTCAAAGGTGCTCGGGTTCTTCCCCGAGTCAGCCGACGACACGTTGATCTCGGCGCAGATGATCAAGGATGCGCAGGCCCGCGATCTCTCCGGTCGAGCAATCTCCGATCCTGGCAACTACGGCTGGGACATCGGCGAGCTTGGCCCCGACGAGACGGCCGGGTATCTAAACCGCGGCGGCATGGTGCGGCGCATGTACGCCAACGCGGCGCACAATCCGATGGAGGCCGCCGGTGACATCGCAGCCGTGGCCCGCGATCACCGCGACCGCTCACACCAAGTGGACAAGATCGGCGTCGGATCGGGCACGTACTTCCGGCTCTTAGAACTTGGCATCCGCGTCTCAGGCTTTGGCGCAGGCGAGAAGGCGCGCGATCCACTTCGCTTTAAAAACCGCCGCGCCGAGGCGTGGTGGACGTTCCGGCAGATGATGATCGACGGCGCAGTCGACCTCGATCCCGGCGACGAGGAACTAGCCGCCGAGCTTCAGGCTCCCAAGTGGGGTCGCGACTCTGCGGGCCGCGTGTGGCTCGAGTCGAAAGAGAAGATGCGCGATCGCGGCATCGCTTCCCCGAACCGGGCCGACGCGGTGATCATGAGCTTCGTTCGCTCTCAGGGCGGCGATGTGTTGACAGATCAACCGCTCGACGCCAAGTCGCACGCTGGACCGATCACCAAGGACTTGCTTAACCGCCCCATGTAGCGCGGAGGTCTCAATGGCAACGGCAACAAAGGGACCGACGAACGAGCTGGGCCAGACCTCGAACGTCATTGAAGGCCTGCAGGGCATGGTGCCGTGGACCTCGTTCGTCCAAGAGTACGAGCACGTTCCCGAGCTTCGCTTTCCGACTTCTGTGCAGACGTACGAGCACATGCGAAACGACGCCCAGATCGCAGGGCTCTACATGGGCGCGACGCTGCCGATTCGCCGCTACGCCTGGCACGTCGATCCAGGCAATGCGCGCGAGGAGGTCGTAACTAACTTCGCCGAGGACATCGGCCTGCCGATCAAAGGTCAAGAGCCAACCCGGCCGCTGCGCACCAAGAACCGCTTCTCGCACGACGATCATCTTCGCCACGCTCTGCTTTCGCTGCTCTACGGCTTCGCGTACTTCGAGCAGGTTGGTGAGATCGTCGATGGCAGATGGCGCCTTCGCAAGCTCGCCTACCGGATGCCGCACTCGATCAGCGAGGTTATGGTCGCCCGCGACGGTGGCCTGCTTGGGATCAAACAGCAGTTCGGTCTTGAGGCACCGCCGATCCCGGTTGACCGCCTGGTCGCCTACGTGTGGGACCGCGAGGGCGGCAACTGGTACGGCCGGTCACTGCTTCGAGCGATGTTCCGCGAATACATCATCAAGGACCGTCTACTCCGCGTTGACGCGATCAAGCACGAGCGAAACGGGATGGGCGTGCCGACGGCGCGGGGAACGATCCCCGACGTATCGCCCCAAGCCTTGGCCGCAGCTCAGCAGGTCGCTTCAGCTTGGCGCGCCGGCGAGGATTCAGGAGCGGCGCTGCCCTACGGCGTGGACATCGAGCTAAAAGGCGTCACCGGCAATCTGCCCGACACCCTGGCCTCGATTCGCTACGCCGACCAGATGATGGCGAAGGTCTTTGTCCAGATGTTCGGCGAGCTGGGACAGACGCCCAACGGCTCGAGGGCCTTGGGCGACACGCTCGAAGGCCATTGGGACGACAGCCAGCACACGATCGCCAAGCAGTACGCGGTGACGACCTCCGCTCACGTAGCTGAGGATTGGGTCGATTGGAACTACGGGCCTGAAGAACCGGCACCGTCGATCGACTTTGACCCTGGGCCCGAAGAACTTGCACTAGCCGACATGGCGACGGCGGTCGAAAAGGGCCTGATCGTCGTTGACGAGGAGCTACGCACCTACCTGCGTCAGCGCTACAGCTTGCCGAAAGCCAGCGGCGCCCCGAACGCCGCGCCGAATGCCCCTCCCACTCCAATCGGCGCTCCGGTCGCAACGCGGCGCAAGGCCAGGACCGGTACCAAGCTCTTCACCGAGGTTCGCACCGCGCTCGCCGAGCCGACGACTTTCCGGCGTGAGCTGCTCGAGCATGAGGTCACCTCTGCCGCAGACTTCGAAGCGATGGACGCACAGTGGCGCTCAACGCTCGACGGTTTGCTTGACGACTGGGAGGACGTAACCGCGGCTGAGGTCGACGAGCTAACTGCCCAGGTGCAGGCAGCGACGAGCCTTGAAGAGCTGGCCGAGGTCCGCGCGACGGCGGTCGGCCAGGAAAAACTTGCAGAAGCAATGAAGAACGCAGCCCGCGACGGCGCTGCGCAGGCGCGCGCCGAGGCCGTAGCGCAAGGCGTCAAGATCGCAACTCCGGCGCTACCTGAAGCCGTCGATCAAGTGCTCGAGGCCCGGGCATCGGCGATCGACACGCTGCTAGCCCGCTCGATTTCAGAGACCGGCGGCCGAGAGGCGGTGCGCCTCGCCGGCGGCGCGCTCGACAACGAGGCCATCGCAGGCAGCGTGCGCGATCACCTCGAATCACTTTCGACTTCCTACCTGTCCGACCGGCTCGGCGGCGCCGTGACCAGCGCGCAAAACTACGGGCGCGCAGAGACTTTTAAGGTCGCTGAGGAAGAGGCGAAGAGCGCGAGCTACTACAGCTCCGAGCTGCTCGACACAAACACGTGTGAGAACTGCTCGGCGATCGACGGGACGAACTTCGACACGCTCGACGCTGCGAACGCGGAGTACCCGACCGGCGGTTACGTCGATTGCCTTGGACTCGACCGCTGTCGCGGCACCGTGGTCGCGAACTTTGAGGCGTAGCGATGGCCGCCGGCGACACGCTGCAAGGTCGGCGCATCGCGCTGGTTGACACTGAGCGCGGGCCGCGCATGAAGGACGATCAGACCTACGAGTTAAGGCCAGGCGATTACTGCGGGCCGGTCTGGGGATACGCCGGCGCGAAGCCAGCCGTGTTCATGCGCAAGCCAAACGGGGCTTTGTGTCATGTCACTTCACCGCCGCACACATTTATCGAGGAGGACGACGGCACGCTCACGATCGCGGCCTCGATCAGCGACAAGCGCGTACACGGCGGCGATCACAGTGACGGCTGGCACGGCTTCCTCGAGCGCGGCACCTGGCGCGAGGTCTGACAGATGGAGTTCGTCAGCTACCTAGACGATGGCTTTGAGTACCTCGAAGGCATCGAGCTTGGATCGGCGGGCATGGAATGGCCGGCAGCAAGCGGCCCGTTCACCATGACCGTCGAGCACATTCAAGACGTAATCACCGCGGCGAATGAGGACTCGCTGATCTGCACTCCGCGGATCAAGATCAGCCACAGCTCACCGGTCAACGACCCAGTCAACAACGACGGCGGCCGCGTCTCACCGTTCGCTGCTGTCGAAGGCTCCGAACCGGTGTTCGGAAAAGTGGTGAACCTGCGCACTGAGAACAACGGCGCGGTGCTCGTGGGCGACTTCATCGACGTGCCGGTATGGCTTGCCGAGGGGCTGCCGTCGAACTACCCGAACCGCTCAGGCGAGTGGGTCTATGACGTTGAGACGGCGGGCGGCAAGCGCTACACGCTGGTCATGACCGCGATGGCGGTACTTGGTGTTGATCTCCCGGCGATCGGCGACCTCGAGGATTTGACTTTGCTACTGACCGACGGCCCCGAGGCGGTCGCGGCCCGAGAAGAGGAGACAGCTTTGGGCAACGACGTAAACCGCATTCCACCCAGCGCCGATACCAGCGTGTCGATCGACAAGATCAGGCGCGAGTTCAACTGGGAATGGTGCCAAGACCCAGAGAACATCAGCGAGGACTTCGATCCGTACTGGTGGTGGGCGCGCGACGTACGCGTCGATCCTGGCGAGATCATCGCCGACGACGACGAGGGCGGGCTCTACCGCGTGCCTTTCTCGACAGACGGCAAAGACACGGTGACCTTCGATGCGCCGATCAAGGTGCGCGAGGAGTTCATCGACGTAGCAACAGCAGCACCCATCTACCAAGGCCAGAAGGTCTTGGTTACAAATCTTGCCCGGCCGAAGAAGCCGGCGAAGGATCAAAACACGGCCGCCTCGCGGCCCCTAACCGAGGAGGCCACAGTGGCCGAAACACCCGAGGTACCAGCAACTCCGGAGACCCCGGCCACGCCGGAAACGCCGGCTGAGGAAACTCCCGCCGAGACGCCGGAGGAAGAGACCACCGAAGAGGAAACCCCGGCAACGACGCCGGAGACTCCGGAAGCGGCAACGGTCGCGCCCGAGGCGATGGCCCAGCTTCAAGCTGACGCAGCCGCCGGCCGCGAGGCCCGCACTGCCCAGCTCGACGCAGAGCGCGAGCAGCTTGTAAGCACCGCGGTCTCTGACGGGAAGATCCCGCCCGCGGCCAAGGCGTCCTACCTGACGCAGCTAAAGCAGGGCGGCCAGGTCGAGACAGACACGCGCAAATTCATCGCCGATCTGACCCCCGGCGTCGTACCCGTCACCGAGCTTGGCGACAGCCGAGACACCGAGGCGGGGTCCGTACCAATGACTGAGATCATGACCTCGTTCGGCGTTCCGACGCCGGCCGGTAAGGAGGCGTAAAGCCATGTCGGAACAGATCGCACGCTTCAAGCCTGGGAGCAACGTCCCAGGGTTCGCAGACACCGCCGTAGTCGGTGGTCACTTCGTCAAGATCCTTGGCGACAAGACGACCCACGGCGACTACAGGGTCGGTCATTGCACAGCCGGGGCGCAAGCCTTCGGGGTTGCTGAGTACGACTCTGCCGCGGCCACCGAGCCCGCGACCTCGGTCGAGCGGCGTGTCAACGTCGTACGCCGGGGCGCGGTCGCTCGTGTTGTCTCCGGTGCAGCGGTTACCGCTGGCGACATCGTCAAGTCAGACTCCACCGGCCGCGCAGTAACGCTGTCTGGTTCGAGTACCGCAGACGCCACGGCGGCTGCGCTCGACACGGGCGTCGTAGGGTCTAACAACGCGCTGACGTACACGGCGCGTGATGCGGGATTCGCCGGTAACGGAATCTCCGTGCAGCTCAAAGACCCTGCTGGCAACTCGCAGGCGCTTTCAGTGACGGTCAACGGGAACGACATCGTCGTAAACCTGGAGACCAATGGCGGTGGCGCAATCACCTCGACGGCGACTCTGGTTGCCGCGGCGATCGCTGCAAGTGCAGCTGCAAACTCGCTGGTTTCCGTTGCCAACAAGGGTGCCTCGTCAGGTGCCGGCGTTGTTGCTGCGGTCGCAGCTACGAACCTCACCGGAGGTACAGACCCAGGTGAAGCAGGGAGCGCTCATGCGCTCGGCCAGGCCCTCATGACGTGTGACGGTGCCGACGACATCATCGAAGTCGACCTGTTCTAGGTCGAGGAACAGGAGAACTAGAAAATGCCGGACACACTGCCTAGCCAAGTCACTTCGCCGGTCCTTGGACCGAGCGTTAGTGGGACGCGGATCACGGTCGATTCGCTGACCAAGCCGCACACCGTAATTCCCGAGATCGTTCGCAACCTCGTCGCAGACAATGAGGGCTACTTCGCCGAGGAGATTTTCTCGACTCCGGGCTTTACGGTCGAGGGTGGAGCGATCGAGTACACCGAATCGTTCCCCGAGGATCATTTCCTCGCGGCAGGCCAGGGCCTTGCGCCGCGCGCGCCGGGCTCCGAGGCACCGCGCCTTGGCATCGGACGGCACGGGCCGAAGATCGCCCGTCCCGAGTCGCTGTCAGGCTCGATCGAGGTTCACGATGAGACCCGTCGGCGCAACCAGGTCTGGGAAGTCCAGAACGCGTTTCGCCGCACGGCCAACTCGTTCGCGGACACGATCCAGACCCGCGCCGTCCAGACGCTGACGGACTTCATCACCGCAACGGGACGCGAGATCGACGGCGTCAACTGGCAGGCAGCTCACGCCAGCGGCCTCGTCGACATCGACCCGGCTACATTGCCGCAAGCTGACTTCGGTAAGGCGATCAACCAGTTCATCGCCGACAAGGCTGGGGTGCGCCCGGACCTGCTGCTTTTGCACCAGGACGACGCGCTGGCGCTCGACATCATCTATCCCGGCGAGCAGCTCGACAAGATCCTGGGCCGCTACAACCTGCGCCTCCGCGTTTCGCCGCAGGTCACTGAGGGTCAGGCGATCTTCGCCAAGTCCAAGCAGGTCGGCGTGATTGCGTTCGAGAAGCCGCTCGACAACGAGTACACCCGAGAGGGCCCTCGTAAGACCGATGTCAACACCCTGGAGGCAACTCCGGTGTTCGTCGCGATCGACGCGTCGGCGGTCCTTGCAATGGACATCGGTGCATGAGCGGGCGCTCTAAGAAAGTGCTCGGCTCGCTGGCGGCGGTTATCACCGCCAAAGGCGAGCGGGTGCGGCTCTCAAGGGGCGACGAGATCCCAGCGGGTATCGACGCTGAGGATCGCAAGCTGCTCGAGAGCCGCGGCAAGATCATCACAAAGGCGCAGCTGTCAAAGGACAACGCCCGCCGCGAAGCAATTGCGGCTGGCCGCAATCCCGAGACCGTTGCGGCTGAGCCGGAAGAGGTGGTCGAGCCGCCCGTCGCTTCGGGCGACCTCGATCTCGCCTCGGCGAGCGACGAGCAGTTCGTCGAGTGGATCAAGACCGATGGCCCGACAGTTGACGCTGTCGTACTGGCTGCTGGCAGCGACGGTGAGCTGGCCGCGCGTTTGCTCGAAGCCGAGTCAGCCGCCACCGGCGGCAACCCGCGCCAAGAAGTCATCGACGGTCTCACTGAGATCGTCGATGCACAAACTGCGCCGTAGGCGGCGCGGGTGGTGAAGGGAAGCACCCCGGCGGGGGTCCGCGGTCACGTGGCCCCCGCTTTTCTTTCGCTAGAGCAATTTTTTAAGACGGCCGCAGAGTTGCGCGCCTAAAACCAGGAGGCAAGTAACCAATGGGCGTATTCACAATCTCGGGCCGGAACTTGATGCTCAACGCGATCAAGGGCACAAACCCGGCCACGCAGATAACGCATGTCGGCCTATTCACCAAGGGTGCGAACGTCACCGGCTTAACGTCGGTTACGTCAACCGACACGTTCACGAAGGTAGGTCACGGCCTGGCGAACGGCGACTTGATCTTGCTGTCCGCGTTGACAGGTGGCACGGCGCTTGTCGCTGGCCGCCCGTACTATGTCGTCGGCGTATCGGGCAACAACTTTCAGGTGGCGCACACGTCCGGCGGCGCGGCCGTCGATCACGGCACAGATGTCACCGCGGGCACGTTCAACAAACTCACAGAGATCTCCGGCGGCTCACCGGCATATGCACGCCAAGTGATCGCGTTTAACGCGGCAGCTGATGGCACGATGGACGACTCAACCAACGGCGCGGTGTTCGACATACCGGCTGGCGGCGTTGTCGATTACGTCGGCTATCACTCGGCATCGACGGCTGGCACGCTACAGGCCCTCGACGACTTGACGCAGGAGAGTTTTTCGGGCCAAGGGACGTATACGCTCACAGATGCAGACTTGGATCTACTCGCATCAGGCGGTTCCTAATGACTACCCCGGTTCGGTCACTCGATAGTCCAGAACGAGAGCAGATGGTCCGGCTCTGCGGAGAAGGCTGCCGACAGTCTGACCTTGCACAGTTGTTTCGTTGCAGTTCATGTGACATCGAAGAAGTCACCCTGACCGACGCTGATCTCGACTTGCTGGCTTCTGGCGGCTCGTAATCTCCAATGAGCTTTACCGATGAAGAAGTAGAGATCATCCGCGAGTGGCCTGACGGCGTTCCCGCCGTGGTCGCGTTGCAACTCGGCAGCGCGCCCATCGGGTTTTGCTACGAACGCCCGTTGGGGGATGAACACCCTGACTTAGAGGCGTAATGGCTCGCCTGATAACCGTCCCGTTCGAGTGGCAAGACGACACCGCAGACGGGATCACCGTAGCGGGAACGGTTGCATACGAAACCGGCACCGTTCGCAGCGGAGCGGCATCTTTTAAGGTCAACCCCACCGCAGCAACGGGCAGCATGAGTATCCTTTTGGTTGGGTCGCTCGACGTTGGTTACTGGCAGCGCGCCTACATCAACTTCGCGGCCTTCCCTACGGGGTCAGACGTTCGCCTAATGACGTTCGGAAACGGACAGCGTCCGCATGTGGTTGTGACGACGACGGGCAAGCTGCAACTGTTCTTTGATACGTCTGCTCCAACGCAGGTTGGGTCGGATTCGCCAGCCCTCTCAACGGGTGTTTGGTATCGGATCGAGTTTCATTCCAAGGCTGGAACCGGAGGCGCGGTCGATGGGATGGAGCTTCGCCTTGCGACCGGGGACGGTCCCTCGGTGTCGGTGGCTTCTGATTACAGCGATCGAGGTGCGCAGGTCCCTCAAACGCTTTTCGTCGGGGCGCTGACCACTTCTTCGAGCCTCGTCGCATACATAGACGACTACGCGCTAAACGACGACACCGGGGCCAGTCAAAACTCCTGGCCGGGGCCGGGCAAGACAGACATCGCTTTTCCGGTTTCTAACCCAACCCCGGGGGCACAGTGGGAGCGCAGCAGCGGTAACGCGGCCCGTTTTTCTGAGATCGACAATGTACCGGCAGCGGGTTACGACTCTTCCGCTACTTTGTATTCGGCGGGCACTCAGGCGATTCATTGTCGCGCCTCGGGAGCCTCGGGAGCGGAGGGTGACACGGCCTTCGAGGCTAGTTTCGTCACCGAAACCTATACAGCCCTTGGCGTTGCTCCAAACGATCAACTTACGCTGATTCAGCAGATGCTGGTCACGGGATCGAACAGTGCCACGGATACGGCGGGTGGTCTAAAGCTCACCAACAATCCGGCAGAGGGTGGAATTGAAACGCCTCTCACAACCTTTGACGGCGGGGCTATCGCGTCCGCAGCTGAATCGACTTGGCAGCGGGCAGTTGGACCCATCTACTACGCGCCTTCGGTGACGCTCGGAACGGGCACGACCCTACGGATAGCCAAGCGCACCAACATCACCCGTCACGCAATCGTCAACGCAATGGGCCTAGTCGTGGAATGGGTGCCAGGCCTCGGCGCGGTCCCAGAATCGCCAGCTCGCAGACGTAGTCCTGTCTTGGCCGCTATGTAATCGAAAGGAGACCCGAACGTGAATGCCCCGCGGCTCTACACCGTCGTGTTTCAAGCCGTGGCAATCACGGCATCTCAAGACCTTTTTATGATCGCGCCAGCTGACGACAAGCCCGTCGAACTGCTTGCGGTTCACTTTGGCCAGCACACCGACTTCGGTGATGCTCAGGACGAAAACCTGCGCTGGTCTGTGATCCGAGGGCTCGCGACCGTGGGTAGCGTCGGGACCAGTCCGACGCCACAACCGGTTAAGGGCACGAACACGGCCGCGGGGTTCACGGCTCGATGTAACGACACCACCAAGGCAGTCGTCGGCGCTGGCACGACTGAGATTCTGCACGCTGACGACTTCAATATCCGCTCCGGGCTTTATCACCGCTGGGATATTCCCGGCTCGGAGCCTGATTGCACTCAAGGCAAGACGCGAATTGTTGTGCGTCTGGAAGCTGCGCCAGTTGATTCGATCACAGGTGACGGGACGCTGCTCTTGGGCGAGTTCGGCTAGACCGCCGTGTGGTACTACCGCCGGCCCTATGGTCGGCCGCGGCGCTCGGTCGCTGGGGGAGCTGCCGCGACTGCGGTATCTGGCGCGTCAACTGTCACCGGCGCTGGCGCAGCTACAGGCGTCGGGCGTAAGAACGCCAGCGGTTCATCATCAGTTTCCGGCTCCGGCCAGGTTGTCTCGCTCGGCAAGGAACTTGAGGTCGGCACCTCGACCGTTACTGGCGGCGGCAACGCTACCGGCGTCGGGCGCAAGAATGCCAGTGGAGCTTCGGCCGTCACTGGCGGGGGCGCGGTTACTGCAACCGGCTACGAGGGAGAGCGCAGTACCTCCACGGTAAGCGGCGGTGGCTCGGCTTCAGGTCAGGGCCTCAAGCACGCATCTGGTAGCTCGTCTGTTTCAGGTGCCGGGCAAATTTCAGGCACCGGCCGCGAAGGTGAGGCGGGCACTAGCCAGGTCACAGGTGGCGGCCAGGCGACCGGCCAAGGCCGCAAGAACGCATCCGGTGTTAGCTCTGTCTCAGGCTCAGGATCCGTCGAGTCGGCGGGCCGTGAAGGTGAAGCGGGCACGTCAACCGTAACCGGTGCTGGCAATGCGACCGGCCAGGGACGCAAGAACGGCGTCGGAGCAAGTGCTGTA
>Ga0163144_10008260_pt1 | contig 22546 bp, 18 predicted proteins | sample OliLak19BULKMAT1_FD_123175 | JGI IMG/M metagenome (GOLD analysis project Ga0163144, IMG submission 123175) | Freshwater microbial mat bacterial communities from Lake Vanda, McMurdo Dry Valleys, Antarctica - Oligotrophic Lake LV.19.BULKMAT1 | ecosystem: Environmental > Aquatic > Freshwater >...
AGAAACTCTTCCATATAAAACTACTTTACTTGGGCGTGTATTTGACTTTTCAACATTCAACTCTACTATGATTGTACCTGTGGCTAGTTGGTGTCCTTTGAGTAATCCTTTCTTCCAATGGTTGTGAGCAGTCCTGTAAGAAACGCCTATTTTTTTTGCATAACCAGATAATTTTATAACACAAATATAAGTATAAAATACTATTTATTACTATAATTTACTATAATTTAATTGAAGTTATATAATACTTATGATGTCTGAGTCTTATTTTTTTCATTCTCTTTGGTTTCGTCTTTCATTCCATCTTCTACATATTTCATCAAATCCTCAAATTCATCAAGAGCTACATCGTTTTGTTTTACAAAGAAAGAAACCATTTTCTCAAAAGAACCTCCGAAATATTTTCCCATAAAGTTTTTGAGATAAAAATTACTATACAGGCTTTTTTCTATTAGTGGATGATACTCATGGGTTCGCCCATAAGCTTTATGACCTACAAAACCTTTTTCTTCTAGAATACGCACAATCGTAGAAACGGTATTGTAAGCATAAGGCTCACTGTTTTTAGGGTTAAGCGGGAGTTCTTTAACGATATCTTTTACAAAAGCACTTTTGAGCTTCCAGAGTACTTGCATGATTTGCTCTTCGGCACGAGTGAGTTCTTCTAATTTTTCCATTAAAAAAAGGGTTTATTTCCTCAAAAATAAAACTAAAAAACTAGTTATGCAAGCAAAAGAGTATATATTTTCCCAAACTGCGGTTCTATTTAGGTAACTGAATACTAAAAGAAGTAAACTCTCCTTCTTGGCTTTCCACAGTTACTTCTCCTTGCATTCGGTCTAATGCTTTTTTGACTACATACAAGCCTAAGCCATTACCTTCTGAGGCTTCCGAACCTCTAAAAAACATATCAAAAATCTTAGAAAAATAGGAGTGAGGGATTCCTGCACCATTATCTCTGAGATAAATGACAAGATGAGTATCAGTGCTATATACTTTAATGGATAAAGTAGGCTGTACACTAGAATCTTCAGAGCGAAAAGTAGTAGCATTTTCTACCAAATTTTCAAGTATAAAGATAAGTAAATCGGTGTCAGCATAAAAAAAGCTGGCGGGTTCTATATCAGTAATAAGTTGTAAATGGCTTTGTGTTATTTTTTCAGAAAGGTTATCTTCTACTTGTGAGATAATTTCTTCTATATTAAGCATTTTGGTTTCCACAGTTTTGCCCATAATATAGCTTACTTGGTGGAGCTTTTCGAGCATCCTATCCATCTTAAGGGCTGTATCTTCAATGCGTTGAAAAAAAACGACTGATTTGGGGCTTTCTTCAGCACACTCTAGGCGAGCTACGTGGGCAAGCCCAATGAGTGTAGCCACAGGGCCTTTAAAATCATGAGAGGCACGATAGACAATAAGGTCTAACTCTTCATTGGCTTGTATGAGTGCATGATTGGCATGGCTTAGGTCAAGTGTGCGTTCTGTTACTTTTTCTTCGAGATAGATATTAGACTGATTAAGTTTTTTATTAGTAACTTCTAGCTTCTGTTTTGTGTCTGTAAGTTGTTGATATTGTTCACTAAGTTTATCTTTTTGCTCTTCTATCTCAAGCTTTTGTTGTTCTAATACTTCGTTTTGCAGCATAATTTTATGCTTTTGTTGCTCTATTTCCGAGTATTGTTTTTTGAGTAAGATATTATCACGGCGTTTTTGCATCACTACGATTAGCAATAAAGTAACCAGTAAAACTGCCAAAACTAAGCCTACTATGAGTGCATAGTTAAAAAACTTTTGATTGGCTATTTGTAAATCATAAATCTGCTTTGCTTTTGAAAACAAATGAGGGTCATCCATTTCTTTTTCATCTACTTGCTCACGCATCTGGACGGCTTTGAGGAAATAGGCATTGCTTTTTACCTCTTCGCCCAGATGTTCATAGATAGTGCCTACCATCACACTCGCCTCTGCCATTTGAGCTGTTTCTCCTGTTTTTTCGGCGAGTTTAAGATATTTAAGGTAATATTCTAATGCTATGGAGTAATAATCATCACGAATATAGAATAAATCATAATAATATTTCCCTATGGTCTTAAGAGTAAGAGCCATTTTTGTAGTGTTTCCTTCTGATTGATAGATTTCTAAGGCTTTTTGATATTCTTCAATACTCTCTTGATCTCTTTTCAAATCATCCAGAAAATATACTTTTCCAAGCAAATAGTGAGCATCAGCCTCTCCGATTTTATATTCAATTTTTTGGGCAAGGTTAAGAGCCTGCATAGAAAAATATTCTGCATTTTTCTCTCTATTATTAATAAGATACTCCTCTGATAGCTGATTAAGTGCATCTACTCTTATGGTATCTTCACGAGGTAACACCCTTAATACCCTAGATAAGCTATCAATTTTATAGCATTGAGCATCTACTTGACAAGGAGAGACTAAAAATAATATCAGCAAAAAAGCAAGCCACCGCATAATTTTGTTGTTTAACTTAGAAAACAAACTCCTTAACATTATATTTGTGTTCATTTTTGGAGTCATTGTTTACAAAAGTATAAAAAATGTAATATATACACTTCAAATTCGTAATTTATACATTTAATTGAACTTAAAAGACCTAATGTACCGTTTTAGATTAGTTTAAAGTCATTATTTGTACAACAAGATAAAATAATTCGTAAATAAACTATAAATTCAAGAAAAACTCTTCAAAAAATAAAAAAATGGCAAAAGAAACCTTTACAAAGAATATAAATATAAAAAATCGCAAAGCGAGTTTTGAGTTTTTCTTTATAGATAAATATGTAGCTGGGATGAAACTTCAGGGCACTGAAATAAAGTCTATTCGTCAAGGAAAAGTAAACTTACAAGATGCTTTTTGTTATTTTAAAGATGGTGAGTTATGGGTAAAGCAAATGCATATTTCTCCCTACACCAATGGCACACATTATAACCATGTGTCTGATCGTGAGCGAAAACTTCTCCTCAGCAAAAAAGAGCTTCGCAAATTAGAAAGTGGAACAGAGGAGCAAGGAGTTACCATCGTTCCTACACGTCTATTTACAAATGATAGGGGCTGGGCAAAGCTCGAAGTGGCTCTAGCTAAAGGTAAAAAACTGTATGATAAGCGTGATAGTATCAAAGAAAAAGATGTCAAAAGAGAACTTGATAGGATAAAATTCTAGGTAGTAAATAGCCTTAAAGGCTTTTATTATTCTAAAATAATCTTATTTATTAACAAAGCACAAAATGAGATTGTTCAAAATAATATTATGATATATTTTCCTGACTAAAATATATCATTAATTAAAAAAAGATTAATTTAGTGAGCAAAAGTATCCACAAAGTATAATATCAGGTAGATAGATGCAAACCATTTAATGTTTGAATAAGTGTTTTAAAAAAGGTTATTGTTTAACAGATTTTTATCAATCTCATTATTTTTCTTTTTAAATCAAAAAATATGCAAGCACAGGTTCAGAGTGTAATTCAAGAAGCCCTTTCATATAAAGGCACAAAGTATAAATGGGGTGGAAATGACCGACAAGGAATTGACTGCTCTGGGCTTATGGTAAGGGCTTTCGCTGCTGCTAGTTTTAATATCCCTCGCATAGCAGGCGACCAAACCAAGATAGGACTACATGTAGAAATGGATGAGCTAGTCCCTGGTGATTTGGTTTTTTTTACGGATCAGCCAGGCAATGTAAGGATAACTCATGTAGGACTAGTCATCGGGACGAATTATCCCCAAAGATCAGTTACTTTTGTTCATGCAAGCTCTGGCCAATATGGAGTAATGGAGTCTGAGTTACTCTCCAAATACTGGATGGGAGTTTATCTTCAAGCTACCCGACCCACAGTGTTTTTGGGTAATCCTCCAAGTTAATTTTAAATCCCTTAAAATATCCGACTTACTACCAAAAGAGGTGTTTAGTAAATATCTTGTGCAGTGTAAAAATTATTCGATAACCATTGATCAATCTCTTCAAAACCTAATAAAAGAACTATGAAATCAGTTATACGATAAAATTATACTAAAAATTTAATTTTTTATCTTAAAATTACTAAGTTTGGAGTATATGATTGGATGGATTCAAAACTAAAAAACATGATGGATAAGAAATATCAAATATTGCTATGGACAGTATTATTGAGCCTACTCACTGCTTTTTCTTTGACTGCACAGGAGTTTCGCAGAGGTTGTGTATTGGATGAAGCTCTTTATCAAAAAGTGCCACTTGTTCCTTCGCAAGTACGTGGCTCTTATCAATTAGAGTCCAAAGTTTCATTACGCAAATATGCCCCTACCCCTCAAAATCAAGGTTCTTATGGTACTTGCGTAGGTTGGTCAGTTTCTTATGCAGCACGTACTATCATGATGGCTCATCAAAAAAACTGGGAAAATCCTACGCTCATCAATGAAAATGCTTTTTCACCTTATTTTATTTACGAACAAGCCAAATCAGTAAGAGATATTTATTGCCAAGAAGGGACTAGCCTTTACAGTGGTCTAGAAATCATAAAAGGCATCGGCACGGTAGGTCTTTATGAGTTTGAAGGACAGTGTGGACAAATGATTACGCCTCAATTAGAGCAAAAGGCTTCTAGATATAAAATCAAAGAATACCGCCGCCTTTTTGACAGTGATGAACCTGATAAATTGCTCAAAGTCAAAAGAAGTATCTCAGAGGCTCGCCCTGTAGTGATAGGGATTCAGTGCTGTGCAGAATCTTTCTTGACTGCCAAAGGTGTAGATTATTGGGCTTTGCAACCCAATGATAATCCTAACCCCGATGGAGGACATGCACTTACAGTCATAGGCTATGATGATAACAAAGAAGGGGGAGCAGTAGAGCTGATGAATAGCTGGGGAACTACATGGGGTGATGGTGGATTTATCTGGATGTCATACAAGGAGTTTGAGCAGTATTGCTTTGAGGCCTATGAAATGGAAATAGAAAAAGTAGAAAAAGAAATATTGGTAGGGAAGCTTCAGTTTAACCTTACTTCTGACAAAGAGATGAAGGCTTATTATAAGGAAAATCAGCAACTCCGCTACTATCAAATGGAAAACTCCTATCACTCAGGTACACAGTTTAGGTTGTATATAGAAAACGCCAGCCCTGCTTATGTGTATGCTTTTGGGACAGACCTTTCGGGAGCAACCTATAAGGTTTTTCCGAATAGCCCAGAAGTTAGCCCACTTCTCAACTACAATAAAAATAAAGTAGCCATCCCCAATGAAAATCAGTACTTACAGCTAGACCAGACCATTGGCATAGATTATTTTTGTGTACTTTATTCAAAAAAAGAAATAGACTTAGATAAAATCTTGACAGACTTTGAGTTGGCTACTGGCTCTATTTTAGAAAAACTAGAGTTAGCCTTAAAGGTACATTTGAATCAATCTTCTACACGAATCCAATACTTTCAGGGAGGAGAAATAGGCTTTAATGGAATATTAAATGAAGATAATCTAGTTCCACTCATTGTAGCTATTCCTCATATCAAGTAATTTTTATTTTTTTGAACCATTAAGGAGTTAAAAGTATTAAGTGATTGATTATAAGTTATTAGTAGTCTGATAATGAGGGCTTTACTAAGAGTAAATCATCATTCATAACCCATAACTCACTCATCATTCATAACTCATCACCCAAAAAACTATATGAAACTCATAGAATGTCCTCGTGATGCAATGCAAGGGATTCACGAATTTATACCTACTGACTTAAAAGCTCAATATCTGAATCAACTCCTTAAGGTAGGCTTTGATACCTTAGATTTTGGGAGTTTTGTGTCGTCCAAAGCCATTCCGCAGATGCGAGATACCGCAGAAGTATTGGCACAGCTTGACCTTAGCCAGACTGATACTAAGTTATTAGCCATTGTTGCGAATCAGAGAGGAACAGAAGATGCTTGCCAATTTGAAGAGATTGCTTATTTGGGGTATCCTTTGTCTATTTCAGAGACTTTTCAGCTTCGCAATACCAATAAAACCATTGCCGAATCTATCAAGCTATTGGCTGATATGCAAGCTCTTTGTCAAAAGCACAATAAAAAACTTGTTACCTATATTTCTATGGGTTTTGGGAATCCTTATGGAGATGCTTATAGTAGTGAGATTGTCTTAGAATTTGCTCAAAAACTAGTAGATTTAGAGATTAAAATTATCTCTTTGGCAGATACCATCGGAGTTTCTAATCCTGAGAACATTCAATTTTTATTCAATACTTTGATTTCTGCTTTTCCTCAGGTTGAATTTGGGGCTCACCTTCACTCTACCCCACAGACTGTGGATGAAAAACTCACTGCTGCTTATCAAGCTGGATGCCGTAGGTTTGATGGAGCATTTCTAGGCTTTGGAGGTTGCCCTATGGCAAAAGACGACCTCACTGGCAATATACCTATGGAAAATATTTATCACTTTTTGAAAGCCAAAGAAGTAGACTTAGGAATCAATGAAACAGCCTTCAATGAAAGTTTTAGGTTTGCCCAAGAAGTGTTTGGAAAGTACTCCTAAGTAAAATATAAGTCTTTGATGATTTATTTACTCCCCAATTTCAATTTAAGCAGATGTTTTTAATATAGTTAAAGCGCTGTACCATATAACTCATTCCCCCGAAATGACAGTAAAGGGCGACAGATATAACTTTATGAAAGCATAATTTAAGAATTCCTAAAACGATTACGCCATGATTAGGTTATATTTGCAAAGTAAAAAGATAAAAGCTAAAATATAAAAATCATGTCATCTAAATTAATTATGGTTTTGATAGTATTGGTAGGAAGTGTAGTTTTTCCTGCTGTAGGGTATTATTTAGATTGGAAAGCTTCTCAAAAGAGAAAGAAGAAAACCTCTAAAAACTAAATCTGTCTTTAAAAACGACCAAATATCAAATCAACTAATACTTATTTATGAATGCTCATCCCAAACGCATCGCAATTCTAGGTTCTACTGGTTCTATAGGCACACAAACCCTTGAGGTAATTGAAAGTCAGCCTGATTTTTTTAGGGTAGAAGTCCTGACAGCCCAACGCAATGCAGATTTGTTGATTGCCCAAAGTAAAAAATTTCTCCCTCGCCACGTAGTTATTACCGAATCTGAGTTTTATCCCAAAGTAAAAGAAGCTTTGCAAAGTCTTGATATTCAAGTGCATACGGGTGTAGAAGCTTTGGTAGAAGTTGTAAAAATTTCCGAAATAGACATTGTACTTACGGCTATAGTGGGCTATTGCGGACTTGCTCCTACGATTGCTGCCATAGAACACGGTAAGGACATCGCCTTGTCTAACAAAGAAACACTAGTAGTAGCAGGAGAACTAATCATGTCACTTGCTCAAAAACATCAAGTAAAAATATTACCTGTGGACTCGGAGCATTCAGCTATTTTTCAGTGCCTTATTGGAGAAGAAATGAACCCCATAGAGAAGATTATTTTGACTGCTTCTGGTGGGCCTTTTAGAGGAAGAAAGCGAGAAGATTTGCTCCAAGTTACCAAAGCACAAGCTTTAAAACATCCTAACTGGACAATGGGAGCAAAGATTACGATAGACTCGGCTTCATTGATGAATAAAGGGCTAGAAGTGATAGAGGCCAAATGGCTTTTTGGTTTGGAGACGAAGCAAGTAGAGGTGATAGTGCATGCACAATCCATTATTCACTCTTTGGTGCAGTTTGAAGATGGCTCTATCAAAGCACAACTAGGCTTGCCTGATATGAAACTCCCTATATTGTATGCCCTTGCTTACCCTAAGCGATTATCCACTGATTTTGAGAGATTTAGTTTTTTACAATACCCACAACTTACCTTTGAACAGCCTGATACAGAAACTTTTCAGAACTTAGCTTTAGCCTTTGATGCACTGCAAAAAGCGGGTAATATGCCCTGTGTGCTCAATGCTGCCAATGAAATAGCCGTAGCAAAATTTTTAGAAGACAAGGTGCAATTTTTAGAAATGTCAGACATTATCGCAGATTGTCTAGCAAAGATACCTTATATCGAAAAGCCATCTTACGAAGAATATGTACAGACTGACACCGAAACACGTCGTTTGGCTTTGGAATTATGTAAATAACTAAGAATTTATCTTAGGAACAATAATTAAGTAAAGTGATAAGTTAGTTTAGGTAAAATACTCATTGTTAGATTATTACAAACTTATAAATTATCATTTATAACTCAATGATATAGAAAGTAAACGACAAGAAATGAGCTCTAATGAGAATGACTATTATCTCATTTATGAGAGGATATCAGCCTATTAAATTGGTATTTTATCTACCTCAAAAAGAGCGAGCCATCAAGATTCAAGAAGCTATCAAGGCACTCTACACTACAATAGGGTATGAATTTATGTTGGAAAAAATGCTTGGGAATACCTCAAAAAAACGACTCAAATTGATTTGAAAGAAATCTTAGAGGAAATCGCAAGAGAAAGAATTTGATACTGTTTTTTGAAACTAAATCATTAAAAAATAGATTTAACAGGTCTTGATAAGTAAAAATAAAGAACTTAGCCTAGAAGATGGCTAAATTAGTGTAAATTTAAGGTTTAATTCGTTCTTAAAGACCCTAGGAATAGCTTAGTCGCTTATGCAGACATAGCAAGGGCGTAACTTAATAAATTAGTAAATAAGAGTTGTTCACATCAGAATGAACAAAAGCATAAAATAAATTGAATGGAAACAGTGATTATGATTGGGCAGTTGATTTTAGGACTGTCTATTATTGTGGGTTTACACGAGCTAGGGCATTTATTGACCGCCAAATTATTCGGAATGAGAGTAGAAAGATTTTCTATTGGATTTCCTCCTCGTATTTTTGGCATAAAATGGGGTGAAACTACCTATGAAATAGGGGCTTTGCCCTTAGGAGGGTTTGTGAAAATATCGGGAATGATTGATGAATCCTTTGATACAGCACACCTTAAGGAAGAACCCAAAGAGTATGAATTTCGCTCAAAACCAGCTTGGCAACGTCTGGTAGTGATGATGGGTGGAATTGTTATCAATGTCATTACTGGAATAATGATGTTTATCGGGGTAGTATATTATTGGGGAGATAGCTACATCCCTGCCGATGAAGTCAAAAAACATGGCATAGTAGCCTACGAACTAGGTGAAAAAGTAGGCTTAAAGACAGGGGACAGAATCATAGATGTCAATGGGAAATCTTATGATAAGTTTTATGATTTGCTAAGCCCCGAAGTCTTACTCGGCAGTGATGCTTACTACACAATAGAGAGAGATGGGGAACGCAAAAAAATTATGCTTCCCAATGATTTGGTAGAAAAAATCTCAGACCGTAAGAACCCTCAGCGTTTTTTCTGGGTGATGCAGACTTTTTCTGTGGGAGAAGTTTTACCCGATTCGCCCGCTTCTAAAGCAGGACTCAAAGCAGGAGATGTCATTGTGAGTTTTAATGGCAAACCAATAGAATTTTTCCATGAGTTTCAGGCACTTCAAGAAAAAAATAAAAATAAACCTGTCAAAATACAAGTCAAAAGAGGTGAAAAAATAGTACCTCTGACCATTACTTCAGACAAAGAAGGGAAATTTGGTTTTCAGGCAAAAGATAATATAGAAACCAAAAACACAGAGTATTCACTAGGCGAGGCTACCAGTTTAGGTGCTTCTAGGGCATTTATGTCAGTAGTCTATAATATTCAGGGCTTCGGCAAACTCTTTCGCCAAGAAGTATCTACCAAAGCACTGAGTGGTCCTATAGGCATTGCCCAAATTTTTGGTACAACTTGGGTGTGGTTGGATTTCTGGCGAATTGTCGCAATTTTATCTATGTGGTTAGCGTTTCTCAATTTCTTACCTATCCCTGCTTTAGATGGAGGACACGTCATGTTTTTGACCTATGAGATTATCTCAGGACGTAAGCCTTCGGATAGATTTCTACAAAATGCTCAGACAGTTGGGGTAATTATTCTACTGGCTTTGATGGTATTTGTAATTTTTAATGATATTTTCAATATTTTTATAAGATAAAATGAAGCCTTACTTGCCCATTTTTTTTGGATATTTTTTAATAATTTTTTTGATAATAGGAAGTAGAGAAGTAGCCAAAAGTGCTTCTCCATCTCCCTTGCACGATTTTCATACAAGCCTTGCCGAGCTTAACTACAATCAAGGCACTAAGAGTTTTGAGGTGAGTTTGAGGGTTTTTACAGATGATTTTGAGAAGGCTCTCTCACAAGCCAATAACTTGGGTAACTTCCACTTAGAAAAAGGAAAAAAACACAATGACTTGATAGAGAAATACTTAAAAGAGCATTTTTATCTACTCAACTCCAAAGAGCAAAAAGAAGAACTTACCTTTTATGGTAAAGAAATGGAAGCAGACATAACTTGGCTGTATTTTGAGATTCCCGTTAAAAAATCAATCAAAGGCTATCAAGTCCATAACTCTATGTTCACAGAAGTCTTCGCAGACCAAATCAATATGGTCAATTTCTTCTACCTCAAAGCCAAAAAAACTTACCTCTGTACACGAGCCCAAGTACAACACCTCATGGATTTTGGGTGATTTCTGTCAAATAACAGTTTCATATTGCAAATAACAGTATATCCTTGTATGCCAGTCTGTAAAATAAAAAAACAAAAAATGTTTCAAATATTGTCGATAGTCGTACTTGGAGCACGCTTTATAGCCAGTCTTCGGAATAGGGGTATAATCAGCCCAGTCTGAAAGGTGATTAAGTTTTTCAGTAGTAGTGGTTCGTGAAGACACGAACCACGGAAAAGACTGCCTGTGTTTTTAAACCATTAAGGAATTAAGGTGATTAAGTTTTTCTGCGATTGCCTGTGTTTTTAAACCATTAAGGAATTAAGGTGACTAAGTTTTTCAGTAGTAGTGCTTCGTGAAGACACAAACCACGGAACAAAGTTGCCTGTGAGGACACAGGCAACGGCGACTAGTAAAGATACAAGAAACAGCCAAAAGATTAAACTCACTACTAACCCTTCTGAAAAAGTTCTGGGTTAGTGCCTGTTGCTTTGGTAGCTTTTTTATTAAAATCTACTTTACGGACAGGATACTTTGTCAAGATATTGCCTTGTGCGGTCTTGCCTTTGATTTCTATATCTCCAAAATTATATTCAAAAGTCTTATTTTTTGCCTTGCAGTTAGAGGATAGTTTAACAGTAAGGATTTCTGTTTCTTCTTCTGCATTTACACTAAAGTAAAGTATCTTAGATTTGGGTGAACCTTTGGTCAAATCGTACTCTTTATCTCTGATAACAGCATCTACTTTAAAACGCTTGACATAGGCAGTACCTGTGTCTCCATCACGGTAAACCACATTGTAAGTATGATTTTTGGCACTTTCATTAAATATTCCGATGTGAATAATGTCTTTACCTACATAGACTTTTTCGTCTATTTTTTTGATGTAATACTTCCCATCTTCTGTAAAAGCGATGACATCATCTATATCAGAACATTCACAAATTTCTTCTTCTTTTTTAAGCCCATAGCCCATAAAACCTTGTGTACGCTCTACATATAATTTTACATTATTGATGGCTACTTCGGAGGCTCTGATGGTATCAAACTCAGAGATTTCAGTACGACGTTCTCTTCCTTGTCCGTATTTTTTGAGTAAGTTTTCAAAGAAACGAATTGCATACTTATTGAGGTTTCTTAGGTTTTTTTCTACTTCTGTCAGTTCTTTTTCTAAGCTTTTGACAATTTCATCTGCCTTAAATGAATCATATTTAGAGATTCTTTTGATTTTTATCTCAGTCAGGCGTAAAATATCTTCTGTGGTGATTTCTCGGTAAAATTCTTTTTTGTAAGGGTCTAAGCCTTTGTCTATAGTCGCAAGGACATCTTCCCAAGTCGTACATTCTTCTATGTCTCTGTAGATTCTATTTTCGATAAATATTCTCTCTAGTGAACCATATAAGAGTTTTTCTAGTAATTCATGCTTACGGATTTCTAGCTCTTGTCTTAGCAGTTCTTTGGTGCGAAGCGTAGAGATTTTGAGTAATTCATTGACATCTAAAAAGTGAGGTTTATCCTCTATAATCACACAGGTATTGGGCGAGATACTCATTTCACAGTTGGTGAAAGCATATAAAGCATCTATAGTCGCCTCAGGCTCTATGCCAGGGTGCAGTTCTACTAATATCTCTACATCTTTGGCAGTATTGTCTATTACTTTCTTGATTTTGATTTTTCCTGTATCATTGGCTTTGAGGATAGAATCTATCAAACCGACAGTGGTAGTTCCATAGGGAATATCTACAACCGCAAGCAATTTACGGTTTCTGATCTCTATATTAGAACGTACACGGATTTTGCCTCCCCTCATTCCTCCTTTGTAGTTGCTCACATCTATCATTCCTCCCGTCAAAAAATCAGGATAAATATTGATTTGCTCATCTTGCAAAACAGCAATGGAAGCTGCTAAAATCTCACAAAAGTTATGAGGCATTATCTTGGTAGCCAAGCCTACAGCTATTCCTTCTGTGCCTTGTGCCAAAAGCAATGGAAATTTGGCAGGAAGCGTAACAGGTTCTTTTTTACGCCCATCATAAGATTTTTGCCACTCCGTAGTCTGTGGGTTAAAAACGACTTCAAGTGCAAATTTAGAAAGGCGGGCTTCTATGTATCTTGGAGCTGCGGCACTGTCCCCTGTTCTAATATCGCCCCAGTTTCCTTGTGTCTCTATGAGTAAATCTTTCTGACCTATATTGACGAGGGCATCTCCAATGGAAGCATCTCCATGTGGGTGAAATTGCATGGATTGCCCTATCACATTGGCTACTTTGTGAAAGCGACCATCATCCATACTTCGCATTGCGTGCAAAATACGGCGTTGAACAGGCTTGAGACCGTCATTAATATATGGTACGGCTCGTTCTAAGATTACATAAGAGGCATAATCCAAAAACCAATTTTCATAGACTTTGCTAATAGTACTGGTACTTTGGGTATTATCTTGATTTTTCATGAAAGCTATTTTGCTTATGGCTTAAAAATACGGTTATTTTGCTATGGTTTTTTGCTAAAAATTTAAGCAAATGCTAAATTAGTGAAAATTTTTAATAAGATAAAATTTCATTCTCAGATTGTAATTTTTTTGCTCTTTTGTTGGGGTTGTAGATTCTGATTAGCAGACTAACAACAATCTTTCTCAATCATATTTTAAGAGATATTAAGAAATATTACTTAATTTAGCGGACATGATTAAACATTAAATCATTCAAAATATTTTTCTAAAAAAGAAAAATCTAAATAATATTACATTTAAAACTTAAATATTCTAAATATTTAAAGTAACTAAAATTTATGCTTCTAACATATAAATTAGAAAGAAAATCTTTATCATTTGTTGAAGAACCTCAGTTAAAACTTTTTGAACAAGATTTTAAGTTAAAAAAAGAAAGTTTTATTGGGATTGAGTATGAAAAAAGGGGATACACTGTAAATGATAAAGTTAATGAAATAATTGATAGCAAAATTCAAACTATAGGATTCTTTTCTGGGGCAGGTGGGTTAGATGTTGGTTCTCAACTTGCTGGGGGTAAAGTAATATCAAGCTTAGACTTTGATAAAGATAGTGTAGCTACAATGAGAAAAAGTAGATATTTCTCACACTCGGAACACTTTCTTAAAGATATTAAAGAAGTTACTGCCTTAGATTATTCTAAAATTATTAAAAATAACAATCCAGAAAAACTAATTTTAGTTGGGGGACCGCCTTGTCAACCATTTTCGAAAGCAGGATACTGGGTAACTCATAAAAATCGTCTTGGAGGTGATGATCCTAGAAATATGATTGGACATTATATGCGTATGGTAGAAGAATTATCTCCTGATGGCTTTTTATTAGAAAATGTTGAAAGCTTACTACACCCAAAAAATAAACAAACTGTTTTGGATTTAGAAGAAGTGATAGATAAACTTAATTATAAACTTATTATATATAAAGCTAACGCATTAGATTTTGGAGTACCACAAAAGCGTAAAAGAATATTTTTTATCTGTTCAAAAAATAAAATAGTTAATGAGCCTTTAAAAACACATGGAGACAGAAAAGAATTACTTGTTGACATAAATTTAAAACCGTATGAGCGAGTAATTGATTGGATAGGAAAGTTTGATTATGACAAGTATTTTGAACCAGAAGAATTAACAATAGGTAAAACCTACGATGAAGAGTTAAAGCAAATTCCTCCTGGGAAAAACTATTTTGCACTAACAAAACGCAATGGGCATTCTAACCCTAAATTTGAAGCTAATAAACGATTTTGGAATTTTTTATTAAAATTACATCCAAATTTACCTTCTTGGACTATAGCGGCACAACCAGGTCCCTGGGTTGGTCCATTTCATTGGAATAATAGAAGACTAAGAGTTCCTGAAATTGCTGCATTGCAGACTTTTCCTGAAGATTATCAATTTGTTGGTACTAGACGTTCAATTCAGAAACAGATAGGTAATGCAGTTCCACCCCTTCTTGGTAAAGCTATTGTTGAACATTTAATTTCTAATATATGATAAAGCCAAAAATAGTCAGCATATTTTCAGGAGTCGGAGGAATTGATTTTGGTTTCGAGAGTGCAGGTTTTCAAACTGTCTTTGCTGCTGATATTTGGAATAAAGCTTGTGAATCTCTAAAAGAAAATCTCTCTGATTGTGAAGTAATTTGTGACGACATTGCAAATATTGACTTTAAAAAAATAAAAGAATCATACGTAGAGATTGATGGATTATTAGGAGGACCTCCTTGTCCACCATTTTCAAAATCACGATTTTACAGAAAAGAAAAAGAACGAGGAATAAATGATATTGACGGATATACAACTGTTTTAAATTACTTTAAAGTCGTTGAAGAATTAAATCCGAAATTTTTCTTTTTCGAAAACGTGCATGGATTTGTTTTCAAACCACACAAAGCAGCATTAGAACTTGTTGAACAGGAGAGTGAAAGATTAGGTTATAAAATTTTTCACGATGTAGTAAATGCTGCTGATTTTGGTATTGCACAAACTAGACAAAGATTTATCTGTATTGGGATAAAAAAAGAGTTGGAAGATTTTAAATATCCTATTCCAACACATTCAAACCCTAATAAGATTGTAGAAGGAACTAAACCATGGGTTACATGTGGTGATATCCTTTCAGATATTGATTTTGATTTACCTGAGGATGAAAAAATGCAAGCTGGTTCTAAACATAAGGATTTATTAAAATTAGTACCACCTGGCGATAACTATCTGTATTTTACAAAAAAAAGAGGTTATTCTGACCCAATATTTAAGTGGCGTTCTCGTTACTGGTCATTCTTATTAAAATTATCTCCTGAAAGACCCTCTTGGACAATCCAGGCGAGTCACTCAAATAACATGGGACCGTTTCATTGGAAGAATAGATTCTTGAGAATTCAAGAAATAAAGCGAATTCAATCTTTTGAGGATAAACATATATTTGTAGGAAGTTTTAGAGATCAATGGAGGCAAGTAGGAAATGCTGTTCCTCCAAAACTAGCCAATGTTTTTGCAAAACAAATAAAACAACAATACTTTAAAGAAAATGAGTGTAAGGAACACAACAATATTGAATCCAAAAGACTTGAGATATCTACTTATTGATAGTCTAAGACTTTATTCTGATAATGTAGTTTTTATTGATGGAAATAACCCATATAGATTTTCTATCAATAAAAAGACATTTTATGTTTTAATAAAAAACGTTCATGAATCAGGTGATGGTAGAGACAATCAAGATGAATGTAGGATTCAAATTTCAAAGTCTAAAAACTTTAATGAAGCATTAAATTCAGGGACTGAAGTTATCATATTTGGTTATTTTGCTGATGAGAAAGTGTTTACGGCTTGGAACCCTTTCTTAATGCGTGATAGATTTAACAAACGCACAACTATTTCTTTATACTCTCGATTTTCGGTTCAAAAAATAGCAGCAAAAGAAAAAATAGCGTCTTATAGAGATAGTAATGGACAATCTGTTATAAGTTTTATACCTGATTATCTTGGTTTATACTTAGAAAATTTGTCTTCTATACACCTTGTTTCAAATGAAGAGTTAAAAGAACTGGTAGAACAGTCCGATTATTTAAACAATGATAATGCAGATGGTGAATTTAATACGTCAGAAGGTAAATTGACAATTACACATGCTAGACAAAGAAGAGACCCAAATTTCAGAAAAAGAGTCTATGATGCTTATAATTATAAATGTGCAATGTGTGGGATACAACTAGAACTTATTGAAGCTGCTCATATAGTTCCTCATTCTCACGAAAAAGGAACTGATGAAATCGATAATGGAATATGTCTTTGTGCTTTACACCATACAGCTTATGACCGTTCATTAATCTATTTTGATGAAAAGTTAAATATTCTAATCAATGAAAGTAAGATGGAGTATTTAGAGAAAGTAGGTTTAGATTCAGGAATAAGAAAATTTGAAAAACTTTCTTTTGACAAAATACAGATACCTGAGAATCATACTCTGAGACCAAATTTAAGCAATGTTAAAATTGCTAATCAAGCAAGAGGAATATTTGAATAATAGTACATTCATCCACAAAAAAATACTAAATTAAACTTCCAAAAAACTCTCTAACACACTCAAAAACGCCGTCTGCTTTTCGGCATGTACCCAATGCCCTGCTTTTGCTATGGTTTGAAGGGAAGCTTTTGGAAAGTGTTTTTGCAAATTGCTCAGTTCGTCTGAGTGAATGTAATCAGAGTTTTCTCCTTTGATGAATAAAGTAGTATCTCCAAAAGTGTAATTTGTTGGCAAAGCATCTCCTACATTGGCTATTTTTTGGTTAATAATATCTAAGTTGATTTGCCAAGAGAAGGTATTATCCTCATTGCGTTGGAGGTTCTTGAGTAAAAACTGACGTACTCCCAGTTCTGGCAACGCTGTTTTAAGGGCTTCGTCTGCCTCTTTGCGTGAGGTGAGTTGGCTTAAATCTAGCCCTGTCAGTGCTTTCAAAATCTGGTCGTGGTGTATGGAATAAGCTCTAGGAGAAATATCTACAATGATGAGTTTTTGCAAATCATGCTCTGCTCCGTATTTACAGGCATAGTGCATCGCTACTTTTCCACCCAAAGAATGTCCTAATAGCATAAAATCACTGATTTGATGTTCTGTTACGAATTCTTCGATGTCTTCACTCATCACTTCATAATCCCAGTCATCGCTCCAGGGAGATTGACCATGATTGCGTAAATCTAGTGCGTAAATTTGATATTTGTCTTCTAGTTTCTTAGCAGTAGACATCCAATTATCAGTTGAACCAAATAGTCCATGCAGAATGACTAAGATTTGTCCTTCTGTTCCGTATTTTTTATAGTTTAGTTTCATATTTCAATTTCAAATAACAGTTTCAGCTTTTTTCATAATTTTAAAGGTCTAAGGAGTTTTATTTTCTAATACTTTCTCAGCTTCTTGAAAACTCACAGGCACGATGCTCGAAACGCCTAACTCAGCCATCACTACTCCATAAAGAATGTCAGTCATTTCCATGCTTCGCTTATTGTGTGTAACCACGATAAACTGCGAATTCGCTGAAAATTCACGGATAATATTGTTAAATTTATCTGTATTGGCATCATCCAAAGGGGCATCTACTTCATCAAAAATACAAAAAGGAGCAGGTTTGAGGAGGTACAATGCAAAGAGCAAAGAGGTAGCAGTCAGGGTTTTTTCACCTCCTGAAAGTTGGTCAATCGTCAGTGGGCGTTTTCCTTTGGGCTGTGCTACGATGTCTATTTTAGACTCAAGTGGGTTTTCAGGGTCTAAGAGTTTGAGGTCTGCTTGGTCTTCGGCAGAAAAAAGTGAGCGGAACACCTTGATAAAGTTTTGTCTTATATTCTCATACGCTTCCATAAAAGCTGTGCAAGCAAAGGCTTCCGTCTCCGAGATGGTTTTCATCAATGACTTTTTGGAAGATTCAAGGTCTTTCTTCTGCTCATCTATAAAGTTAAATCGTTCTTCTTGGGCTTGGTATTCTTCCATTGCCATCGGATTTACAGTGCCAATATTATCTAAGCGGTTTTTATATTGAGCTGCTTTTTCTTTGAGTTCAATTTCGGTGAGTTCTTGCAACTCCTCTTCTATAGTAGCTTCTTGAATAGATTGAGTACTGATTTCAAATTCTGCTGCCAGTCTTTCCCTTAGCCCTGTGAGTTCTAGGTTGATTTCATATTGCTTTTTTTCTAATTCTCTTAGTAACATTTCCTGGTTTTCACGGTTGGTTTGGGTTTCACGCAAAGCCTTTTCCTTGTCATTTCTCTGGGCACGGAGTTCGTAAAAGTCTTTTTCTACACTTCTGAAGTTTTTTTCGTAGCCTTCTGTTTGGCTGTGTAAATCTTGCAAGGTTTCATCATAATTCTCTTCATTTTCTAGAAAACCTTCTAACTCTCCTTCCGTGTTGCGCAGTTCACCTTCTTGCTTGGTGAGTCGCTGTGCAATGTCTTCGTGCTGTTTTTCTAAAAATCCTAGCTCTTGTGTGAGGTTTTGTGTACGATTTTCTAATTGATAGCCTTTGAGGTTTTCCTCATTAAACTGAGTTGTTTGTAGGCTTAGTTTTTCATTTTCCTCTGAATAAGAGTCCCTTAAATCATCTACTCGTTCTCTCAAATCTTCTATTTCGGTTTGCTCTTCTTGCACTTTTGGAAAAAGCTCATTGGTCTCTTCTTGAAGTTCATATATTTTTTCTTGGGCTTCTTCATGCCAACCTTGGTTATTCTCTACGACTTTCCCTAGTTGTTCTTTTTTGCTTCGGAGACTGATAAACTGCTCATTGATTTGATTTACTTTTCGAGTAGTATTCTCATAGGCTTCTTTGAGCGATTTGTTTTCTTTGAGATTTTTCAGGTTAGAAAGTGAAAATTTTAAATCTTCTTCTATGGTATGAATTGCCTGCTCCAATACTTCTATTTCACGCTTAAGTCTTTCTAGGTTTTTAGCTCCCCCTAGTCTTTTCCCCTCTGATGCTCCTACTGAGCCACCTATGATTTGATAATTTCGTTTGATGACTTCTCCGCTCAAGGTTACAAACTGATGCCGTGGATTGGGATATTCTTCTAAAAAGCTGACATCGGGCAAGATATACAACTCACCCAAAAGATGATATAACAATGGCTCATGTGCCTTTTCTCCACTGATGACTTCCAAGGCTTTGACAGGCTGAGAATCCGTATTATTTTTTAACTCGGAAAGGTCTAACCCTCCAAAAAACATATTAGGCTCTTGTTCGGAAGTCTTAATAGCAACTCCCTTCGGAATCACTATTTCGGAAAGTTCTTCTAATATAAAAAAGTTTGCTTTGCCTTTTTTAGCATTTTGCAACAAATTGATGGCTTCTAAGGCTTCCTCTTTAGTATTGACTACATAATAATTAATCCAAGGATTGAGGTAGCTTTCTATGGCTCGCCTGTATTTTTCTTCACAGACAATCAAATCTGAGAGTAAGGGTACGTTTTCTGCCCAACGGTTTTCTTTTTGTAAAAACTGAATGGCTTGGGGAAAGCCTTCTAGATTACTCAAAAAAGATTGTGTGAGCTGATATTCATTTTGGCGAGCATCTTTTTGGCGTTGTTGCTCGGCTAATTTTTCACGTTGAGTCTGTATTTTTTGTTCTAAAGCTTTGATTTCATCCTCTCTAAGGCTTTGCTTTTCTTGAAAAGCTTGCAGTTCTTGCTTGGCTTCTGCTAAGTCAGATTGACATTTTTCAAGTGCTTGGTCATAGTCTGTAAGTTCAGCTTCTAGGGTTTGGTTCTGAGAGGCAGCTTTTTCTAGTTCTTGCTTGGCAGAGTTGAGTTGGCTCTTTTTGATTTCAAAACGTTGGTTAATTTGATTAATCCCATTGAGTTTGGCTCTGTAAAGTTCTTCTTGACTTTTGAGACGACTCTGTAATTCTAAGGTTTTTTGTTTTTGAATTTCAAGTACACTTTGTAGCTGTGAGCGTTGGCTCTGAGCCTCTTGCCATATTTTCTCAGCAGAGTCTCTTTCTGCTTCAAGTTGTTGCGTTTTTTGCTTAATGAGGGCTTGTTGATTGATATCTTGCTCTATCTGAAGTCTTATTTTCTCTATTTTTTCATTTAAGAAAAATATCTTTTCTTTCCTGATTTTCTTTTCATTTTCAAGGTTTCTGATTTTACCTTGATGCTCATTCAATAGCTTTTGCTTGTAGGCAAGTGATTGCTCAAAATGCTCTATCTTGGTTTTTTCTTGCTCTAGCTCCTGTTCTATCTGTCTAAGTTGTGCTGTGAGAGTATCTCTTTTTTGTGTCTCAGTTTGTAGTTTTTGGCTGAGGTCTAGCTGCGTCCGCATAAATCTTCCCAATGCTTTTTGAGCATAGGCAAGGCTATGATTTCTATATTTTTCTTTGAGTTTAAAATATCGCTCGGCTTGTTTGGCTTGTCTCTCAAGGCTACGAAGGTTTTTTTCTAATTCAAAAAGTATATCCCCTACCCTATTCAAATCCTTGTCCACAGACTCTAACCTGACAAGTGATTCCTTTTTTCTGATTTTATACTTAGAAATTCCTGCTGCTTTTTCAAATAAATCTCTTCTTGAGTTTTCTTTATCACTCAAGATGTCATCTACTTTTTTGAGTTCTATAATTGCATAGCTATCTGGCCCAATGCCCGTATCTAAAAAGAGGTTTTGAATATCTTTGAGTCTGCATTTTACATCATTGATGAGGTATTCACTATCTCCTGAGCGATGATAACGGCGAGTAATGGTTACATACGCAAACTCTGAGGGCAAGAGTGAGCGAGTATTATCAAAGGTAAGAGAAACCTGTGCTACTTGGGCTGCTTTGCGGTTTTGTGTTCCATTAAAAAGGATATTTTCCATTTTATCGGAGCGAAGGGATCTAGTTTTTTGCTCTCCTAAGACCCATCTGATAGCATCTACTACATTGGATTTACCACAGCCATTAGGACCTACGATTCCTGTTACGCCTTTGTCAAAAGTAAGGCTGACTGCCTCACCAAAACTCTTAAACCCTTTTATCTCTAATTTGCTGAGTTGCATTTAGCTTTATTTTCCTGCTTATTTTTATTGAAATGACTTTCAAAGTTAAAACTAAATCGTATATTTGGGAGAGGATTAACACTAAAATTCACGATTTCTGTAAGTAATGTTTTTCAAAACATCATTTAAACCCTACAAATATGGAAGATTCTTTTCAAATATTTATTTATATTGCTCTGGCTGCCGTATATTTTTTCTTTAGCTTAAGTGGCTCAAAAGACAAGAAAACACCTCCTAAAAAGGTCTCTAAACCTGCTCAAAAAAGTTTACAAGACATTTTGAGAGAGATACAAGGTAATTTTACTCCTGCCCCTACTACCACCAGTACTTCTACTTCTAGTGCATTTAATACTAAACCTGAACAACCGAGTGCAAAAAGTCTTCAAGAACTCTTGGATGAAATAAAAGCAGAGCAAAGAGCTGCTAACTTAGAAGAAAGAGCAGAAGATTTTGAAGAAGATGTTTTTGATTCGAGGTTTAGAAGTGATTTTGAATCGGGTAAAAATGTTGATTGGGATAATCGTATTAAAATCAACCATCCCAAAAAACCTGAACTTGACTCAGATAACAGGCATTTATCTCCTAAGAAAAACCCGAGTGCATTTCGTAAAATATTGCGAAACAAGGCAAGTTTAAAGCAAGCCTTCATTCTGAGTGAGATTTTTAATAAGAAATTTTAAATAAGATTCCTCTATTAGATACGGACTCAAGTTTAGGTAAAGCATTCCATCATAGCATATTCCTATCCTTTTTGTACTTTAGCAAAAAAAGAAAATGGGCAGATATATCAATTTATTTACAGACTTTGGTTTTAAAAAAATCTTTGGCTCAGAAGAAAACAAGGACATTTTACTAGATTTTCTAAACACACTTTTAGCCGACAAACGAACCATTATTGATTTACAATACCTCAACACAGAGCGTCTAGGAAATAATATTTTGGAAAGAAAAGCTGTTTTTGATTTGTATTGTGAAAATGATAAGGGTGAAAAGTTTATCGTAGAACTGCAACGAGCCAAGCAAGAGTTTTTTAAAGAACGTAGTATTTTTTATGCAAGCAGAGCCATAGAAGAACAATCCGAAATGGGCAAATGGGATTATAATTGGCAGGCAGTTTATACGATTGCCATTATAGATTTTGAGTTTTCAGGAATGGGACACACGAATGTAAAATCTGATGTAATTCTATATGATTTAGAAAACCAAATGAAATTCACAGATAAATTACGTTTTATCTACCTAGAAATGCCCAAATTCAATAAAACTGAGGCAGAATTAGAAAGCAATTATGATAAATGGCTCTATTTGCTCAAAAATATTTCTGATTTAGATGAAGTTCCAGCTAAATTACAAAAAGTCTTATTTGAAAAAGTTTTTAATATAGCAGAAGTAAGCAATTATACTCCCAAAGATCGCAAACAATACGAAGAAAGCTTGAAAGAATATCGTGATTATTACAATACCATCGCCACTGCCGAAAAAGAGGCAAGAGAAGAAGGAAGAGA
>Ga0163144_10008261_pt1 | contig 22546 bp, 16 predicted proteins | sample OliLak19BULKMAT1_FD_123175 | JGI IMG/M metagenome (GOLD analysis project Ga0163144, IMG submission 123175) | Freshwater microbial mat bacterial communities from Lake Vanda, McMurdo Dry Valleys, Antarctica - Oligotrophic Lake LV.19.BULKMAT1 | ecosystem: Environmental > Aquatic > Freshwater >...
GTCGGGCCCCGCTTTGAGGCCCGATCCTGCCGATCATCCCGCCGCTGTCACGTGGGGAAATCTGGTTGTCGTCACTGGGGAATTCTAGTTGTCGCTGAGCACGTGATCGTCGCTGCCGCAGAAGAGCCACGCTTTGCGGCCCAAGGCTACGGCCTTGATCGCGCGCTCCGACCGGCTGTTGTCGAGCGCGAGGCGCCCGTCGTCGAAGAAGCGGACGAGCGCGTGGCGCTGGTTGTGCGCGTACTCGAGCGCGGAGCGGACGTAGCCGCGCTGCTTGCGGAGCGCATGGAGGTGCCTGGTGCGGCCAAGAGCGTGAGCGTGGCGATCGACCGCGTCGCGGTGCCGTTGGAGGAGATCGAGATCGTCGGCGACTTCGGAAAAGACCGCCCGACACGGGTCTGGCACATGGCCCACGCTGCCGCGCTGACGCTGCACGACGCCAACGGGCATGCGTTGCACACGATTCGCTATGCGTGCATGCCCGAGGGCGATCTTCACGAGATGGACGGGGCGCTGCAGGCCGACCTGATGCACGTGCTGTCGCTGCGGCCGAAGCTCGATGTCGTCCTGCTCGGCGACGGCGCGAGCGAGGTCCGACGGCGGCTCGACGGCGTCGTCGACGGAGTGGCGGACGCCGCATGGGATCTCGTGGACTTCTGGCACGCCGTGGAGAAACTCAGCGAGGCCGCCCGCGCGATCGCAGGCGGGAAGGATTCCGACCAACGGATCCGGCAATGGAAGGGTGGCTGCTGGAGGTCGACGATGCCGCGTTGCGCATTCACGCCGAGCTGGTGCCGCACGCCGGCAAGAAAGCCGTCGACGAGGCTTCGACCTCCGCGCGAACTGCGTGGGCCCCTCCGCTCAGGTTGGGATCCACACCCTCCAGACCCATCTGAACGGTCGAGCAGTCTGCCGAGGTCGATGAGCGCACAGTTGGGCGGTTGGTTTCCGGGTCGCGACCTGTCGCGGATCGCAGCCTCGATGAGCCGCGAATGCACCGCCTCCAAGAATTCGCTCGCCTTCACCGCCTTCAAACTGGCTCGCGCGAGGTCGCGACCGTCGGGCGCCGCGGGCCGCGACTACTGAGCGACGAACGTCGTCTGCAGCAGCCCGCCTGACCACATGCACATGCCCTGGCCGGTCTTGAGCTTGGCGACCCCCTCGGCTCCCTCAAGGGCGATGATGCAACAGGTTGGCATCATGATCGGCCCAGGAGGATCCTCAGGGTCCCAGTCCGAAGTGATAAACATCAGAATGTCCCCGTCGTTCACCGTGTGCGAGAACGCGGGCCAACTCGCAACATACGTATCCGAAAGGAACGGCGAAGCATGCAATTGCTCGGAGTACGCACAAGAAGTCTTGCTCGGGGCCCGAAATGCATTGAAGAACGGATCGGGAGCGCAAGCACCGGGAGTATCCCAGCAATACCCGGTGGTATCCTCGAAGTGGACGTAGACGCCGAATGCATGGCCGTACGCTGGTTCACACTGCTCCGTGCCCACGCTGCAGACCTGATCGGCGGGGCACTCATCGTTCGTAGTGCAGCCCGGCCCGGGTGGACACGCCTCACCATAGTCGGCGCAACATGTGCCCAGTCCAGCACAGGTGGGCGTGCAGAAGCAATCGCCTTCCCCGTCAGGAACCCCCTCGCCGCAGTGATTCACGCACGAGCCCGGTGTCGTGCCGGTGTCCCCGGTGTCATCGACGCCGCCACTTTCCTCGCCCGTTTGCGGCCCCGTCGGAGCGCTCCCGCCACCCTGGTCGATGCAAATGTCCTCATCACAGGCGAGGCCGAACTGGCAGAGCCCATCCAAGCATGGGCACTCTTCCTGTCCGGGCGGACAATCGCCGGTATCAGGGCTCGACATACTTCCTTCGGTCTGAATCTGATTCTGAGCTTCGAACCGGGCTGGGCACGCGCCGAGCCCGACCAGAAGCATCATCGCGCAGCGGTCACTGATCGAACGGGCTCGTCGTGTTCTCATGACTGGCTCTTTCGGAAGGCTGGGACTTCGTCGGCTGCAGGTTGAGTGGGTAGTCGCCGGGCGGCAACCCGGACGGCAGGTTGAGCCGGTTCAGACATGTGTCGAGAAGCTGGTACTTGGGCGCGCGCGCCACCTCGTAGTCGCCGCCCCCACGCACGCGGATCGTGAGGCTCTGCGGCGTCAGGACGTTGTGCCCGCACTTCGCCATGACCGCAGCCTTCAGCCGTCTCTCGTGAGCCTTGCTCGACGCCTTCTTCTGGCTGCGCGCTAGTGGTCCGATCGTCGGCGACGGCGCGGGAACCGGCTCGCTGGGCCGTGCCTCGTCCTGTTCCTCGGGCGCGTCGGCGCGTACCGGCTCTTTCGCCGGCTGGTCTCGGTGCGCGTTGGTACGGTCGCTGGCTGGCGGCGATTCCTCGGGCAGCGGAGGACGCTCCTCACCCAGCACACCCAGGGTTCTCTCGACCTCGTTGGAGCTCGGTTCACGGGCGATCAGCTCACCGGCCGCCGCATCGGCGCTCGTGTCCACGGCCTGGTCGCTGCGCTCGAACGAGGTGACCCCGAGAATCACGCAGAGCACGAGCACGACGCCCAGTGCGAGCGCAGCCAGGCTGCCGCGGCTCAGCCTGCGCAGCGCCCCCGTGACCTGATGTGACGACGACGCCCGCCGCAGCACCGACTCGGGCCGTGCGGTGAGGATCGCTCCGTCCAACCGCCCCTGGAAGCTGTGCCCGTCGCCGACGGCGAACGCCGCCATCAGCTGCTCGGTGGAACCGAATCGGTCGCCGGGTTTCTTCGCCAGGGTGCGAGCGATGATAGCGTCGACGGCCGGATCGAGGCCCTGGACAAGCGCGGAGAGTCGGGGGACAGGTTCGGAGGCGTGCTTGACCAGCACGTCGATAAACGTGTCGCCCTCGAAGGGTGGTCGGCCGGCAAGCAGCTCGAAGAGCATGGCGCCGACGGAGTAGATGTCGGCACGAGCATCGACGTCCGAGCCACGCGCCTGTTCCGGCGACATGTACTCGGCAGTACCCATGATCACGCCGGTCGCCGTCAGCCCGTGGTCGGTGTCGGTCTGCTTGGCGATCCCGAAATCGAGTAACTTGATGAAGTCGGGGTTGTGGGCGTGGCGGATCCGGAAGCAGTTCTGCGGCTTGATGTCGCGGTGAACGACACCGACCGCATGGGCGGCCGAGAGCGCGCGGCAGACCTGCATCACGAAATCTCTTGCACGTGGCCACGGCATCGGCCCTTCGCGCGCCATGGTCTCTGCGAGCTCCTCACCTTCGAGGTACTCCATCACGCAAAACACGATCCCATTTTCGGTGCGCCCGACATCGACGATGTCGACGATGTTCTCGTGTCGGAGGCGCGCGACGGTCCGCGCTTCGCCGAGGAAACGCTGCACGAAATCCGGCCGCACGGCCAATTCGGGTCGCAGGATCTTCACCGCGACGGCCTTGTGCATGAGTGTGTGCGCGGCCTGGTACACGACCGCAGCGCCTCCGCTACCTTGAAGCCTGAGGAGCCGGTACCGGTCTAGCAGCACCGTGCCCGCGAGATGCTCGACGCCTCGCTGCGCGGAGGCGAGGTCCTGGAAGACCTCGTCGGTGCTCGGCAATCGCTGGCGCTTCTCGGTGCTCATCGACGTCTTGGCTCAGATCAGAAGCGGAAATGGATGCCGCCGGGGGCCGCGGCTGCACGGCCGGTGCCCAAGCGCTTTCCGCGGAGGCCGGCGACGAGGAGACCGATTCCGACGCCGAGAAGCGCGACTCCGGGGATCGCCAAGCCGAGCGTGGTCCCGGACGAGCGTCGCCACGCATCGAGTGCAGCGGAGGCTTCCGGGCACGTCGGCTCGCCCGCGCAGGCGCCGACGGCATCGTTGTTCTCGTCGAGGTGCTTCTTGGCGCGGGGCGCGAACGCCAGACCCGCGATCAGCAGGATCCCCCCGACCCCGGTGAGGACGGCACCACTGATCGCGAGTGGGCCGACTCCGCGTTCGCGCCTCTGCGCGTTGGTGGTATCTGGAGGAGGCGGAGGAGACGAAGCCAACGTTGCCGCGCGAGGGACTTCCATCGACGGCGTCGCGGTAGTCTCCGGCAAGCGTCGGCGCAGGTCTTCGATGTATCGCTCCGCCTCTTCCCAGCCGGGCCGCGACTTCGCCCCGTCCCCGTACGCGCCTCGAAGTTGCGCCTTGTACGCGTTCAGGATCTCGACGCTTCGCTCGAGCTGGGTCTCGCTGCGCTGATCAATCTCATAGCCGCCGACGAGACCAACGACTTCGCGGCGCCTGCCTTCGCTCGAGGCGAGCTCGGGCAGTTGCTCGAGCGCCTCCCCGGCCTTCTCGAGGAAGAGGTCCCAGTCGCGGCCCTCCAGCGCCCGATCGATCTCGTCGCGCAGAGCTTCATCGGCCTTGCGCTCGGCCTGGCTCGGATCCCTTTGCATTGGGCGCGTGACCGATGTGGCGGACCCTCGGGCGACGCCCGTGAAGGGCGCGCACACGAGCGCCAACGCCACGCTGACCGATGCGCACCGACGGGCGAGCGCCCGCGCGGCGAGCTGGAGCCCCCCGAAGCCGACCGAAACCTCAGCAAGCATCACCGGGGAGCTTGCCACAAACAGAACCTTTGGCGTTCTGTTTCACGGAGACGGTCCCGGACAGCGTCCCCGGGTGCCGAAACGCGTCCGGGACACCGGCTTTCAGGATCTCCTAACGACGATCGGGGGAAATCTGCATGGGCTCCGCCGTGAACTTGGACTCACGCAAGCGGCGCTCGCGGAGGATCTCGATGTCGCCGTAGAGCATCTGCGCGGCGTCGAGGGAGGCTATCGGCGACCGTCGCTTCATCTTCTCCACCGCGCCGCGGATCGCTTGCGGGTGGATCTCACTGCGTTCTTCCGGCAGGTCCAAGCGCCGGCCCGGAATCCTGGGCGACCACGCCGAGGGTAAGGGATGGTCTGGCTCTCATCCCCACGGCACCGCGTCGCCGTCACTGGACGTGCTGGTTCGCGTTGCGGACGGCCTCGGAACCGAACCGTGGAGGTTGCTCCGTCGTTCTCGGCTAGCGAACCCGCCACGCAAGCCCGGGCGGCCGACGCCGTCCCGGGCGCGACGTGGTCGCGTGACGGCTGGACTCTGCGTGACGGGCGTTTCCGCCTCGAGCGTGGCGCCTGTCGGGTCGGGCGCCGTCACGCACGCAACCCCGGCGGAGCGCGCGGAGGCATGCTGGAACCGCGCGCCGCGACCGGATCGACCCGCCTGGAATCAGGCGAGACGCGTACGCGTTGGCGAGACCGAGAACCTTGTACGTGATGGACAACGCGAAGGAGATCGAAGAGTTGCGAAACGATGTCGTGCGTGCGCGTCGGGGCGTCCGGCACCTCGAGAATCAGCTGCGTCGTCGACAGGCCGGTAGCAGCGGCCACGCCGAGACGGCGCAGCAACTCGAGGCGCGCCGAGCGAAGCTCGACGCGGCGGTGCGAAGACTCGATGCCGCGACCGCGATTTCGCGCGGCTACCCCGAATGGCCGCGTCGGCGCTGATGGTCAGCTAGAGACCAGCCGGACCCCTGATCGATAGTCGCTCGAACCGGAGCGGCAACGCTCGCTACCACGACCGGACAAGAGGCATGCGCATGTCGAACCTCGTCTCGTGCAACAGGATCTGCGCACCGCGGCGAGAGCGGAGCCCGATCCCCACCGGTGCCTGCAAGTTCACCGTCGGCGGTTCCGGCTCCGGCGGCACGCAGCAGATCGCGAGCACCGCGATCTCCTCGTCCGACGCCAGCTCGCAGAACGCGAGCGCGCGGCGGACATCCTCGATCGGGTAGTCGGGCATGAACGAAGCCGCATCGATCACGAGGAGCGCGAGATCGGAGTCGTCCACGGCCTGCAGCCAGCGGAACGCCGAGGTCGGTCGGTTCTGCACGAGCACGAACGCCGTGGCGTGGGCGAAGCCGGGGATGCCGAGCGGGAAGTGGAGCAGTTGGTCCTCGGGCGCTTCGATCTCGCCAAACCGTGTCGAGCGGATCAGCCGTGTCGCCGGGCCAGGGACTGGAGTTCGAGGATCTTGATCGCGCGGTCGCGGATTAGCGCGCGCGACACGGCGATCAGGCTGGACCTCACCGCTTTCGCTTGCACGTGGTGGAGGCGAGGACTGGATGATGACTTCGCGTTTCGCCATGAAATCAGCGCTGCTGGTAGAGGCACAAGATCGTCGCCCAGTTGTACGGCAAGTTCGGCGTCGCGTCTTCGAGTTGCTCTGCGCACTCGATCGCCATGCGGATCATGGTCGTGAACACGCGGATCGGACGGTCGTGAGCCAGCGTGAAGACGGCCAGTGCTGCCCGGCCGCGCTCTACCGCCAAAGGTGGAGCCGATCGATTCGCCGGAGGAGATCGCGGAAGCCTTTGCGGCTCTTGTACCCCGCGCGCTCGGCCGCAGCGTCGATGTCCCCCCCGGTCTCCGCCAGCAGCCGATCGCAGTACCGAGTCTCCAGCGCCGCTCGCATCCGCTCGAGCGCCTCCGGCAGCGGCAACGCATACAGCACCTCGTCCGCGAGCGCCTTGGTCGGCACCGGGTTGTCCTCCGCGATGATCTCGTGCCGCGTGATCCCGCCGTGCTGCGCGAGGTATGCGGCGCGCTGGATGGTCTGCTTGAGCTGCCGGGTGTTGCCGGGCCACGACAGCGAGCGCAGCCGCACCATCGCGTCCTCGCTGACCACCGGCATGCGATCGATCCGCTTCTCCTGGACCATCTGCCACAGGAAGTGCTGCGCGAGCACGGCGATGTCCTCGGTCCGGTCGCGCAGCGGCGGCACGCGCAGGACGATCGGCGCGATCCTCTGATAGAGGTCGTGGCGGAAGCGTCCGTTCGCGACGTCGGTCGGCAGATCACGAAGCGTCGCCGACACCACCCGCACGTCGACCTTGCGGATCCGCGTCTCGTTCACGCGAATCACCTCGCCGCGATCGACCGCGCGTTGCAGCTTCGGCTGCAGCTCGAGCGGAAGCTCGCCGATCTCGTCGAGCAAGAGCGTGCCGCCATCGGCCTCCTCGAAGCAGCCCGGATGATCCGTGGTCGCGCCCGTGAACGCCCCCTTGCTGAAGCCGAGGATCGCTCCCTCGGCCAGCTGGGGCGCGAGCGCGCCGCAGTCCATGACCACGAACGGACCCGCGCGACCCGACGCGGCATGGATCGCGCGCGCGACCTCCTCCTTGCCGGTCCCGGTCTCGCCGAGCACGAGCACCGCGAGGTGCCACGGCGCCACGCGTTCGAGCGCAGCGAACAGCTCGCGCGCCGCGTCGCTAGTGCCGCACAGGTTGCCGAAGGTGCTGCGCTCCGACAGCGGCACGTCGGCGACCTGCTCGCCCATGTGGAGGCGGAAGTGGCAGCGCCCGGCCTGGAACTCCGCGCCGTCGATCAGCACGATGCGCTGGTCGATGCGTCCACGGCCGACCCAGATTCCGTTGTGGCTGTCGAGGTCGCGCAGCAGGACTGCGCCGTCGACGAGCGTCAGCTCGAAGTGCGCCGCGCTGATCGACGAGTCGGTGAGCTTGACGTCGACACCTTCGCCACGGCCACAGACCGCGCGCTCGGTCGCGACCTCGAACCGCCGCCCCGCGTCCGCACCGCCTGTCACCTCGAGCTCGATCCGGCGCAAGCGATGCCGCACGGCTTCGCCCGGCTTCGGGACCTGCAACGTTTCCGTGAGACGGTCGGCAGGGATGTCACGCGTCCCAGTCATGGCCTGGCAAGAATGCACGAGGACCACCGGAACCGCGTCTTCCCGTTTGGCGCACCGCGTCTTCCCGAGCGATGCCGGCAGCGGCCGCGCGCCGACCTATGGTCGCGAGATGGTGGAGTGCGCCCGGTGGCATGGCCGTTGCTGTGTCTGGGCGAACCCTCGCTTCGGGCTGCGGCCAAACGGCCACCGCATCCGTCGCGGATGATGCCTCTAGCCCGTGTCCCTGCTCGGGATACAACCTCGTTCGAGTCGCCATGATCGTCTCCTCGCTGCTGTCGCTCACGCTCTCGCTGTCGCTCGCCGTCTCGTTGCCGCCCGCGTCGGCAAGGGCGGAGCACGAGGCGACGCGGACCGATTCCGCTACCGATGCCAAGGCCGAGCCGACGTCGATTGTCGTGACCGTCTCGAGCAACCTCGGCAGCGAGGACGGGGGCGAGGATGGAGGCGCCGTCGAGAGCGTCGTGCGCGAGACCGTCGTTCGAAGACTGCAATCGCACGGCCTCGCCGTCGGGGAGCGCGGCACGACGCGGATCGTCGTGCAGATCGAATGGGTCGACGAAGCGCGCGACGGCTATGCGCTGCGCTACGACGTCGTGACGCCGTGGCAGCCGCAGACCGAGCGCACCAGCCGATGTGCTCGTTGCGGCTCCGACGAGCTGGTTGCGCTCATCGAACAGGATGTCGATGGCCTGCGGCCGGAGCTCGAGGCCAAGCCGGCGCCCCCACCCAAGCCGGCCATCTTTGTCCACACGCCACCGCCGACGAAGCCTTCGCGACGGCTCGGCGCGATGGGCATCGCCGGGGTCGCCACCTTGGCCGCCGGATTCGTGGCCACGGTGCCTGGCATCGTGCTGGCGGCGATCGGCGACAGCAGCGGCGTCGGCCCGGAGGATTCGGAGCTCCTCGAGGTGACGGCTCGGCGAACGCCGGGCCTCGTGCTGGTCGGCGTCGGCACGGCCGCGATGATCGTCGGCGCAGTCTTGCTCGGTGTGGATCAGCGTCGGCGAAGGCAGCGATCGACGCGCACGCCCCACGTCGCGGTCACCTCGCTCGGGCTCGGGATGCGATGGTAGAGCGGAAGGATCCGGCGGACCCCATGTCGATACCTCTTCAGCAGCGCGCAGGTGGGCCAGGCTATCGCTTCGGGCGCTACACGCTGATTCGCCCGCTCGGCGTCGGTGGCATGGCGCAGGTGTGGCTCGCACGCAAGGACATCTACGGCGGCACTCAGAAGATCGTCGCACTCAAGTTGCCCGCCGACCTGCTCGGGCTCGACAAGGTGAAGGTCGAGTCGTTGCTCAACGAGATCGCGATCACCTCGCAGTTCTCGCACTCGAACATCGTGCACGTGTTCGATGCCGGGGTGCACCGCGGGGTCGTCTACATCGAGCTCGAGCGCGTCGATGGCATCGACCTCGACCAGATGTTGCACGTGATGCGCATGCGCCACTCGCCGATGTCACTCGGCGTGGCCGTGTACATCTGGCGTTCGATCCTGGAGGGGCTCCACTACGCGTACACCTACGCTCGCGAGGGCAAGCCGCACCCGGTGATCCACCGCGACCTCAACCCCAGCAACGTGCTCATCAGCTCGTCGGGTGAGGTCAAGGTGATGGACTTCGGCATCGCGAAGATGCTCGGCAACGAAACCTCGGGCGCGCACATCAAGGGCAAGATCCGGTACATGCCGAGCGAGCAGGCCCGCGGGCACAGCTCGACCCGGGTCGACATCTACGGTACGGCGGCGATCTTCTGGGAGTTGGTGGAGGGCAAGCGGTTCCGCGATCACGTCTCCCCGGCGCGGATGTTCGACCACGTGCTCTCGGGAGCTCCGGAGCCGATCACCTCGCCGCGAGTGGACGACCAGCTGCGCCAGCTCTACGAGAAATGCACCCACAAGGACCCGGAGCAACGTCCGGCGAGCCCGGCCGAGGTGCTCGAGGAATTGAAGCTGTGGCTCGGACGTGTGGCCGACGCATCGGACCTCCGCGAGTTGTACACCTGGCAGCTCGAGGCGAAGCGGCACTCGGGCTTCACGCATGGGGACTTCGAAGCCCCCCACGACATGATCCGGATGGTCGAGATCTTGCGAGCGATCGACCAGCAAGAGGTGGAATCGCCGAGAGACCTGGAGCCCGCGCCTGGGTTGCCGACGCCCGCGGGTTCTGATGCAGCCGCCGACGCGCCGTCGTTCGTCCGTCGGCCCTACCGCTCGTCGGATTTCCGGCCGCCGAACATCCCGATGTCGACCGCCGCGCCCACCGAAGATGCGCCGATCCCCGGGCGAGAGCCGCCACTCCCCCAGCCGCCGCGCGCCGTGTCACCACGCATCGAGCCCGCCGCGGCAGAGCCGACGCGGATCGAGGTTGGCACCCTGCCGCGCGGAGCTCCGGACATCAGCGCCACGGAGATCCTCGCGGTGAGGTTCGCGAGTCCGACCGTAGGTGCAGCCCCGCAAGTGCGTGCACCCGAGCCGACGCGGAGCACCGACCGCCGCGAGTCGCCGACCGTGATCGTCGATCGGGGGACGACGCGCCGCACGATCATGCTCGGCGGCGTCGTGGCCGTCTTCGCCACCGCGTTGATCCTGGTCGTCGTCACCTTGTGGCCACAGGCCGAGCCGCCCGCGAAGACGGCGAGCCCCCGACCCGCCGCGGTCGAGACCCAGAGCGAACCGGTCCTCCCGAGCGGCCCGGTGTTGAACCCGGTGATCGCCGTGGCCCCGCGGCCGAGCGCGCCGTCGGACGCTAGTGCCTCGAGCGCTCAGCCGCCGGCCGGCGATCTGCGCGAGCAGGCGCCGACCAGCGACGCCGCAGGACCGGACCTCGCGCCCGCGGATGCGAAGGTCGCGGCGGAGGTCGTGCCCGCGAGTGCGAAGGTCGAGCCTGTGCCATCCGCAGCGCCCGAGCCGGTCGAGCCCCCGGCGCCGGCAGTGTCTCCGACGGCGCCGCCGAAGCCGAAGGCGCCCAAGCCCAAGGCGAAGCCCACGATGGTCGAGGTGCGACTCGCTCCGCACTTCGCCGAGGGCGAGCTACGGATCGGCAAAAAGACCTTCGCGATCACCAAGACGATCGACGTCATGTTGCCGGCCGGCACGCACTCGATCGCGTGGCGTCTGGACGCGAGCTCGAGCTGGCGGAAAGCTGGCCGGCTCCACCTCAGCCCGGGCAACCTCTATACGGTGCGACTCGGAGCGAGCGGCGTGCTGGTGAGCTCATCACCAAAGGGGCCGCCATGACCGCGCCGCGCGAGTTCGAGGACTCCGGGCGCATGCGCTACGGCGGCGATGTGCTGCGGGACAAAGACGCCCTCGGCAGCGGTGACCTCGTCGCCGCGGGCAAGTACCGCATCAAGGGCGTGCTCGGGCGGGGCGGGATGGCCACCGTGTACTCGGCGGTGCGCGAGCGCGACGGCTTGCCGGTCGCGATGAAGGTGATGAAGGAGAAGTACGCGAAGCGCGGCGACATCGAGTATCGCATGCGCAACGAGGTCGAGCTCGCGGCGGAGCTTTCCGGACATCCCAACGTGGTGCGATCGCTGGACACCGGCCGGCTCGCGGAGTGCGACGACGCGCCGTATCTCGCGACCGAGCTGGTCCATGGGCCACCGCTATCGCTGGTGGTGATCATGGAGCGTCCGATGCTCGCGCGCCGCGTGTGCACCATCGCGCTCGAGCTGGCCCGCGCGCTCGAGGCCCTGCACGCGCGCGGCATCGTGCACCGCGACGTGAAGCCCGACAACGTGATGATGGTGACCGAAGGCGACCGCGAGGTCGTGAAGCTGATCGACTTCGGGCTCGCGTCGCGGATCCGGACGCCGCACGCAACGTCGGCGCGCGTCACCGAGGTCTTCGAGCGACCGGGCACGAAGCACTACATGGCGCCCGAGCAGCTGCTCGGCAAGCCAGCGGCGCCGGCGATGGACGTCTACGCGCTCGGTTGCACGATGTACGAGATGCTGCTCGGCTCGCCGCCGTTCGGGCAGCGCAGCGAGGACGAGGTCGTGGCGCGCAAGCTCGCGGCCGACCAGCCGCCGTTCTCGATCACCGGTCATCGACGCGATCTCCCGACATCGCTGGAGGCGCTGGTCGATGCGTGCTTGGTGCGCGAGCCCGAGCAACGGATCACGTTCGCGGTCTTGTGCGAGGGGCTGGAAAAGGTGCTCGCCGAGATCGGTGGTGCGTCGACGAGTGCGAGCGCAGTGATCCCGCCGGTGCGTCCGAGCGATTCGGGCAACGCGGCCAATGCGGGCGTCGCACAGACGCAAGCGCCTGCGGACGTGGTGGTTCCGACGGCGGATCGGCGGTGGCGAGCATGGGCGGGCGTCGCGATCCTTGCGGTGCTGACGTTCACTGGGCTCGCGTGGTGGCGTAGCGACGCGAAGCAGGAGGCTTCGACCAGCAGCATTCCGCGGGCGGGGGATGTCGCTCCATCGGCCGTGCAGGTCGGAACGCCTCCCGCCGAGAACGTGGTGCACGCGCCGTCGAGCGAGGCTCCGATTCCGGCACCGGCGATCGCCCCGGCGATCGCCCCGGCAATCGCACCGGTGCCCACCGAAGCGCCGAGCTCGAGCAAGGTCGAGGTTGCCCCGGCGCACCCCGAGCCGCGCCCGAAGCAGCCGGTCATCGCACGCGAGAGCACGGCGAAGCAGGACGATGCGGCTTGCAAGGCGATGCGCGCCGACGCTGACGCGGCTGCTCAAGCACTCGACTGGCAGACGGTCGTGGACAAGACCGCGTCGAAGCGCTGTTGGCCGAGCTCCGCGGAGCGTCTGCGTGGCCGACTGCAAGCTCTGCTCGCACTCGGCCGCCACGAGCAGTGCGCGCGCGAGGGCAAGGCCTCGACCGACGAGCGCGTGGCGAGAATCACCGACCTGTGTCGACGGAAGATGGAGACCCCATGACATGAAGCAGCGAAGCTCGACAATGATCACGCTCGCGGTAGCCGCGGCGCTCGCTGGACCGGCACGGCCCCTACGGGCGGCGGAACCACCGACCACGGACATCCGCGTCGCCAAGAGCGTGGAGGAGCCGGACAACGTACGCGCGTGGGCGGAGCGCGCCGCCAAGGATGGGCTGGCGGCGGCGAAGGTCGAGGCGAGCGGCGAACGGCGGCTCGTGATCGAGATCGGCGGTGTGATGTCCGCCTTCGACGTCGTCGTTGGTGTCCAGGCAGACGGCACGTGGGTGGGCGACAAGCGCGAGCGCCTCTGCGAGTGCGGTGCGCAGGAGCTGGTCGACAGTGTGCGGGACGACGTCGTCGCGGTCGCGCCATTGCTCCGCGTCACCGAGGACACGAGCGCGCCGCCGGTTGCGGCGAGCGAGCGGCCTTCGCCGTCGGCTCCGATCGAGACCGATCGCCCGCCTTCGCGAGGATCGAGGAAGCTGCAGCCGATGGGCGCTGCGGGGGCGGGGTTGCTCGGCGTCGGCGGTGCCGTGGCGATCACCGGGCTTGCCCTGGTGATCGTGGGCAAGCGGGATCGGAGCTCACGCGCCTCCGAGCGCGAAGAGGTCGACTTCCGCAAGCCGGGGATCGGCGTCCTCAGTGTCGGGCTCGCCGCGGTCGTCGTCGGTGCGACGATGCTGGGGGTGGAACGGTCGCGAGCGCGACGGCGTGGGAAGACCGCGTGGATGCCGTCGTTCGACGGGCGTCAGGCGATGATCGTGTGGGGCGGAAAGTTCTGAAAGGTGAGTGCGACGATGCGTACGATTCTCAGCGTCTCTGTTTTCGGCTTGGGTCTCGGCTTCGGAGTGGCGGTCGGCTGCGTGTCGACATCGCTCGACCCGAACCACTGCATGAACAATGATGGCGATGCGTGGTGCGCCGAGCGATTCCCCGACGGGTCGCGGCCGTTCTGCGGATGGGACCTGTGCTTCGAGGATGTCCCGGACGGCTGCGTCGCGGAGCCGCCGGAGCCACAGTGCCACTCGGCGTGCGGCGATCGGAAGAAGCTGTCGGAGGATCCGGATTGCGAAGGCGTGGCGGAGGGGTCGTCGTCGAGCGCTGACGAGAGCGTGTCGATGACCGAGCCGACGGTCGGGACGGAGCCGACGGTCGGGACCGAGCCGACGAGCGAGCCGACGGCGTCGAGCACGATGACGGCGAGCGAGACGGAGAGCTCGTCGTCGAGCGGACCGACTGGCTGCACGGAGTCGAGCGAGTGCACGGACCCGGCACTGTCGATCTGCGTCGATATGGCATGCGTGGCGTGCGGCGACGCGTCACCGCCCGACGCCGCGTGCGAGCAGAAGGATGCGGCCTTGCCGGTCTGCGGCGACGACGGCTCGTGCGTGCAGTGCACGCCGGAGAATCCGTCCGCGTGCGAAGACACGACGCCGGTGTGCGACGGGCCGAGCAGCGCGTGCGTCGGGTGCACGTATCACGAGGACTGCGCCCAGAGTGCATGCCGGATCGCAACGGGTGCGTGCTTCGACGCGGCCGAGGTCTACGACGTCGGCCAAGGACAGACGTACGGGACGATCGGCGCGGCGGTGAGTGATCTCGGGGAGGGCGTGCAGGTGGTGCTGCGGTTGCACTCGGGCGTCGACTTCAACGAGGGCGTGACGCTGTCGGGGATGGACACGGCGTATGCGTTCATCAGCGACGACGATCCGGCGCCGCAGTGGATCAAGTCGTCCGGCATGAGCGCGACGCTGGCCGTGGACAGCGACGCGGAGGTGTACGTGCAGAACGTGCGACTGACCCTCAACGGGTTCTCGGGCGCCGCGGCGATCGAGGCGGACGGTGCGAGCGTGTGGCTCGACAAGACCGAAGTCGTGGGCAACGACGGCGGTGGAGTCTCGCTCGCCGGCGGCGCGAACGGTCACCTGAGGAACTGCATCATCGGTGCGAACGGCGTGAACAACTTCAGCCCCACTACGGGTGTCCGCGCGACGGACGCGATGCTCGAGATGTCGTACGTCACGCTGGCGCTGAACCAAGGCGATGCGCAGGACTCGGTGCAGTGCACCAACGCGAGCGGTTCGGTGCGCAACTCGATTGCTCTGGGGACCGACGCGAGCTCGTACTCGTGCCCCGGCGTTACCACCACAAACAGCGCCTTCGATGGCGCCATCGCAGGGATGGGCAACGCAAACGTCGGCGCACTGCAGGGCGCTTGGTTCGACAACGTCGCCGGCAGCGTCTTCACCTTGTCCGCAGCTGGTGGGACCGAGTTCGCCGACATCGCGCTGTGGCAGGCCGGCGACCCAGCGACCGACATCGATGGCGACGCGCGGCCCAACGTCGACGGCACCGCAGACATCGCGGGGGCCGACGTCCCGTGACCCACCCTTCAACGCTGACGTTTCGAGCTCCGATGACCCCGATGCATCCGCGCACCTCCAACCTGCGCCGGTCTTCTGCCGGCGAAGTGGTCTGCTTCGGGGCGATCGGACTCGTCTTTGCGTGCGCACCCGAGCCCGATGCGAGCGACGCGACGGCCGCGGATGGGTCGAGCTCGAGCGGGATGAGCGGGGATCCGACCAGCGTGTCGATGACCGAGCCGACGGTCGGGACGGAGCCGACGGTCGGGACCGAGCCGACGAGCGAGCCGACGGCGTCGAGCACGATGACGGCGAGCGAGACGGAGGCGAGCTCGAGCACGACGAGCTCGGGGTGCACGGAGTCGAGCGATTGCGTCGACCCGAGCTTGCCGATCTGTGAGGACAGCGCGTGCATCGCTTGCGATGCGGCGGCCGTGCCCGACGGGGCGTGTGCGGATCCGCAGCTGCCGGCGTGCGGGGACGACGGCTCGTGCGTGCAGTGCACGCCGGAGAATCCGTCCGCGTGCGAAGACACGACGCCGGTGTGCGACGGCCCGAGCAGCGCGTGCGTTGGGTGCGACTTCCACGAGCAGTGCGGAGTCGACGGGGCGTGCGACATCGCGACGGGTGCGTGCTTCGACGGGTGCACGGTGACGGTGGACGGCGATGGTCCGGCGGACGTGGACAACATCACCGCAGCGATTGCGGACGGCTGCGTGGTCATCGTGCACGCGACGGCGGGTGGGTACCCTGAGAGCGTCACGATCGACGGTGGCATCACGGTCGCGCTCGTGGCCGCGAGCGGGGAGCAGCCGATCGTGGGCGGCGTGCTTGGCAACGCCATGCCGTCGTTCGACATCAGCGGCGACGCGCACGTCTACGTGCAGGGCTTCGCGGTCAACGGCAACGACGCGAGCGGCCTCGGCTTCGTCGTCGACGGCGCGAGCGTCTGGCTCGACCGCACCGAGGTTACGGGGAACGCCGGCGGCGGCATCTCGCTGACGAACTCCGCGTACGCTCAGGTTCGCAACTGCTTCGTCGGTGGTGATGTAGACGTCCCGGCGTTCTCCGTCGACTCGTCGAGCGTCGACGTGCTGTACGCGACGTTGGGAGGGGCGTTCGACGCGCCCGCGCTTAGCTGTGCGACGCCAATGAGCGTCGAAGTCCGGAACTCCATCATCGTCTCGCGTGCGGTGACCAGCGACATCAACTGCGCTGCGGCGGACATCAGCTACAGCGCGACCGAGGTACTTGTCCCCGGCACCGGCAACGTGGCCGTCGGTTCGCTCGACATGGCGGACGCGACGGCATGGTTCGGCGACTACAACGGCGGCGACTTCAGCCTCACGCCCGGCGCGGGCAACACCGGCGAAGGGCAGTTCGGCGACGTTGCGCAGTGGCAAGCCGGCGACCCGCCGACCGACATCGACGGCGAGCTCCGCCCCACCGACGACGCGAGCCCTGACGTCGCAGGAGGCGACATCCCGTGATGCATCGTCCGTCCAAACTCCCGCTCGTCCTGCTCTTGGCATGCTCGTGCGCGTCGTCGTCCGACGCGGCGAGCGAGGGAGTCGCCCAGAGGTCGAGTTCGTCGGACGCCGTGACGCGTGCAGGGCCGACGACGATGTGGTCGATGAGACGAGTCGCGGCCCCGGACCGGCCGGAGGCTGCCGGACGTGTCGCCACCGCGGCGTGTGTGGACGAGGTCGGCATGGCGTTCATACCGGCGGATGTACCCGCGCAGGGGGAGGTCGACGAGCCGAGCGACCCGTGGCGCGTTACCGACGCCTTCTGGCTCGACAAGTACGAGACGACCGTCGAGCAGTATCGTCGCTGCGTCGACGCAGGTGCTTGTGACGTTCCGCGCTCGTACCCCCACAAAGGCGAACGCTGCACGTGGAACTTGAAGAAAGAACCGAACCTACCGATCACCTGCGTCAACCACCTCGAGCACGCGGGCTACTGCGACTTCGTCGGCAAACGGCCACCGTTCGCGCACGAGCTCCAGTGGGTCTACGGGAACCGCGACAAGAAGTCACTTTACCCCTGGGGCATCGCACCGCGGACGTGTGAGCTCGCGATCGTCGACCGTGACACTGACGACGCCAAACGGGGCTGCGGTCGGAACCGGCCGTGGCCCGTCGGCAGCCGACCCGCCGACGTCACCCGGGACGGCGTGTTCGACCTCGTCGGTAACGTGATGGAGATGTCGCAGATGGCGCACCCCGTCGGCCCGGTGGAGTGCGGCCACTTCGGGGGCTCATGGGCGTTCCCATTCATTGCCGAGCTGCCGTCGGGGTTCAAGGTGAACGTCATGTGGGACGAGCATCTCGAAGGGGAGTCCGGCGACCCCTACAGCGGGTTTCGTTGCGCGAAGGATGTGGGATCGCAGCCGCCTTGCACCGTTGCGCCGTGAGTCGATGGTCGGACGTCGCAGGTGCAGATATCCCGTAGCTACCAGCCCGTCGCTCTGCTCGCCTCACCAACAGAGAAGAGCTCCCGAAAGAGATGATCATGCTCCGCATCGAACGACGACAGCTGCCTGCGGCTACCCCCGGTGAGCGAACGACGCTGCGGCTCACCACCGGTGTGCACTGGCAACTCGAGATGCCCGCGCCGGCGCGCGCGAGCACGCTGGTGATCCCGGGGTCGTGTGTGGCGAACAACGGGTTCCCGAGCGCGGTGCTGGGGCTCTACATCGCCCGCGTCGCCGAGGTGCTCAGCGCGATCCCGGAGACGAAACTGGGTGTGTTCGGGCACGTCGATCCGCAGGATCCCCAGGGCAACGCGTCGGACGACAAGCAGCGCGCCGACGCGCTCGCGAGGGTGGTGCACGCGGTCTTGACCAACGACGAGCCAGCCTTCGAGGCCCTCGCGGCGCAGGGCGCTTGGTCGCTTGCCGAGCACCAAGCGATGCTGCGATCCCTCGGGTCGAATCCCGCGGCGATCGACGGTGACCTCGGTACGCTCACAGCCGAGGCCGCTCGATATTTCCAGGAAGAATGGAACCTCGGCTGGCACCACCCCGATGGCGCCGACGCGCCGCTCGCTCCGGCCGGCACACTCGACGCGGCGACCTGCCTGGCATTGCGACGCGCCTACTTGTTGATGCTCAGTGGGCAGTTCATGGCCGATCAGTTCGTGGGTCCGGGCTATAGCGGCTGCGGTGCCTTCTTGCCTCGATCTCAGGTCGGTCCGCGCCCCGAGAGCTCCGCGCGCGCCGTGCTCGCGCTGTTCGGCGAGCGCCGTCCGACGTCCTTCCCGTGCGTCGCCGCCGATGCGTCGGCGTGCCGCGTCGACGACATCGATGCTCGGCGGTGCCGCTTCTATCGCCACGTGGTCGACGAGCGACCGAGCAGCGACGATGCCGAGATCTTCTACGACTTCGAGTGGATGGCGTTGCCCAGCGGCAAGGTAAATCTCAGCGTACTGACGTCGCTACCCGACGGGGCGAAGCCGACCTTCGAGGTCTATCGCCACGTCGAGGACTACGACGGTCGCGTTCGCAGCGGGAACGGGGCGGCCGCCGTGCGTGGGACGTTGGTCGCAACCGTCGTCGGCATCGTTCGTCTCGGCGTCGCGGTCGCGATGTTCGAGCCACCCGAGGGCTGGTCACCGTTCGAGTTCGCGGATTGGTGCACTGATCTCGACGAGCCCGACGAGGATGCGGGGACGCCCGGTGATGGGACGCCGGGCTTGGCGACCACGCTCCGACCGCCGGTCTTTCGCATTCGCGCAGCGCCCAAAGATTGCTGGGCGGATTCGACGGCGCCTGGCCGGCGTCTCGACCGGATTCCCGTGGACGAGGCGTGCGAGGGCGGCCTCGCCGTGCTCAACGACGGTCGATCGGTCGAGTTCTGGTTCGAGCAGACGCGCGCGTGGCCCGGGGAACGCAGGCGTGCGGATGAGCACCTGCGTGTGATCGCCTGGCAGTCGCCAGGCTACGCATTCGTCGGGACCAGTCGAGGCGAAACATGAAGAAACAACCCGAGTTCTTGCCCAACTCCGGCAAGCTGCGCTTTCGCATCGGCGCCACGCCGTACGTGCTGTACGACACGGGCAACCTGGAAGCGGCGACGCTCAAGCAACTCGGCGAGCGACTCGGCCTGAGCACAGGCACGATCCTGGACGCGATCCTGTCGGTCAAGCCTGCGCTCGCGAAGCACAACGCGTGGGCGATCAACGTCATCTACGAGTCCGACGCGTTTAAGGCGGGACGGAACCCAAGCGACCAAGAACTGGCGACCACGACCGACGAGCGGCGCGAGGCGCTGCGCGACGAGCGACACGAGATTGAGGCGTTCATGTTCGCGACCAAGGAGCGGTGGCACTACGAGCAAATGCAGGCGTGGCCGAATCCCAACGGCGTGCTCGCGCTTCCGCTGCAGTTGAACTTCGCAAATCTGCTCGATCAGTCGAAGCGGTACCGCACGAGTGCCCCGAGCGCCACGGCGCTCCACGGGATGCTCGACAAGCTCGACCACGAGCTCGACAGGCTCTCTGGTGCACTACAGGACATCGACGTCGTCGCACACCGCAACTACGCGGAGGTCTCGGGCCTGATGGCGATCGCGAGCGTCGCCGACGTGCTGATCGACTACGCGAACGCCGACCAGATCACCAACCTCCAGAAGTTCAAGGTCTTCGTCGAAGAATCGGTGCTTCCCGTCGCCAGTCGCCGGTTGTTGATCGACCCCAGGGATTTCACGTCCGCGTGCGCCGTGCGGGACGATGCCGCCAAGAAGGCGCTCAAACTGCTGAAACAGCCCACCTTCATCGCCGAGGTCCGGGTCGTCGTCAACAACCGTGACGTCGTCGACCCCTATGCCTACACCCGGCTGTACGCGCAGCTCGACCGTGCGACGATGCTCATACTGCGCACCAAGTACGCCGACGCGTTCGTCGACCAGGAGGTCATGCCCGCGATGCGCATGTTCGAGATGATGCGCGGTAAGAAGGTCGCGCGATTCCTCGAGGCAATGCCCGAGGGCGAGGCCCGGGCGTTCTTCGACGACGGCTGGACCGCTGAGCTTCCGATCGGCGACTCGGCGCTCGGCGCGGCACTCGTCACGAACAACATCCTCATCAACGCGGTCACGAACGTGGAGGGCCCCATGGCGCTCGGGGTTGCGGTCTTCGCGATCACGGCACCGCGGATCCTCGAGCGATTTGCCGCGGAGCCGCTGGGGTATTCAGGACACCGGATATTTTCGGCGACGGTGGTGCGGATGCTTCTCGCGTACGGGAAGGGGGATGTTCTCAAGAAGCTACAGTTCGGGAAGGTGCTCTCGATGGCGTCGGAGCTCCCCGACGCACAGCGGATCCCGTATGTGCTCAAGACGTACGACGCGACGTTCGAGCTGCTGAACGATAATAAGTATAAGACCGTCACGGGCCGCGCCTTTACGTCGATTCTCATGATGGTCGCGCTGTTTGGCGCGCTAGGCACGGAAGAAAAGCCCGAGACGCTGGGCCAGGCGGGTCTCGGGGCACTGAAGGTCCTCGGGGCGGCGGGCAACGCCGCACTCGGTGGCGCCGATCTCGTAGAGATCGCCCCCGTCGCGAAGATACTCGGGCAACGTATGACTGAAGGGCTTCTAAAACTCAGCAAGAAGCGAATCGCGACGTTTGTGGCTGGGGCCGGGATCGTGGTTGGGGTCGCTGACATGCTGCGAGACTCGAAGCGCGGCGACGAGTTTGGCATGTGGATAGGGGGAGGGAACATCGCCGGAGGCGGTCTGGGGTTGGCGACGTGGTTGTTTGGTAACTGGGCCGCCACGGCGTCGGTACCCACTTACTTGCTAACCACGAATCACATTGGCGCCGCCATTGCGGCTGCGATCCTGATCGCGGTTGGTGTCGCTCAGATCATCGACATCATACGTTCACTTTCCGGCCCGGAGGCGTTCGTCCTTGGCATCGTCGAGCATCTCAGCCGCGACGACGACCATCGGGACGGGCCGAGCGCCATGCGACGAGCGCAGATGTCCGAGAGCCTGAGCGTGCTGAACACCCTCGCGAACGACGCCCACTTCTTTCGCCTACCCGAAGCGGCCCGAAAATCCCTGATCGCGCGTGGATTCGATGGTGCGACCCTCAACGCGCTGATGGCGGATTGACCCGCATATCCACATCCATGCCCACCCCGAATCCACCTCCCGTTCGGCACGACTGTCGAGTTCCTCGACCCACTCGAGCCGCAGCCAGCCTCGCTGGCGCCGTCATCCTCGCTGCATGCGGGGTGCCGGCCACGTCGGCGCACGGTGAAGCCGCAGATGTTGGCGCCGCAACTGAACCGGGCGTCGTGCGTCCCACGCAAGCCGGTGATGGCCCTGCGGACCAACCCGCAGGCGATCGTGCGACGTCGCCGGACGAGCGTGCCGCGCCGCGGGCCGACGCGGGCATGCCGGACAAGCCGGGCGACCCGAGCGAACCACCTTCGGAGTCCTCGGAGCCCCCGCTCACCCTGATCGCCACCAACGCCCGGATGTCCGACATCGTGATGGGCCTTGCCTACTATGGCTATTTCGACGTGGTCGCGGCCTGGCGTGACACCGACGAGCGCCTCATATCGCTGCGCTTCTCCGGCACGTGGGACGAGGGTCTTCGTGCGCTCGGGGTCCCGGCGAATGCGTCCGACTTCGAGGACGAAAGGCCGCTCTATCTCTTCGAGAACGACGCCGAGGGCGACGCGACGGCGACACGCATTCGCCGGATGCCGGCGGTGCACGCTGCCGTGGGCGACAAGTGGCCATACGAGCCAGCCGGCGTCTATGCGCGTGGCCGTCTAGGGCATGTTCTCGCTGAGTTGTGCGCCCGCTCGGAACTCGAGTGTCCCCAACTCGAGGGCGACGCGGAATGGGAGGCGGCGCGATGGTGGGAAAGTTACCTCGTCGAGGTCCGTACCTCCGGCCCGGTCGATGAGGCGATCCTCGGTCTGCTTGCGGTGACTGGCGCGACCGGCAAGATCCGTAAGGGACGACTTGGGATCACGTTCAAGAAGGTGGTCGTCGACCCATCGTCCGCATCGGTAAGGCGGCGGTACTTGGACGAGGTCACGATGGGAGTCACGCCGGGGTCGGGACCGGCTGCGGCTGGCCTTCGCGAGGTCTCGGTACTGCGCGGGAGTTTCGAGGGTTGGTTCGGCGTCCCGCCTCATACAGTCATGCCGGTGTCGCCATGGGATTGCGCTTCTGCGCTCGGCCTCGAGAGCGTCGATGATATCGTCGTTCCGCTGGTGGTTCGCGGACGACTGCCGAACGGCGCGTACCGGTCGCGCGCGTTGGTGGCCAGCCGGGGGCACGAGTGGGCGGCGGTCCCTGTGAGCGGCGACATCGCCGAGCAATGCGTCACCCTGACGACGTCCGGCAAGCCAAGCCGTCGGATGGATTTCGAGTTGCTCGAGATCTCGGATGCGGGTGTGCGGTTCGCTCGCGTGGAGCAAGACGACGACGACGACGAACTCCGGACAGGTTCAGGGGCCAAGACCGGCGCCCAGCATACGTTCGTGGTTCCTCTGGCGCGCGGCGACGCCGCAGCCGAGCCCGAGCCCGA
>Ga0163144_10008262_pt1 | contig 22545 bp, 17 predicted proteins | sample OliLak19BULKMAT1_FD_123175 | JGI IMG/M metagenome (GOLD analysis project Ga0163144, IMG submission 123175) | Freshwater microbial mat bacterial communities from Lake Vanda, McMurdo Dry Valleys, Antarctica - Oligotrophic Lake LV.19.BULKMAT1 | ecosystem: Environmental > Aquatic > Freshwater >...
CGGGCGGTGGCGGTGGCGGTGGCGCGGGCGCGTGTGCCAAACATCCGCCTTTTCTTTCTCGGCACCCGCCACCCGGGAGTCGACGAGATGGGCATCGTGCGCCAGTCGTTCGACCTGGCGACCGAGTTGGGCGTCGAGGGCCGTGAGGTGGTCTTCAACGACACGTGGGTGCCGTATGACAGCCGCGGGGCTTATTTGATTGAGGCCGACGCGGGCGTGAGTACGCACCACGTTCACGTCGAGACGACGTTCTCGTTTCGCACGCGCATTCTCGACTACCTGTGGGCAGGGCTGCCGATGGTGGTGACGGAGGGGGATGGCTTTGCTGAGCTCGTCGAGGCTGAGCAGTTGGGCATCGTGGTGCCTGCCGACGATGTGGATTCCCTCGCCGACGCCCTCACCCGCGTGCTCTCCGTCTCGCCCGAGGTGGAGCAGTGGCGCGCCAACGTGACCCGCGTGCGCGAGCGCTTCGTGTGGTCGGTCGTGCTGCAGCCTCTGCTGGCGGCGGCGGAGCATCCTCGTCGCGCTGCGGACGCAACGCCGGGACGCGACGGAATGGGGGTGGGCGCTCGGTCCGCCCGCACCGCCGGATTCGGCCACTCCGTGCGCATGACCCTGCACCACCTGCGCGCTGAGGGCATCTCGGGCGTCACTGCTCGAGTGCGGCGGCGGCTCGGTCGCGCAGATAGGCTCTAGGGCTATGAGAGTGCTCGTGGCGGTTCCGGCGCTGAATGAGGCGGCGGTCATCGGTCAGGTACTCCAATCGCTCTCCGCAACTCACCCGCTTGAGGATGTGGTGATTGTCGATGATGGGTCGAGAGACGCCACGGCGAGCATCGCCCGCGCCCAGGGAGCACGCGTCGTGTCGCACGCAATCAATCTGGGTGTGGGTGCGGCAATGGGCACGGCGTTCAAGTACGCGGTGCACAACGGCTATGACGCGGTTATTCAGTTCGACGGTGATGGGCAGCACCGGCCCGAACACATCGCGGAGCTTGTGGCGGCGTTGACGGGGGCCGACATCGTGGTCGGTAGCCGCTTCGCCGGAGGCGGGCAGTTCAAGTCATCGGCGGCCCGGCGAGGAGTTCAGCGCTTCATTGCTCGAGTGGTTTCTCTGTACGCTCGAACAAGACTCACTGACGCCACGAGCGGATTCCGCATCGCCGGCCCTCGGGCTCTCGCGGTCTTCGCCGAGCATTATCCGGTCGAGTGGCTCGGTGACACGGTGGAGTCGATCGTGTTGGCGACCCGCCAAAACTTGACGGTGCGCGAGATTCCCGTCGTCATGAACGAACGCGCCGGTGGAACGCCCTCGCAGTCGATCTTTCGAGCGACCCTGTACACGGGTCGCATTCTTTTCATTCTCGGCCTTGCGAGCATCCGCAGCGTACCCCCGCAGTTGCGCGCACTGCGACGTCAGGAATCTCGAGAGGTAACGACGTGACTCCCCAGGTTCTTGCGATCGTTATGGCGGTCGTCTTGCTCATCGCGGTCATCCTGCTACTTCGGTCGTATGTGCTGCCCGAGAAGTACGCCGTGATCTGGCTGGTTGCGTCTGTCTCGGCCATCATCCTTTCAGCGTGGCCGGGCCTGCTCGATGCCGTCTCTGCCTTCTTCGGGATCGCTCAGCCGCTGAATCTGCTCTTTGTCGGGGCGTTTTTCGTCATCCTGCTGCTACTCATGCAGATCAGCCTCGAACTTGCCCGCACGAGAGACGAGCTGCGCAAGGTAGTGCAGAAGCTTGCCCTCGAGATCGAGAAGACCCAGAGGAATGATGACGACTGAGTCGCCCACACGAGTAGGCCTGGCTGCCCGTGCTCGCCGTTTTCGCTTGATCTATCTGGCGCCGGTATTCGCCTTCATCGCTCTCGCGGCGTGGGCGTTCGCCTCCCCCATTGGCGCTGGCCCCGACGACGACTACCACCTCGTGAGCACCTGGTGTGCGATTGATGGCAGCGATCAATGCGAGCCCGGTTCATCAGAGATCAACCGGCTAATGCCCTCAGCGTTCGAGAATGTCGCGTGCTACGCGCAAGATGGGGCCCGCAGTGCGGCGTGCCAAGAGGCCGTCTGGGCAACCTGGGATGGCGACCGCACAGAAATCGAGCGGGGCAACTTCGGTGGCGAGTATCCGCCGGTGTATTACGCGACCATGCGGATCTTTGCTGGTGATGACCTCCAGGTTAGCGCGGTGGTCATGCGGCTGCTCAACGCGGCACTCTTCGTCGGCTTGGCGACGGCGCTCGCGGTCCTTTTACCGAGAACCCGTCGACCCACTCTGTTGTGGGGCTGGCTGGTCACCCTGGTTCCGCTTGGTATGTTCCTCATCGCGTCAAACAACCCCAGTGGATGGGCGATCACTGGCATTGGAACCGCGTTCCTTGCGCTACTGGGCTGGTTCGAGACACAGGGGCGCCGACGCTGGGCTCTGGGGGCGCTCTATCTCGTCGCGGTGATCATGGCAGCGGGCGCTCGGGGAGATGCGGCGGTCTACGCAATCGGCGCGACCGTGACAGTGATGATTCTTACCTCGGTGCCCACACGAGCGTGGTGGTTGAGGGCGATCTTGCCAGCTGTCGGCCTGGTGATTGCGTTCGTGTTCTTTGCAATCGCCGGGCAGGCCGGTGTCGGCACGATCGGCTTTACAGGTGGTGGTGACGCGACGATCCCTGTGCCCAGTGACGGAACGGGCGTGGAGGCTCCGCTCGGCGGATTCTCACTGGCCGCCTACAACCTGCTGATGTTGCCCTTTCTCTGGACAGGCGCCTGGGGGTCGTGGGGCCTGGGGTGGCTTGATACACAGCTTCCAGCCATTGTTCCGTGGGCGGCAACTGCCGCGTTTATCGCCGTGGGGTTCGCGGGACTCGGTCTACTCACTTGGCGTAAAGCGATTGCAACGGGCGGGGTACTCTTCGTGCTGACAGCACTCCCGGTATACGTGTTGACGGTCGGCGGCGACAAAGTCGGAGCGAATCTCCAGCCCCGTTATCTGCTGCCGCTCATTGTGTTGTTCGCATTCTTGTTGTTGACCGACCCGGCCCGCGGTACGTTCCGCTTCACACGAGTGCAGACGGCGGCAGTTCTCGGTGCACTCGCTGTCGCGAATCTGGTCTCACTGCAAGTCAACATCCGCCGTTACGTAACGGGTGCTGACCAACAGGGACTGAATCTTGATGCCGGCGCCGAGTGGTGGTGGACAGGTTTGCCGTTCGGGCCGACCGCGGTGTGGTTGATCGGCGCTATCGCGTACGTGGCCTTACTCGCCGTGATTTGGCCGCAGCTACGCGGTCGTTCAGTCGCTAACAGCACTCAGTGACGGGTGTGGGATGTCTTCCTCGTATAGCCGAGGGGCTTTGTTGATAGCGGTAATCGCGTCTGTAAAGTCAATGCCAACGACGTCGAGGTACCACTTGAGGTTCGGGTACCGCGGCGTGTTCTCTTCCTCGACCAGACGCAGGGCCTCTTCGCGGGTCAGATCGCCTTCGCGCACCTGGTTGCTGCGGAACGTATCGTGCTCGGTGAAGCCAGCGATCGTGTAGTACGCATAGTTGTAGAAGGCAGCCGTACCGTCTCCGATACGCCATGTGGTCTGCGTGTCGGGCGCCCGCTCCCAGTCGTACTCGCTGTCGAGGGTGTCTTCGATTTGCTTTTCATCCCATCGCCAGTAATCGAAGATGTGAAAGTAGTCCGACTTTGTCGTGAAGCTACGGTAGTACTCGCCCAGCAGAGTGTCAGGAATCGAGCGGTTGAAGTAGCCGGGGCTTTGCACCATCGCCTTGAAGCGCAGGCTCTGGTAGCGCAGTTGCTTCATCGCGCCATGGCTGTAGACGCGCTCTTCAGCGAAGTCGGGCGGAACGCCGAGAAACCCCGACTTGAAGTGCGTGACTTCGAGCGGGTTGATACCCCAGAGGTTGAGTGAGACGCCCGTCTGCCGCTTAAGTGTCTCGATGTGGCGGAAGAAATGCTTGTCACCGGCGGTAAGCACGCTCAGCATGCCGAGGTGCGGTGACTTGATCCACGCGTTCAGGTTGCGGCGAATGTAGTCGCGCTTCTTCGTGATGTCGGCCGCGACGATGATGTTCTCGACGCCGAGCTTCGCCGACATGCGGCTGACATTGCGGCGGCCCAGGTCGGTGACCATACCCCAGTCGTAGGTGTAGGTGACCGGCTTCAGTTTGAGCTCGTGAATGATGAGGTGAAGGCCGTACGAGCTGTCGCGACCGCCCGAGAACGGCACAAGAACCTCGTCGCCCGAAGCGCGGCGAAATGGCTTGATGAGCTCGAACAGCTCTTCTTTGGGGCGCGGGTGATTGCGAGGCTTGTAGTTGTGGCAGTAATTGCAGACGCCCTGCTCGTCAAAGGCGATGAAGGGCATCGTCTCGGGCAAGATGCATCGGGTGCAGCGGCGAAAGTTCGGCTTCGGGTAAACGAGCAAAGCCTCTTCTTCTGCAGAGAAACCCAAGCCTGGAACAAGGTTCACCGAGCGGTCTTTCCATTCCGTCACTTCGACGCCATCCTGCTGCAACGGCACGTCAAGGATCACGGCGTCGTCACGAATCTGGCGGATGTTCTCTGCCCCGATTTGTTCGAGGGGGTACCGCTCAGATGAGAAGAGCAACCCCTCGGACTTGTCGCCGACATAGAGACTTCCGTTGTTCGAGAACAGCAGAAGCTTGCCGAGGCGCGGAATTAGCGCGGCACAGGCGACAACCCCCTCTGTGAGGCTCAACACGCGCGCGGCCACGGTCTCGACGGTGCCGCCCTCTTCGAGGTGTGACGCGATGATGGCCGGAATAATCTCGGTGTCGATCTCCAACTCAGGGCTCTTGCCGAGAACTGACCAGAGCGCTTCATGGTTCACAACGATGCCGTTGTGCAACACGATCACCTGCTCGCGAGAGACGGGCTGGTTATCTGCCGTGCCGTTTGTCACGAGCCGGCTGTGCCCGAAGAAGAGGTTTCCGAGCGGGGGGATGCGCTTGAGAAGCCGGTCAATCGGTTCATCGGCGCGGTAGGCGTGATACGAGATGGCGTCGTGGATCACCATTCCGCTGGAGTCACGGCCGCGCTGTTGCGCGTGCGTGATGAGAATCTTGGCCGACGAGGAGTCAAGGGCATCCGGGCCGATGAAGCCAAAGATTCCGCACACGTGTTGTTCTCCGTATTCCAGGGGCGTCTGTCCCAGGGCCGAGCGCCGCAGACCCACAGAACAACCAATCATTCCACATGGACCCGCGCCCGCCGTTCGCATGAGGGTGATGACCGCGAGTATGCGGATACGCTGGCGTGGTGTCAGGCCAGCCCATCACCCCTTCCAAAAAAGCCCTCGTCATGTGCCATTCTCCGGTGGGCAGTGACGCGAGGGTGACAAATCAGATCCGTTGGCTCGAATCTGCTGGGTACCGGGTCGACGTGCTGAGCCGCGGGCCCGAGAACTATGCTGCGAGCGGTCGTCAGTTTCGAATCGGCTATCCAAGCCTGTGGCTCAGGCTCCTCATTCACGTTTTCCTGCCTGCCCGCGCCCGGTTCCGTTGGCTTGTGCAGAACAGGTTGCCGATAGAGGAACTCGCTGGGCAGAGGTTCGATATCGTCGTCGTGAACGACCTCCATTTGTTGCCGTGGGTCGTGCAAGTGGCACCCGAACTGACGAGCGGGCAAGTGATCCTCGACCTACACGAGGTCTACTCTGGCAACGGAACTGGGCTCGTCTACAAGGTCCTAATAGCTCCATATGACGACTGGCTTTTGACTTTTATGCCCTCTCCGGTGTTCACGAAGCGCCTCACGGTCGCCGAAGGTATTGCCGATCTGTACCGCGATCACTACGGTGTGCCGCGGCCGGGTGTCATCCGTAATGTGGCGCCATACGAAGAGCTTGAGCCCTCTGCCGTCGATCCCGAGCGGATCATGCTCGTGCACCACGGCTACGCGGCCGTCGAGCGTGGCATCGACATCATGCTCGACGCTGCTCTGCTGCTCGAACCACGGTTCACTCTCGTGCTCATGGTGCTCGGTGATGAGAGCTCGCTCGCTCCGTTGCGGCGGCACCCTGCAATCGCGGCGGGGCACGCTGAGTTTCGGGAGCCGGTCGGTGTAACTGAAGTTGCTCGGGCTCTGAACGAGTACGACCTTGAGCTGATCTTCTTCCCGCCACGATTCAAGAACAACATCTTCGCGTTGCCGAACAAGTTCTTCGAGTCGGTGCAGGGCCGACTGGGAGTGGTCATCGGGGAGAGCCCTGAGATCGTCGGATTTGTGCGCGAGCTCGGCCTCGGCATCGTGGTCGAGGGCTGGGCGGCTGCTGATCTGGCCCGTGCGCTCAACGCCCTGAGCGCCGACGACATCGCCGCCCTGAAACAGGCCTCGAACCGGGCCGCCTCTGACCTGTCGACGCGCGGCGAGGGTCCGCGCTTCATCGCCGCGGTCGGAGCCTAGACGGTCGCTTTGCCGATCACGCGGTAGGCGACGCCCGGCCACTGTTCAGGTGAAGACACCCGTCGGCCATCGATGAAGGCCGTCAGACCCGGTAGGTCGGCAGGGCTGAGCGAACGGTACTCCGCGTGGTCGGCCTGCACGACAACCGCGTCGACCGGCTCGCCCAGGTGGTATGGCGCGAAGCCCAGTTTCTCGAGCTCGTCGTCGGTGTACATCGGGTCGTGCACGAGGGCGGTAGCCCCGCGCCTCGTGAGGGCTTCAACGGCGGGGAAGACACCAGAAAAGGCAGTCTCTTTCACGCCGCCGCGGTATGACGCGCCAAGAACCGCGACCTTCGCACCGGTCAGGTCGCCGTACGCGCCTTCAAGGAGGCCGATCGTGTAGTCGGGCATTCCTGCATTGGCGGCGCGCGCGGCCGACACGACGGTGGCTTCGGGGTCGGTCCACAGGTAGAGCCGCGGGTAGACGGGGATGCAGTGCCCACCGACCGCGATGCCCGGCTGATGAATGTGTGAGTACGGTTGCGAGTTCGAGGCCTCGATCACCTGGTACACGTCGATGCCGGCCGTCGAGGCGAACCGGGCGAACTGGTTCGCGAGCCCGATGTTCACGTCGCGATAGGTGGTTTCAGCCAGCTTGGCGAGCTCGGCCGCTTCAGCACTGCCCAGGTCCCAGACGCCATTGCCGCGCGGCAGGTCGGCGCGCTCGTCGAAGTCGAGCACGGCCCGGTAGAACTCCACGGCCTTCGCGGCGCCGCGCTCGGTCAGCCCGCCGACAAGCTTCGGGTACTTGCGCAAGTCGGCGAACACCCGGCCGGTGAGCACTCGCTCCGGCGAGAACACCAGATCGAAATCGACGCCTTCGGTCAGCCCCGACACCTCCTCGAGCATCGGCTTCCAGCGCGAGCGCGTCGTGCCTACCGGCAGTGTGGTCTCGTATGAGACAAGAGTGCCGGGGGTCAGCACAGCACCGAGTGACCGCGTCGCATCGTCCATCCAGCCGAAGTCGGGCTCGGCGGTCTGCTCATCGACGAAGAGCGGAACCACGAGCACGACCGCGTCAGCGCCGGGCACGGCGTCGGCATAATCGCTCGTGGCGCGCAGTGTGCCGGTCGAAACGAGCGCTGAGAGCTTCTCTTGCAGGTGTGCCTCTCCCGGAAAAGGCTCGACGCCTTGGTTCACAAGATCGACGGTTCGTCGCGACACGTCGACACCGACGACGGTGTGGCCCTTGCTGGCGAACTGCACGGCCAGCGGCAGCCCAATCTTGCCGAGAGCAATGACGGCGATTTTCACGGAGTGCCTCCAGGGCGTGTTGTACGGTTCAATGCTACGGGCGGATGATCGCGAGACTCTCGTCAACGACCTGCGTCGCGATCGTCGACAGTGAGAAGCGGTTTGATGACCACAGCGCCAGTTCGGCGCGAGCGGGGGGTTGCAAGGGTGCAACCACGGCCGCGTTCATCTCCGCCGCGACCGCGTGCGCATCGTAGGCGACGGCCACGCCGGCGTGGGGGTGGCCGGATTCGTTGAAGAACTCGACAGTGGGTCCAATGCCAGCGAAGATCACGGGGCATCCGGCGGCGATTGACGAGTAGACCTTGGTTGCGAGAGCGTACTCGTTCGCCGGAACGGGTGCCAAGCTGGCGACCGAAGCGGTCGCGCCGGCGAGGATCAGCGCGAGGGCCGCGGGCGGGACGGGCGCGTGAAACTCCACCGATCTCTCAATGCCGAGCTCGCGAGCGCGGGCCTGCATGCCTTCGCGCTCCTCGCCGTTACCGAAGAACTCGAGCCGAGCTTCGGGGTGGTGTTCAATGACTTCGCTCATCGCGTTAACGAAGATTCCGGCGCCATGCCATTCTGAGTGCGTTCCGGCGTAGACGAACAGCGGCGGGTCGGCAGGCGGTTGGCCGTCGTAGCTGAAGTGTTTGGTGTCGGCCCCGAACCCGATCGGCACCGCTGGTGTCGTGATTCCGAGTGAGCGAAAACGGTCGATGAGCGGTTGGTGCGCGGCGAAGAGCTTCTTCGCTCCTTGCAAGCCCCAGGCCTCAGCTCGCCGCAGGGTGTAGAGGATGAGCCGATTGCGTGTGACCAGCTCGGCCGCTTCGGTCCAGTAGTCAGCGGCGCGAACGACGTACGGAGTTCGACGCAGCGCCGCGATCACGCGCATCACGGCCACTGTGGTCGGGGGCGGCTCGACGACATAGAGGTCAGCCTTGCGCGAAAACAACAACCTGAAGGCGAGGGGAATATCGAAGCTCATGTAGCTCAGGTAGCCGCGAACATACTGCTGTCGATCGCGCTTGACCGGCGCGCGGCGAACGTCGATGCCTGGCGGGTCGTCGATGACGGCATCGCGGGGTGGCCGAGCGGTGAGCACCACCACCTCGAATCCCCGGTCGCGAAACTCTTCGGCCCAGGTGCGAAGAATTCCCGACGCGGCTGAGACTTCTGGCCCAAAGATGCGGGTGGCAATCACTACTCTCATGGGTGGTCGGCGAGAAGGCGCGCAACGAGGGCGTGCTGAACAGCCCGGTCAGGCTCGCTCGACAGCGCTCGGGCCGAGCGATCTGCCGCCTGTTTGAAGCCGGTCACGTCGTCGGCAGTGATCCCTCGCAGCGCATCGACGAGCGCATCGGCAGTGGTATCGGCGGTGATCAGACCGAGGCCGTATTCGCCGATGTGCGCGTCGATCTCGGGCGCCGGTGAGAACACCAAGCCCAGTCGGGCCTGCACGAAGTCGAAGAACTTGTTCGGCAGGTGATAAAGGTGACTGAGTGTCTTGAGCGGGTAAAGGAACACGCCGAGGTCGTACTGGTTAAGCACGGTCGGCAACATCTCGGGTGGAACGGGGTCATGCACAGTGACCCGCGGGCTTGAGGCCGCGCGCTTGCGAATCTCGTCGAGGTGACCGCCCGGCACGCGCAAAAGGTAGAGGTCGAGAGAAAATTGGTCCTCCAGTTGGTCGACAGCGTCGATGAGCTCGATGATGTTGCGCTCGGCATCCGCTGTGCCGCTGTGGACGAGCCGGATGACCGTAGGATCGACCGTCGTGGGCTTCAAGTCACGCAGCGAGGCGGAGTTGCGGACGATCTCGGTCTTCACCCCGTAATTCTCCGCGTACAGGCTGGCCAGTCCATCGCTCACGCTCGTGACCGCGGCAGTGCGCGGCAGGTAGGTACGACAGAGATGTTCCATGTATGGACCCACGAGAACGCGCCAGATGAAGACCGTCGCGCGCTCCTCGGGCGCCCATTCATGCATATCGGCATACACCGGCGAGCTGCCAGAGGCCGCGAAGGCGAGCGGGAAGGCGCGGGCGTCATTGGCGACGACGAGATCGTACGGTACAGAGTCCATGACTTCCTGCAGCACCGCACTCTCGCCGGGAGCGGTCAGTTCGACCGATCTGTGCAAGTGCATCGCGAGTTTGAGCACGCCGAGCGGTGTCTCCGGTAGCGACGAGGCGCCCCCGGGAATCTCAATGTGGTGGGCGACACCGTTTGGCGCCGGACCGTACCCGACGGTGGTTACCTTTCCGTGGCGCTGTAGGACCTCGATCTGCCGAAGCACGCGGGAATCCGCATAAATGGGCGAGAAGGAGACACAGAGAATCTTTGTGGACGGCAATGACATCTTCCGGTCGTTTGTCGAGGGGTGACGCCGAGTCTACCGACCGGGCCATAGAGACCTCGGGTCTCATCTACTCCTACCTCGCCATGACAGCCGCAGGTAGGCAGGACGTCACTTCGCCCGCGACTCATCCTCAAGGCCGGCGAGCTGTACTTGAAGGCCAAACTGTGGAAGAGATGCTGCAAGCTCGCGGAACGGACCGATGCCGAGGATGCGCCCGTGATCCACGTAGCAGATCTGGTCGTAGTCCTTGATCGTCGAGATGCGGTGCGCGACGGCGATAATTGTCATCTCGCCGTGCAGCACTTTGAGCGCCTGAACGATGTCGTCTTCTGTTTTCGTGTCGAGGGAGCTCGTCGCCTCGTCAAGCACTAGCACGAGCGGGTCCGAGTACAGTGCGCGCGCGATGCCGAGGCGTTGTTGCTGGCCCCCGGAGAGCGACATTCCGCGCTCACCGATGCGTTCGTCGATGCCGTCTTTCCGGGAGGCGACGAGTGAGCCGAGCTGTGCCTTCTCGATCACCTCGATGACCTTGTCGCGGTCGTAATCATCGTCCCAGGTGAGCGCGACATTCTGGGCGATCGTGCCGTCGAACAGGGTGACACGTTGCGGCACGTACCCGATCCGTGATCGCCACGCATGAACGATGTCGGGCAGGGCGATGCCGTCTATGTCGATGCGTCCAGAGGTCGGTGTGCGCAAGCCGAGCAAAAGGTCGATCAGCGTCGACTTGCCCGAGCCGCTCGGGCCGACGATGCCGAGCGACGAGCCGAGGGGGATATTCAAGTCGAGCCCGTGCAAAACGGATTCGGTGCCCATCGGATAGCGGAATTCGATGTCGCGCAGGGTAAGGCGGCGCGGGTGCTCCGGTAGGTCTGCCGCGTCGGGGCCGCTTAGCGCATCGGTGGCACTCGACTCCGCACCCTGCAGGTCTGCGACGACGTCGCGCACCCAAGGGACGCTCGTCGTCGCCGAAATCACCGAGGATTGGATGCCGGTCAGCGACGGGATGAGCCGAATGCCGGCGGCGGCGAAGAGTGCCACCGACACGATCGCGGCGGAGAGCCCGCCGACTGCATAGCTTACGCCCCCCACCAGCAGGAACCCACCGATAAGCGCGACTTCGTAGGCGTACCGCGGAATTATGGACAAGAATCCCAGCGTGGCGCGCGAGCGCACCGCGGCCTGTCGCTCACGGCCGACGAGCTGTTGCACCTGCTCGAGTCGACCGCGAAGGGTGAGCTCTTTGAGCGCTTCGACCATTTCGGTCAGCAGTCGGGCGATGGTGTACGTGAAGAAGAGATTGTCACCAGATGCGCGCAGGGTGCGTTTCGTGACTACTCGGTTGATCAGAAACGCGACGCTGCCGAGATACACCAGCGAGATGAGCGCTGTGACGGGCTGCGCGATGATCAGCACACCGAGGGTTAGCACGATTGTCAGGACGTTGCCCGGGATCGTGAGCACCGTGAGGATCAGTCCGGAGATCGCGACCGAGATCCCTGTGTCGGCGATCCGGGTGAATTCGGCGGTGCTGCGTTTCGATCGCTCCTCCCAGCTCGCGCCGAGGTAGGCCCGGAACATGCGGGTGCCGATCTCATACTCGTAAATCGCGAACTGCCGGGTGGCGACTGCGTGCATCGCGACCGCCAACGCACTCTTGACGATGATGAGAAGACAGGCGATGAGGATGAGCCAAGGGGTCGCCTCGGGCGCGAGCTCCCCGACGATCGGCAGCCTCACATTGGTCCCGGCGGCTACCGGCGTGATGACGAGCACGAGAAGCGTCATCGCGGCGACATCGAAGAGCGCGAGGATTACGGTGCAGACAACGTAGATGACCAGGAACCGGCGGGCTCGGCCGGGCAGAAGCGGTACGAGGGCGCGCAGAGAATCCGATATGTGTTTCATCGGTTCTAGGCTACCAGTGGCGCTTGTATGCCCCGGCGGTCAAACGTGCGCTTGGCCGGCCCATCACGTTGCGGAGGTGACATGTTCGACCCTGTCGCAATGCTTGAGCGGGCACCGCGGCCGTTGCGCCGTCTCGCCCGTCGGATCGCAGCTGGGCGGGGCATTCTGGGGCGACTTGCGGACCGGCTTCGCTATCCGTACGACGCTGATGAAGTGCCGCAGCTCGCGAGAGCGGGTGACGCCAACATCCGGTTGCTGATTGGCCCGAGTAACACCGCCGAACAGGCGTACCTGTGGGCGCGTGCGGTGGAACGGGAGCGGCCCGACACTGCGGCGGTCGCTGTGTATGGCTTCGGGTCCGACACGTTCGAGGCCGAGGTCGACCTCCGGATCCCGGAGGCCGTGTATCTTCGGGCAGGATCCTGGCACGTCGCTTTTGAGGAGTATCTTGCGACGCAGACCCACATCATCTGGGAGTCGGGTCTTCCGTTGCTCGGCCGCCGCTACGGGTTGTCCGTCGCAGCCGAGGTGCGCCGACTCACGGAACACGGGGTCTCGTGCGGACTGATTTTTCACGGCAGTGATATCCGACCGCCCTCGCTCCACGCGGCGGCAAGCCGATGGTCGCCGTTCACCGGCTCGTCGAGGGTGGTCCGGATCCTGGAGGAGGAGGCGTCGCGGAATGCGGCGCTCGCCACTGAACTCGAGGTGCCGTGCTTCGTGTCGACTCCTGACCTGCTGCGGTGGCTCCCCAGGGCGAGCTGGTGTCCCGTTGTCGTGGACCCGACGCGGTGGCACGCGGCCAGGCCCCGGGAAGGCGGTCCGCCTGTCGTCGCCCACGCGCCCTCTAACACGTGGATCAAGGGTACCCACCTGATCGAGCCGATGCTCCACCGCCTCCAAGAGGAGGGAGTCATCGAATATCGGCAGATTGTCAGTGTGCCCCATGCGGCGATGCCCGCGTTCTATGCCGACGCCGACGTCGTTCTCGACCAGTTCACCCTGGGCAGCTATGGGGTGGCCGCCTGCGAGGCGTTCGCATCGGGCCGGCTGGTCATGGGCCACGTCGATGACTTGACCCGTGCTGAGGTGCGCGATCGCACGGGCCTCGACCTTCCGCTTCACGAGGCGACACTGGAATCTCTCGAGGGGGAGCTTCGCCGCTTTGCCGCCGACCCGGAGGCATTTGCTGACATCCAGGCCGCGGGACCGGCGTTCGTCTCCGCCGTGCACGACGGCCGCCGCTCTGCTGCCGCGCTGGCGCCGTTTCTCGGAATCATGCTCTGAGGTCGTCACACGTGGGTCTGATAGCGGTCGCCGGACCCTTAGTGGCAGACGAGCAGCGAGCCCGGCACGAGTCGTTCGAACTCGCGCTACAAATGCTCGAGCACGAGCCCAGTAGGCTAAACGTGGCTGCCCGAGACCACCGCGAGGTTTGCATCTGTGGTGTGGATTCCGAGTTCCCGGAAAAACACGTCACTCTTGAGCTCGTCGCAGTGGTGCACTGTGTGCACCATTATGTGTTCTGCACGACCTTTCATCGCTACTGCGATGGGGGGCAAGCTTCACGAATTGCGGTCGGGCGCCGACGACACTCAGGATCCGCATGGCTTCGATCCTAGATGGCGCAATCAGTTTGCGAGGCGGCGAGCCGCACCGGGGATCACCCGGGCAGGCACCCCTACGAGAACGCTGTAAGCAGGGGCGACGGTGCCCTCTTTCACGACGGCGCCGGCGCCGACGACGCAATAGTCGCCGATGTCGGAACCCATGAGGATTACGGCGTTTGCGCCGACGTGCACATTCCGACCGATTCTCGTCGGTGCCCTTACGATTGGGCGGCCCCGGTCGCTCACGCACCTCTCGACCGTGGAGTGGCTGTAGATCTGTGCTCCCGCGGAAATATCGCAGCCGGACCCGATGCTGAGACCCCCACTTCCGTCGATGACAGTGAATGCACCGATCCAGACGTCATCGCCGATCTCCGGCTCACCCACGATGCACGCATGCGGGTTGTACGGGTTGGCAGGCAGATGGTGAAGTTGATCAAATTCGTCGGAGATCGACATGGCGCGAGTCTGGCACACGACACAAAAACCTACTCTGTAGAATGAGGCAGTGAGCCTTAGAAATCGTTCTGTCCTAGTGACCGGTGGTGCCGGATTTATCGGCAGCCACCTCGTCGATCGCTTGGTGGCAGAGTCACCGAAGCGGATCGTAGTCGTCGATAACTTCTTTCTCGGCAACGAATCGAACCTTGTGGGTGCACGAGCGACCTACCCCGACCTCGAAGTGCTTCGTCTCGACGCTTCCAACCTTGCAGCCATGCAGGATGTCGTCACGTCGAACCAGATCGAGACCGTATTCGATCTTGCGGTGGTACCTCTGCCGACCTCGCTTGACTATCCACACTGGACGATGCTCACGAACATCGGGATCACGGCCACATTCTGTGAGATTGCCCGCCGTGGGCTCATCGAGCGACTCGTTCACATGTCCAGTTCCGAAGCATATGGATCCGGCCGGTATGTGCCCATGGACGAGGAACACCCCGACGATGCGATCACGCCCTATGCCGCGGCAAAAGCAGCAGAAGATCATATTATTCGCTCCTACGTTCAAACCTTCGGGATTGATGCCACGGTCGTGCGGCCCTTCAACAACTACGGACCGCGCCAAAACCCCGGATCTTATGCTGGAATTCTTCCCATCATCGTCCAGCGCGTCGAACGGGGGCTCCCCATCGAGATTCACGGTGACGGTGAGCAAAGCCGTGACTTCACATTCGTGCGCGATACCGCCGACCTCACTGTCGCGCTCCACGAAACACCGGCCGCCCGCGGCTTGGAGATCAACGTGGCAACTGGTGTCGGATCAACGATCAACCACCTGGTTCAGCGGATCCTGGAGATCATGGGTAGGCCAGACCACCCGGTGATCCACACCGACGAACGCCCGGGCGATGTCCGGCGTCATCAGGCTGACGTCAGCCGACTGGTGTCCCTCGTTGGGCGGCAGCCCGCAGTACTCAGCGACGAAGCCCTTACCGAGACCGTCGAGTGGTATCGGGGCGTGCTCGCGTGACGATGCGTCTGAATCTCCCCCTTCTGGGATCCGAAGAGGTCGAGGCAATCGCCGAAGTGCTTGCCAGTGGATATCTGACGCAAGGACCCCAGGCAGCCGAACTGGAACGCTTGATCTCTGAGTTGGTCGGTGTGCCGCACGCGTTTGCGACAAGTTCCGCCACGACCGGCCTTCACCTTGCACTGCATGCCATGGGCGTTGGGGCCGGTGATGAGGTGATCATCCCCGACTACAGCTGGCCTGCGACAGCGAACGTGGTCATACAGACGGGGGCGGTCCCTGTCTTCGTGGACATTAAGCTTGACGATTTCGGCATGGATCCGAATCTGATCGAAGCGGCCATAACGGAACGCACACGGGCCATCATGCCTGTGCACGCGTTCGGATTGATCGCCGATATGGATCCGATCCTCGACATCGCCGCTCAGTACAACTTGCCGGTGCTCGAGGACGCGGCGTGCGCGTTGGGGGCCGAGTACAACGGCAGGCAGGCAGGGTCTCTCGGCACCGCAGGGGTTTTCTCATTCCACCCACGCAAAGTGATCACGACCGGGGAGGGCGGCATGATCATGACCGCCGATGATGCTCTCTCGGAAAGGCTCACCGTACTGCGATCCCACGGGGCGGTTCGTGGCGAACGATTCATGACCTTCATCGACGCCGGCTTCAACTACCGCCTGAGCGACGTACATGCCGCGATCGGTGTCGTGCAGATGGGGCGCTTGCAGGAAATCCTTGACGGTCGCCGCCGGTACGCTTCGCTTTACGCGGAGCTGCTCGCCGACACTGAAGGTGTCAGCGTGCCGATCGTTCCAGCAGGTCGCACCCACACCCATCAGTCCTACGTTGTCCTTCTCGATGACGGAATCGACCGCGACCGAGTGATTGACGGAATGCGGGCTCGGGGGATCGAGACGACTCTCGGAACCTACTCGATGCACCTTCAGCCGTACTTCGCCGAACAATTCGGCATCGCGGATGGGATGCTGCCGAACGCGACCCGAGCACACCGACAGGCTTTAACACTGCCGCTCTACCAGCAGCTCACCGAAGGGCAGTTACAGGAGGTCGCGGATGCCCTGCGCGCGGTCGTACACGAGGCTGCTCTATGACCTCTGTTGTCACGATCGTCGACTACGGCGTTGGTAACGTCGCATCGATCGCCAACATGCTCAAAAAGGCGGGTTTTGATTCGCAACTCGTGAGCGATCCCGACCGGCTCTCGTATGCCGACAAACTAATTCTTCCCGGAGTAGGCTCCTTCGACCGCGCGGCGGCCGTGCTCAGGCATACGGGGCTACGTGATGCGATCCTCCGTCGAGCGGAATCGGGCATCCCGATCCTGGGAGTGTGTCTGGGGATGCAACTCCTCATGGACGGCAGCGATGAGGGCGAAGCCAGCGAACCGGGGCTTGGGCTGATTCCAGGTCGCGTGAGGCGGTTCCCGGCCGAGGTCGACGGATCCCGCCTGTTGGTGCCACACATGGGCTGGAACACCGTTCGACGGGAGGGCAACCCAACAGTGTTGCCCTCGGTGCGGGACGGTGACCGGTACTACTTCGTGCACTCTTATTTTGCGGATCCCGCCGATCCAAGCCATCGGGTTGCTGTGTCGACGCATGGTGTCGAATTCGCCTCAATGACCGCGCGCGCGAACGTCGTTGGTGCCCAGTTTCACCCGGAGAAGAGCCACCGCACCGGCATGGCCCTGCTCACCGATTTCGCTGGTGGCCGCTGATGCCGGGCACGATCGAGCAGGCGGGCCTCGAGTCCCGGGTGATCCCGGTGCTGTTGCTAGACGGGGATCGCTTCGTCAAGACAATCCGATTCGACGATCCCAAGTACGTCGGAGACCCGGTCAATGTGCTGAGTATCTTCAATGACTTCGAGGTCGACGAGATCGTGCTGCTTGATATCGGGGCGGCAGCGCGGCGTTACCCCATCCAGTCCGAGCTCCTTGAACGCTTGACCTCAGAGGCCTTCGTTCCACTCGCCTATGGCGGCGGCGTCGGTACCGTGATCGAGGCCGAGAAACTCGTGCGGATGGGTTTCGAAAAGGTCGTCGTCAACACGTCACTCCTCGAGCGTCCCGACGAGGTGCGACGAATGGTCGAGTCGCTCGGGGCGCAGGCGATAGTCGGAGCGGTGGATGTGCGGGCCCATGCGACCGGATACGACGTCTTCACGCGCGGCGGTACGACGTCGCCTGGCTTAGATCTGGACGCTTGGATCGCGATCGCGCAGGATGTCGGTGTCGGCGAGGTGCTGGTCACCTCAATCGATCGTGAAGGTACCCGCGTCGGCGTCGATCTGCATCTGACAAAGCACGTGGTCGATGCGATGGCGGTGCCGGTGATCGCACATGGTGGCGCTGGCTCCCGGCAAATGCTTGTAGACCCCATTGAGATCGCTGGAGCTCAGGCCGTCGCGGCAGGAAGCCAGTTCGTCATGCAGGGTTCTCGGAACAGCGTGCTCATCAATTATCCGACACCGCAAGAGCTATCCGAACTTTTCGGCCGGGGCCTTGGGATGTTACCAACCGAGTTAACTGCCGACTCGCGCTATTTGGTGCCAGGACGGGACCTGAGCAACACGAAGATGTGTCGACGCTGCATCATCACCTCGGATGTACCGCGCGCGGCCCTCGAGGATTCAGACATCTGCTTCTATTGCAGCCTGCATGACTCGCTCAACGCGCAGTACCCGATCGGGCCGGAGAGCTTGGCCGCGCTCACGGCCTTTGCGGAGCGGATCAAACGGGATGCAAAGACGAGCGGTGCGGCGTACGACTGCATCCTTGGTGTGAGTGGTGGCACTGATTCATCGTTCCTCGCGCATCAGCTGGTGGAACTGGGCGTGAAACCGCTCGCAGTGCACTTCGATAACACCTGGAACTCGCCGACGGCGACCGGCAACATTTACGCGGTTCTCGACAAGCTCGGCATCGATCTGGAGACCTACGTCGTCGACAACACGGAGTACGACGACATCTACCGCGCCTTCATGCTCGCCGGCGTCAAGGACATTGAGGCGCCCACCGATATCGGCTTCATGGGAGTGCTGTACCGAGCGGCAGAGAAGCACGGGATCAAACACATCGTGGAAGGCCACTCCTTCCGCACCGAAGGCGTCTCGCCCATGGGGTGGCTCTACATGGACGGGGGTTACATCGAGGACGTGCACCGAAAGTTCGGCACCGTCCCCATGAAGACCTTCCCCAACATGGCCTTCAACGATTTCTTGCGCTGGTCCACCTGGAACGCGATCGAGCGCACGCGGCCCCTGTATTGGATGGACTATCACAAGGAAGACGCGAAGCGATTCCTGGCCGACACCTTCGGATGGAAATGGTACGGCGGCCATCACCTAGAGAACCGCTTCACTGCGTTCTACCACACCTACTTCCTGCCGAAGCGGTGGGGCATCAACTTCCGCCAGATCGAGCTATCGGCCCTCGTGCGCTCCGGCCAACTGGAGCGCGACGCGGCAATCGAGCAATTTCTGGCCCCGCGGCAGGGAGACGCCGACATAATCGCCATGGTCAAGAAGCGGCTCGGATTCTCCGACGACGACTTCGAAGGGGTCATGGGAATGCCCCAGCACAACTACCGAGAGTTCGACACTTACAAGCGTCGGTTTGAGCGCCTGCGTCTACTGTTCTGGCTGTTGTGGAAGCTCAATCGGGTGCCCAAGAGCTTCTACGAGAAGTTCTGCAAGCCTTGACCTCGCGTATCGACCGGGCGTTGTACCGTGTGCAACACGGCATCGCGCGGGTGAGCCGCTGGTGGCACGCCCGCCGGGGACCGAGGCGCGCGGTGTCGTGGGTGGTGGGCCCAGTCGAGATCGCTTCCATGGTCGCGAACCTGGCGCGCGCCATCCCCGACTCCTACTCGGTCGTGATCGCGCCCCATCCGTTCTACAACTTCCGCTACGACTTCCAGATCGGATCGGAGCGCGGCGACTGGCTGCGTAGCCGGTTCGTTGCCCCGTGGGAGTTCGGGCGGCTCGCGGCCACGGCGCGCGGCTTCATCTACGTGGGGGCGGATGGGATGCTGGTCGACGGAGTAGACGACCGCGAGTGGGAGTTCGGCTTCCTGAAGCGGCACGGCGTGCGCCTCGTGTGCCTGTTCACCGGCAGCGACATCCGCTCGCCCGCACTCATGCGGCGTTTGCAGCAGGAGACCTCGGTGGAGAACATCGTCACCTACCTCGATCAGGTGAGCCCGGTGTTTGCGACCGCCGCATACGATGATCAACGACGCCGTACGGCCGTGATTGCCGACCGCTTCGCCGATGTGGTGTTCACTGCGGCTGTCGACCAGCTTTCCTACCTTGAGCGCCCGACCGAGCCTTTCCCCTACTTCTACCCCGACGACGACCTGATGTTCGACGACACCAAGCACTCCGACCCTGGGCCGCGAATCGTCGTCCACGCCCCATCGTCGCCCATCATCAAGGGCACCCAGGTCGTAAGGGCCGCAATCCAACGTCTTCGCACCGAGGGGTTCGATTTTGAGTATCGCGAGCTCGTAAACACGCCACACGCGCAGGTCATCGCGGCACTGAAAGAGGCGCACATCGCATTGAACGAGTTCTACGCGTTCGTCCCCGGTGTATTCGGCGTCGAGGCGATGGCGAGCGGATGCGCGCTGCTGACCCGGGCCGACGAGACCATCGAGACGGACCTGCCTGTCGGCTCCAACTCAGCGTGGCTGGTGACGACCGCCGCCGATATCTATGCAAACCTCCGGGAGTTGCTGGAGCAACCCGAGCGCATCGCTCTGCAAGCGGCTGCCGGTCTGGCCTGGGTACAGCAGAACGCGACCGTGAGCGCATCCGGTGCGCGAGTGCGCGCCGTGATCGACGTGGACCCTTCATGACGACAGCACGATCGCAACGCCGGGCCAAGGTTTCCCGGCAAGGATAGAGCTAGCGGTTAGGATTGGAAGGATTCCGCTGACGGGGGTGCGATGAACAAGGCGCGGCATGGTTTGATCGCGATCGTCGCCAGTCTCGCGCTCGGCGCCGGAGCGGTGGTTGCGCTTCCGAGCGCTGCGACCACGGCCGCCGCACTGAGCGGTTCGACGTTCAATCCCGGAATGATCATCAGCGACGAGCTGTTCTACAACGGCAATGCGATGACGGCGGCCCAGATACAGGCATTCCTCAACGGCAAGATCGGATCTTGCCGGACCGAACGTTGCCTGAACGTGGCAGTTGTGCCCGTCCCGAGCCGCGCTCCGGTCGTCTCGGCACGGACCGGCCAATTGGTCTGCTCGGCCATCACGGGCGGCTTAATGCCCGTGTCCGAATTGATCTACCGCGCTCAGGTCGCCTGCGGTATCTCCGCGAAGGTCATCCTTGTCACGTTGCAGAAGGAGCAGGGTCTCGTCACGAGCCGCGCGCCCGGTGACTGGGCGCTGCGGGCCGCGATGGGCATGGGATGCCCCGACACTGCACCGTGCGACGACGCATTCGCCGGTCTCGCCAATCAGATTCTCGATGGCACGAAGCAGCTTAAGACCTACAAGGCGGGCCGCTTCGCTCGACAGCCTGGCACCCATTTCGTTCAGTACAACCCGGACTCATCGTGTGGCGGTACCAACGTGAATGTAAGCAACTACGCCACCGCGGCCCTGTACAACTACACGCCATACCAGCCCAATCCCGCCGCGCTCGCGAACCTCGGCGGTGTGGGGGACGGCTGCTCAAGCTACGGCAACAGGAACTTCTGGACCTTTTATCAGAGTTGGTTCGGTTCGGTAGCGGGCGGTCAGTTCATGTCTTCCACTGTCGATGTCGACTACATGATAGCGCGCGACGCGAACGATGAACTGTGGGGCTACCCGGTGAGCCCGACCGGCGGGTGGGGCCTGCGTACGAGCCTCGGTGCCGGATGGGGCGGCGTCACTGACGTCATCGGTGCCGGCGACCTCGACAACAATGGATACCGCGACATCATCGCCCGCGACACCGCGGGCAAGTCCTGGTTCTACCCAGGCAACGGCGGTCTCGAGTACCTCACCCGCCAGCAACTCACCATCGACTGGTCGGGCGCGACTCAGCTCCTGTATGGCGGGTACGTCGACGCGGGGTTCAACCCCGACATGCTGACAGTCGATTCCGCGGGCGACCTATGGCTCTGGCCGGGCGACGGTCTGGGCGATTTCGGAGCGGGTGTCAAAGTCGGCTCTGGCTTTGGCGCGTACTCGGTTGTTGCCGGGATAGGCGACATTACGGGTGATAAATGCGGCGATCTCGTCGCGGTCGCGGGCTCCGGGGCCCTCTTGCTACACGCGGGCAATTGCAGAAATGGCTTCATGGCGCCGAGGCAGATCGGCTCGGGCTTTGGCAGTTTCACTGGCCTGTACTCGGCAGGCGACTCTACGGCGGACGGTAGGCCCGACCTCTGGGCGAAGGACGCAAACGGGGTCATGCGCCTGTTCCGTGGAACCGGCGGCGGCTTGATCGCCAACACCACGATCGAGGACCGTGGCTGGAACGTAATGCTGAATATCTCGGGGGCCGGGATGCGCCCACGCTATCCCGCGATGGTGACGAAGGTCTCGAGCACCGACGACATGTTCGCTGGCTACCTGATCGCGCGGGACAGAAGCAACGCGCTCTGGGCCTATGCCGCCAACGCGCAGGGCACCTGGCGCGATCCGCGCGTGAGCTTGGGCGTCGGGTGGGCAGGCGTCACCGACATCATCGGCGTCGGTGATCTCGATGGCAATGGCTACCGCGACCTCGTCGCGCGCGACACCGCTGGTAAGTCGTGGTTCTATTCGGGGAACGGGCAACTCGACTACCCGCAGCGGCGACAGATCACTGCCGACTGGGGGTCTGCACGTCACATTGTCTACGGCGGCCACTTCGATGCCGACGCGGCGGCCGACATGCTCACCGTCGATTCCGCGGGCGACCTGTGGCTCTGGCCGGGCGACGGCACCGGAGGCTTCAAGGCGAAGATCAAGGTCACGGGGGGCTTGTCCGGGGCGGTCGCGATAGCCGGCGTCGGAGACTTTGATGGCGACCGTTGTGGCGATCTTGTGTGGATTAGCGCGACAGGGCAACTCACACTCTCCGCGGGTGATTGCGCGGGTGGGCTGAAGGCGCCGAGGCAAATCGGCACCGGCTTTTCGTCGTACCGGGGCATCCACTCCACTGGCGACTTCACGAACGACAAGATCGCCGACCTCTGGCTCTTGGCATCCGACGGCTCGATCCGTCTCTTCAAGGGCACCGGCGGTGGAGCTGTCACCTCGACGACCGTCGTCGACCAGGGGTGGGGATCGTTCCTAAACATCACCGGGTCGGGGATGCGCCCCGGCACCGTCGCACCGACACCGACACCGGCGCCGACACCAACGCCGACGCCTACCCCCACCTTGACCCCTACCCCCACCCCCCCCCCCCCCCCCCCCCCCCCCCCCCCCCCCCCCCCCCCCCCCCCCCCCCCCCCCCCCCCCCCCCCCCCCCC
>Ga0163144_10008265_pt1 | contig 22538 bp, 23 predicted proteins | sample OliLak19BULKMAT1_FD_123175 | JGI IMG/M metagenome (GOLD analysis project Ga0163144, IMG submission 123175) | Freshwater microbial mat bacterial communities from Lake Vanda, McMurdo Dry Valleys, Antarctica - Oligotrophic Lake LV.19.BULKMAT1 | ecosystem: Environmental > Aquatic > Freshwater >...
CTGGAAATCGGCCCAGTGAACTAAATCGCAAATTCCAGTTCTACGATCGCTACGGCGTCGAGGAGTATTACGTCTTCGACCCCGACAAAATTCGCTTGTCCGGTTGGCGACGTAAGAACGATCACCTTCAAGAATTGCCGGACATGGAAGGTTACGAAAGCCCACGCTTGGGAATCCGCTTTTCCCTGGCGAGCGGCGATCTTGTGATATCTCGTTCCGACGACACGCCGTTCTTGACGTTCGAGGAATTAGCCAAGGAGAGGGACCGCGAAAGCCGACGCGCCGACGGAGCGGAGCGCCGGCGCATTCAAGTGGAGCAAGAAAACGAGCGTCTTCGCGCCAGGTTGAAAGCCCTGGGCGAAGACCTCGATTGATCCGACATGATATCGGGCGGCAAACCGGCCGCAGTAACGGCGGCAGGGCCTCCTCCTACTTCCTCGGATCCGAAAATAACTTTTCGTCCCCTTTTTCCAGGTAACGCCGACTCGTAATCGTCTCTTCCAGAAACGCCTCCCCGTCGCGCTTGATTGTCATCCGTTCGAAGACCTTCATGCCGTCGACATCGCGATATCCCTCGAACAACGTCGCTTGATCCACTTCCTTCTTCGCGAACTCATCGAATACGCGTGTCTGCGTCTTGGCGTGCAGGCCCGTCTTCTTGGACCCGGACATCCTATGCCGCACACTCAGTCCGAAAATACCTGCTTGCTCTCGACCCTGGTGATCAGGCCCACACGCCGCAAAGGACGCGGCCTTTTCACCGCCACCCCCATCGTCAAGGGATCGCTGATCTTGACGTTTGAGGGCTGGCTTTCCGCCACCGCCGAACTTGACCCGGACTGTTTTGCCCTGCAAGTGGACGACGATCTTTGGCTCTGCTCGCACGGCGACCTGCTCGACGACTGCGTCAATCACTCTTGCGCTCCCAATGCCGGTTTCACAACCGGTGAGCCGGTGCTGCACGCCCTGCGCGACATCGCCGCCGATGAGGAAATCAGTTGGGACTATTCCACGTCCATTGCCTTCTCGGGTTGGAAACTACGGTGTCGCTGCGGGGCAAACAACTGTCGCGGCGTGATCCGTTCTTGGGGTGAGTCGGAACCGAGTGTCCGAACACGCCTTCGTCCCTTCGCCCTGAGTTTTCTCCGCATGAAACGATGAATCCCTTGGGAATCTCGCTGCGCATTCTCGGTCTGGATACAATTCCCATACCGTTTTCCTCGGCCCAATTCCACAGGTGGACCATGAAACACATCCTCATCTCCTTGTCGATCCTCACCCTTGGCTTCCTGCACGCGCGGGCCGGTGATCCCGAAAAAGGGAAGAAAGAAGTCAAGTACGACGGCCTCACCCTCACTTTGCGAAACAACAAGGACGTCTACAAACTCGATCTCGCCGGCAAGTCGCTCAAGGAATGGGAACAAATGTTGGACATCGGCAAGAAGCTCGGCTCCCCGCCTCCCAAGCCGCCCGTCGTCGACATGACGCTCGAAATCAAAAACACCAGCGACAAGGCCATCGATTTCTGGTCCGCGGGCGATCCCGTTCGCGTCGTGCTCGACATTAAAGGCCCCAAGGCGCGCACGATCAACGCCCCCCTCGCCTTTACCGCCGACTTCCGACTTCCCAAATTCGCCACGCTTCAGCCGGGCAAGTCCATGGTGATTCCGATCAAGAACCTGCAATCCGGTTTCCGCGGCAACGGCACCTGGCATTATTGGCTCGCGCCGGGAGAATACACGATCACCCCGCGCTTCAAGACCGGCGTCCGTCCCATTCCACCCGGCGCCAAAGAACTGTACGAGGCCGGCGCCGTCACCTTGGTCGGCAAACCCCTCGTCGTGAAAGTCGTGGATTGAGCGTATTACACCGCCGAGTCCGCAGCGCTAGCAAGGGCGAGGCGGCGGGCGCCAAATGCCTTTATTCAAATTTGATTAGCGCGGATCAGTGCCGATTAGTGTGAAGGGGCCCTTTTTCACGCTAATCCTCGCTAATCGGCGCTAATCCGAATTCACTGTGATCATCGGCGAGAATAGGGCATGGCAGATCACTTACTCTACATCTCTATTCGAGTTTGATTAGTAAGTATGAGTGCTGATTAGTGTGAAGGGTGCTGCCGGCTCGCCGCGAATTTACTTCTTCTTCAGTCGCGAGATCTCCCGCTCCGCGTGCTTCGCGGCCGCCGTTCCCGGTTGGCTCTGCGCCAGAAGTTCCCACGCCTGAATCGCCTGGGCAATCCGGCCAAAACGCTCGAACGCCTTGGCCTGCGCCGTGAGCGACAGTTGCTCATCCTTATCCCCTTGTTCCGCGACGCGCTGCAAAATCGCTTCGTCTTTCACGATTTGTTGCAGTCGCTCCCGCGCCTGCGCCGCCGCCTCGCTCTTGGGCCAGCGCTGCGACACGAACTGCAGCGTCGCGATGCCGCGCCAGGTCCGCTTTTGATCGTCCACCTGCTTCACGCCCTCCGCCAAAAACGCCGCCGCGTTCTTGGCTTCATCTTGATCTTCTCGGAATGAAAGCCCCGGCAAGCTCTTGCCATCGTCCTGTCGTTTCTTGAGATCCGCCTTCAAAAACGCATACACCTCGGCCATGACCTTCGAGTCCGGAATTTGATGCGCGAGCTTGGGCACGATCCACAGCTTGGAACGCATGCCCAGTTCTTCCATCCAGGGCTGCATGTAAACTTCATTTTCCTTGCGGTTGAAATCCGTTTCGCCCGTGATGAACGCCAGCGACAAACGGTCTACGGCCCGATGCCTCAAGAACGCGAACCGCGACACCGGGTTGGTGCCGCACACCGGAGCGATGCCGCCAAAACACTCCGGCAGCGCGAACCCAATCGCGCACGCCATCCGCCCGCCCCCGGAAAACCCGGAGAGATAGGTCTGGTCCGGGTCGACGGGAAACTTCCGCCGCACGTCGTCAAGCATATCGAGCACAACGCGTGTCCGTTGCCCGGGCAACACCGTATTGCCCGCCGCGAACGGCGAACAGAACAACACCCCCTCACGATCGCACACCGCTTTGAACGCGGATAGGCCCGCCGGCTTGTCGCCCGGAGAGATGAACACGATCAAAGGCCAAGCCGCCTTTTTCTTCACCGGCGGCACATAAAGTTGATACCGCTGCTTTGTCGAGTCGTAGTCCGCCGGCACCTTGGCCGGGCCCGCACCGAATCCCTGCGACGCGAACTGCCAATCCAACCGCGTCGGGCCGGCGACCTTGACCTCGCGCGCTCCCGTCTGAGCGAATGCGGCCCCAGGCAGAATGCCAAATGACAGTGCGAGCAACGTGCATGTTTTCATGATGAACTCGAAGAGGGTTCACAAGAAGCGTGCGCCTCCACCGGCAGGCAGATGCTGAACTTGGTTCCCTTGCCGACTTCGCTTTGCAAGTCGATCCGGCCCTGATGCGCCTCGATGATCTTGCGCGTCGTGGGCAGTCCCAAACCGTTGCCGCCCTGGCGCGTCGAATAGAATGGCTCGAAAATCCGGGCGATCGCCTGCGACGGGATGCCCTTGCCCGTATCGATGATGCACAGGTTCACGACTTGTCGTCCTTCCCGATCCGCTTCGACATGCGCCTGAAACGTGATCAACCCGCCATCCGGCATCGCCTGCTGCGCGTTGAGCAGCAGGTTCAAAATCGCCTGCTTGAAAAGATCCACATCGAGCGGCACTCGCGGCAGATCGACGGGAATGAAACTCTTGATGTCAATGCCGGCGGCCCGCGCGCTTGGACCGAAAAAGTCGATCATCTCCTCGATCGTTCGCGACAAATCCTCTGGCTGGCACTGCAAATCCTCGATGCGCGCGAAGCGCAGAAAGTCGTTCGATACATCCACGAGGCGTTGGCATTCCGATTGCAATCGCTCCACACGCTGCAAGGCCCGTCGCTCGCGCTGGTTTTGCGGATCGGCAAAGTCCTCCGCGAGTAGCTGAAGGTTCAGCCCTAGCGTGCCGAGGTGATTCTTGATCTCATGAATAAAGCCGCCCGCGAGTTCGGCGAGGGCGGCGTATTGATTGCTGGACATGAAGCTTATTGTACGTTCGCGCGTCCTCAATGGAAGTCAGGGCCTTTGGCGAGGGGTTTCGCCTCAGTTAAAATCGTCCCCCGGCGCAACGCCATCCGCCGGATCGCTGGCGCTGGACCATGTTTGCGGACTGCACAACGGAGAAACAATCCGCACCGACCCGTCCGCCAAACTGACCGTGATGCCGCTCGCGCTGAGGGACTGCGGCAAACCCGGATCGCATTGCTCTTGATTGGGCACGACTTGAAAACGCGCCCGGCTATAGAAACTGAACATCGGAGCCTTGTAGTGCAGACGATTATACGCCCAAGCCGTGGGCTCCTCATTGCACAACTGATAGCGCGTCGTGAACATGATCGTGTTGGACGTGCCATCCTGAATGCCCACCAAGGTCATGTCGCCGTCGCGGAAGACCTGCCAGTTCCCCACGTAGTTCGTGGTCGCCAGCCAATCTTCGTAGACGTTTCCGGCGGGCGCGACTTTGGCATCGGGATCCAGAAACAACGGCACCACCTTCCCCGAGACCTGTGTCCAGTCCTCACGCCCCATGCGGTAAAGAACATCCTGCTCGATAAAAGGCAAAAGATGGAAATGCAGGGTTCCATTGCCGTCGCGGCCCGTACCCACCGTCGGAGGCATCCGCTTGAAAACGTCGTGGTAGGCATGGACTCCGATACTGATTTGCCTCAGATTGTTGATCCCCTGCACGCGACCCCCTGTGCGGCGCAACTGCGCGATCACCGGCAACAGCATGCCGAGCAATAGCAGCAAAAAACCGAGCAACACGAGTAGACTGGTCATCGAGAATCCGGGACGGCGGCGCGACATGGCATCTCTCCATTAGGAAGGGCAACTTGAAATGTATCCAGGCCGGGCATCCCGCGTCAAACGAAAAAAAAGCCTTGGCGTCAAAGCCAAGGCTTTCATGGAGAGCCGAGCGGCCCCTCCGGACTGCATTCATTCAATTACATCGGCAACAGCTTGAAGAGCCGTTCGATCACATCCAAGCTCAACTCGCCGCGGAAGACGAGGTTGTTGCCCATGTTGGTGATGCGGAGCGTCTTGAGCACGTCCGTGGCAATTTGCGCTTTGGGGTCGCCCTCAGCCTTCTTTTGCGCCATTGCCTGGACAAGTTTCAGGGCAATCTGCGCGCCTTGGGCCATTTTCTGGGCGGTCTTGGGGTCCATGGTGTTCACGTTGAGCTGGAACTGAAGTTCCTTGGTCAACGTGAGCGCGCCGCTAATGCCCTTAATCTCGGCCAGCGCCCCCGCGATTTGGTCCGGGTTGGGCACGTTGGGAGCGTTCTTGATGCCGCTGGCAATGGCGTTGCCCGTGGCGACAAAGTACATGCTCTGCTTGGTGTTCGTCGTCTTCACCAGATCGGCGAACTCCTTCTTCTGGTTTGATTTCTTCGTGCCGCCGATACGCGCGATCGTATCTGCCAATCCGTCCCGGCTCGCCGTCGCCACCAATGTCTTGTCATCCACCAAGGCGGCGAAAATCGTCTTCTCGCCCGGAACGCCCACTTCATAGACCTTGGTCGCGCCGATCTTCGTCATCTTCACCATGTCGCCGGCGCCTTGGATCGCGTCGGCGGCGGCGGCATGCATCTTTTCCGGGTTGAATTTCCCTTCCATGATGATCACGAGCTTATCCGGATCAACACCCGAAGGGCCCGCCATCGTCAGACCGGTCATGTCCTTCATCGGATCAAAGCCGGCCGCCTTGAAAAACTTCTCGGCCCCGCCGTCGCCCCGCGCCGCCTGCTTGGCCATGTCCAGCAATTGATCGACCGCTTCCTTGTTGGCCTTCACCAATTCGGATTCGACAATCTGCTTGAAATTGATCGAAAAAACCCATTCCGCGTCATTGGGCAGGATTTTGGGGTCGACGGCCCGCGCCGTGGTCGGGACGGCGAGGAAACCAACGGCGAGCGCCGCGAGTGCGAGCCAGGCTTGACGGAAGTGAATCATACATGTGCTCCTAATTGTGATTATTGGCAAGCGTTCCGACGTATTTTACTCACGGAACCTTGCTCGGGTTTCAAATTCCGAAAAAGATCGTGCCACGATTCGACTCACAAGGTTTTTGCCTCGGCGAGCAGTCGTTGCCAAAGCTCGTCAACGTTCAACCGACTTGCCCAGTCATCCAAATAGTCAAGATCGAGCAAGCTTCCCTGGACTTCAAAAACCCGCAATGCGTCCGTAAATTGTTTTTCGCTCCCGCCCGAGAGCTTGGCCCAGCGTAGCTTGGCCAGAATTGTGTCTTCGGGAGTGGAAACCTGTAATGTCAACTCTAGGACGTGTTGAGTTCGTCTTCGAGCGAATCGCGACCGATCAAACGGCTCGTCGGTCAGAATCCAAAAATCGACCTTCTCTCCATCGCTCAAGCTAAGCAGATTGAACATCGACCGGTGGCGAATGGCGTCCGCGATGGCTTCCGCGGATAGAAAATAGTCCGGCGCCGGAAAAGCTTGGACCAGTTTTTGAGCGACATCCGGGAGCATCAACACGACTAAGTCGATATCGTGCGTCGAGCGCGGTTCACCTTGCAAGCTCGAAGCCACTGATCCGGTCAGCATGTACTCGATGCCGCTTGCTGACAGAACCGCCACGACCTTCTTTAGTAGTTCCTGTTGTGACATTTTTCTAGCCGCGCGAGCAGGATTTTCTGAAACTCGTTAGCGGAGGCGTCCGGAAACCGTTGCCGAAGTCCGTGAATGAACAGTTCCTTGGCAAACGCCGACAACTCAAACGCCTTCAAAAGTCGTTGCTCGGGCGTCATGGACCTGAGCACCTGAAGGTACCGTTGGTGGTTGGGCCGCTCTTTCGGGTTCATGGTGTCCGAATCGTTTCCTTTCTTGGGGGGACAGTCGGCCAAACGCAAATGCGGCGCACTGTTTATTCTGGGCATGTCTTGCCGTGCAACCAACCCTTTTCGCCAAACTTCTTACCACACCCGCGCCACGATGCATTTGAGGTACTGGGTCTCCGGGCAACTTAGGGCGACCGGGTGATCCGCGCTCGCCCCGCGAATCTCTAGAATCTGCACCGTTCTCTTCGCCTCCGTCGACACCTGCGCGAGCGCCTCCAACAGCATCTCGCGCGAAATCAACCCCGAGCAGCAACACACCACCAATACCCCGTCTTCCTCCAATAGCTTCAGCCCCCGCGCCTGAAGCTGCCGATACCCGCGCAGCGCATCGTCCACCGCGTTGCCCGCCCGCGCGAACTTGGGCGGATCCAGCACCACGACGCCAAACTTCTCCTGCGCCGCCACAAGTTCGTCCAACTGCGAAAAAACGTCGCCTCTTCGAAACTCGATTTGCCCAAGGTTATTGCGCTCCGCGTTCGCCCGCGCCAACTGCAGCGCCGGCTCCGAGACGTCCAGCCCCAACACCGACGCCGCCCCCGCTCGCGCCGCATGCAGTCCGAACCCGCCGGAATAACAAAACGCATCCAGCACGCGCCGGCCCTTCGCCAGCGCCGCCGCCACCTGCCGATTGTCGCGCTGGTCTAAATAGAAGCCCGTCTTTTGACCCTCGCTGAGGTGAACGAGAAACTCGATGCCATGTTCCTCGATGACGATCGGCTCGGTCGGAAGACTGCCGCGCAGCGCGCCGTCCTGCGCTTGTAGTCCCTCTAGCTGGCCGATCCCTCGTTCCGTGCGCTGATAGATGCCCTCCGGCTGAAGAAGTTGCTCCAACAAATCGGCGAACAGCTCGCGGCGCTCCCCGAGGGCAAGGCTTGTAAACTGCACCACCAACCAGCGATCGTACTGGTCGACGACCAGCCCGGACAGCCCGTCCGATTCGCTAAACACCATTCGACATGCGCGCCGGGGGCCGGTCAGTCCCAGCATGTTCACCCGCAATTTCATCGCCTTCGCCAAACGTCGCCGAAAAAAATCGGCGTCGAGTCGCTCCTCTTCCCGCCACGAATAAAGCCGGACCCGCAACTTGCTTTGGCTGTTGTAAAATCCGCGCGCGATGAACATGCCGGCCGAGGATACAAGATCCACCTCCGCCCCGTCCGCGGCGTCGCCCTCGACGCGGTCGATCGCGCCCGGATAGACCCAGGGATGCTGGGCGAAGAACGGCTTCGCGCGCTTGGGACGAAGTATGATCTTGGGAAGCGTCATGGGTCGCCAACAAAATGCCGCTTGCGGCTTAGCGCGATCGGCAGTGTGCCTGTCGCGCTAAGCCGCAAGCGGAGTGGACTGGGAAGTTGCGATCAACCGGCCTGCACGCCTTCGATGTACTCCAGCGCCTGATCGACCGGATTCTTGTGCCGTCGGCTTTCCAGCGCGGACCGCACGCGCAGCAATAGCTCCATCTTGTTGATCGGCTTCGTGAGAAAATCGTTGGCGCCGACATCGACGGCGCGATCGATGTCGCTGCCCTGATCCAGGGCGGTCACCATGAGCACCACGATGCCGCTCGTCGCCGGGTCGCCCTTGATCTTCTTGCACACTTCGAAACCGGACATCTTCGGCATCATCACGTCGAGCAACAGCACATCCGGCTGCCACGGGCGAACTTTTGCTAACGCTTCCTCGCCGTCCATCGCCGTCTCGATGTCGTACTCGCAGCCCATCAGGATCGCTTCGAGCAACTCGACGCCTTGCGGATTGTCGTCGGCAATTAAAATGCGGGGACGATTCATCGTTTCACTCACCGTTGCCACGAAATGGTATTTTCCGCCGCTTGCGGCTTAGCGCCGCGTTGGTTACGCTAAGCCGCAAGCGGCCGTCCTTACGAAAACGTCGTCACGCCGGGACGCGCCACCGGCGGCACCGGCATATCGCCCCATGCGTAACTCGCCGGCGTGAGATTCTCGCGCGATTCCATCGCCTGACGCCAGGTGATCTGTTGACCCGTGTAACACGCCATCCGTCCCATGACCGCCAACATCGTGCTCTTGGTCATGTACTCGCCGTTGTTGATCGGTTCCCCTCGGCGAATGCTGGCGAAGAGTTCATTATGTTCTTGTTGATACATGTCATCGCGGCGGGCGGCCGCGGGACTATAACGCCAGTTCACCCGGCCCGTGATATTGTGGGCCATGATGTCCGCTTTGCCCTCGGATCCCCACACATAGTCCTTCACCTCGTTGTAGCAACCCGGCATCTGTCGGCACAGCGCGAACGCCTTCACGCCGTTTTCCCACTCATAGACGACCGACATGTGATCGTAGATATGGCCGTAGGCCGGGTCGGTGCGCACCTGCCGACCGCCCAGGCCATAGCAGCGCACGGGATAGACGTCGCGCATCGCCCACGCCATCTTGTCGAGGCTGTGAACGTGTTGCTCGTTGTTGAAGTCCCCGGAAAGCCAGGTGAAATATAGCCAATTGCGCATCTGCCATTCCATGTCGCTCCAGCCCGGCTGGCGCGGCCGATTCCACAAACCCCCGGTCAAATAATTGCACTGCATCGTGTGGATCGTTCCCACCGCGCCGTCGTGGATGCGCGAAAACGTCTCGCGCATGCCCCCGTGATACCGCCAGCACAGACCCGACACGACGGCGAGATTCCGCTCCCGCGCCTGGCCGATCGCTTCGAGCACGGACCGGCATCCCGGCGCGTCGACCGCGACCGGCTTCTCGACGAACATATGCTTGCGATTGTCCACGCACAGACGAATATGCGCCGGACGAAAATGCGGCGGCGTGCAGAGCAACACCACATTCACGTCGCTCGCGATCAAATCGCGCGCCGCGTTGAAGCCGACGTGTTTGCGTTCATCCGGAACCTGAATCTTGTCGGCGATGGTGCGATCGCCCCGCAGCGTGACCAGACTGCTATCGAGCCGATCGCGAAACGCATCCGCCACCGCCACCAAACGCACGTTCGGATCCGCCCGGAGCGCGTTGACCGCCGCCCCGGTGCCGCGCCCGCCGCAACCCACCAGCCCGATCTTCAAAATCTCCGTCCCGCCGCCCGCATGCACCATCGGAACCTGCGAAAGCGACAACGCGGCCCCCGCGGCGACGCTGCTTTGTAGAAATCGACGACGACTCGCGCCGCCCTTGCCGGACATATTCGGTTCGTTCACGATGGATCCTCCTGCAAAGTGCTCACTTGGCGAGATACACGCAAAGCATCATCTTACCCCGACCCGTCCCCGATGCCCAACGAGATTTTCCGGGAAGCCACCCCACCCGCCAACCTTTCCACCGCCCCCTCGATCCCCTTCAATGCCCTCATGACCGCCTCCCTTTTGGAAATCGCCGTCGCCACCGTTGCCGACGCCGTCCGCGCCGTCGAAGCCGGCGCGGATCGACTCGAATTAAGTTGCGCCCTCGCCTGCGGCGGTTTGACGCCCTCGCTCGGAACTTTTCTGCAAATCCGCCCAGCCGTCGACGTACCCATCCTCGTCCTCCTCCGTCCCCGCGCGGGCGGCTTCGCCTACTCCCCCGCCGATTTCGACACGCTCCGCCGCGACCTGGACCTTTTCCGCGACCACGGCGCCGACGGCTTCGTCGTCGGCGTGTTGACGGACCAACGCGCGATCGACGTCGACCGTTGCGCCCAACTCCTCCGCCAGGCCGGGCCGTCCACCTTCGTCTTCCATCGCGCCTTCGACATGCTCGCCAAACCCTTGGACGCGCTCGATCAATTGGTCAAACTCGGCTTTCGCCGCGTCCTCACCAGCGGCTGCGAAAGGTTCGCCTGGGAAGGCGCCGCCATGCTCCGCCGACTTCACAACCATGCCCAAGGCCGCATCGAAATCCTGCCCGCAGCCGGCATCGGTCCGGAAAACGCCGCCGGCATTCTCCAAGCCACTGGATGCACCCAACTCCACGCCTCGGCACGGCGACGCGCGAAGGATCCCGCCTTACACGGGTTCGATTGGCTTGGCCTGGGCACGCCCTCGGCCGACGAATGCGAGGAAACCGACGCTAACAAAGTTCGCGCCCTCCGTCGCGCCTTGGATCGCTATTATGAGAGGAACGAAAAAACGTCCCCCGCTTGACCGCGAGCGATCTCATGCACGACAAGCTGCAATCCGACCAATGCGCCCGGGCGCTCAAAGCCCTCGCGGATCCCGAGCGTCTGAAAATCATCCAGTGTCTGCAGATCGGGCCACGCAACGTCACGGAGTTGGCCAAACTTCTCAAAGTCGAAATCGCCAACGCTTCCCATCACCTTCAAGTGCTCCGCCACGCCGGTCTGGTGCATGACAAAAAAGAAGGCAAATTCGTCATCTACTCCCTCGACCCGGCCATGGTGTCCGCCGACGTCGTTGAACTCGGCTGTTGCCGTCTCGAACTCGGCAAGCGCGATCCCCCTTGACCCGTTTCGCGCTCGCCCCGCCCCTCTCGACGCGAACCCCCTTCCCAAACATCCCGTTTTCCCGCCCTTGCACTCACGCAAACACTCAATAGACTGTTTGAACGTAATAAGGAGCGCCGATGGACCGTTCCGAACCCGCCTTACCGGCACGCTGCCTCGCCGAGTTTCTCGGCACCTTCCTCCTGGTCTTCTTCGGCCTGGGCGTAGTTCACGCTGCCGTCCTGACCGGAGCGCAGCAGGGCCTTTGGCAAGTCGCCATCGTTTGGGGCATCGCCGTCATGGTCGCCATTTATGTCGTCGGCGGCGTCTCCGGCGCCCACATCAACCCGGCCATCACCGTCGCCATGACCTGCCTGCGCCGCTTCTCGGTGATCGACATGATCCCCTATATCGTCAGCCAACTGCTCGGCGCCATGGCCGCCGCCGCCGTGCTCTTTCTCATCTTCGACCCTTTCCTGCGCGAAAAAGAATCCTACACCCCCCGCGGAGAACCGGGCAGCGTCGTCACCGCCATGTGCTACGGCGAGTATTATCCCAGCCCTGGCGGCTTGGCCGATAAGTTCGGCTGGGACGATCCCCGCACCCGCCAACTCCTACTCGACCAGCATTTCAATCGCGTCAAGGAAGGCACCGCCTTCTTTGCCGAATTCTTCGGCACCCTCTTCCTTGCCCTCGTCGTCTGGGCCGTCACGGACGAAAAGAATCGTGCCCGTCCCCTTTCACGCCTGGGGCCGGTCTTCATCGGCCTGACGATCGCGATGCTGATCTCCGTTCTCGCCCCCGTGACGCAAGCGTGCTTCAATCCCGCCCGCGATTTCGGCCCACGCCTTTTCGCCTATTGGGCCGGTTGGGGCGAGGTCGCCATCCCCGGACCGAATGGCCGCGGCTTTTGGCTCGTCTATATCCTCGCCCCCATCGCCGGCGCGTTCGTCGGCGGCGCCCTATACAGTTGCCTCATCCGCCCCTTCCTGCCCGATACCCCGCAGGAAACCGATCAGCCCACCGCGACAATCCAAACTCAAATTCATTGACCCCGCGACCGAACCCGGAGCGATTGCGATGCGACGAGTCCTTGCCGTTTTGACCGCTTTTCTGGTATCCGCTCTTGCCACGGCCGGCGCTCCCAAACTTAGTCCCACGCTGCCCTACACCGGCAAAAAGTCCGCCCCCGTCACCTACCAAGTCGATCTCTCTGCGGTCGTCACCCCGCCTTACAAGGCCAAAGTCCTCAAAATCTGGATGCCGATCCCGCCGACCGATGACATCCAGCAGGTGACGAAGACTTCCTTCTCGACATTCCCCATGAAAGTCGAACCCACAATCGGCGCAGAGAAGACTTATGGCAATCGCTTCGCCTACTTCGAGTTCGCCAACCCGGCCGGCGCCCAAATGGTGCGCCATCAATTCACCATCACCACCCATCAAGTCGAATGGGACATCGACCCCGCCAAGGTCGTCGCCGTCAAGAATTGGCCCGCCTCCTTCGACCCCTATCTACGGGCGGAAAAGTTCATCCCCACCGACGGCAGCTTCAAGGCGATCGCCGCCAAGATCGTGCCCGAGCCGACCAATCCCAGCGCCGATCTCGTCGCCGTCATGGACTGGGTCAACAAGACCATGGTCTATTCTCACAAGGAATGTTCTCTGCAAGGAAGCGCCGTCTTCGCCTTGGAAAAGAAAACCGGACATTGCAGCGACTACCACGGCCTCTGCACCGCGCTGAGCCGTTCGCTGGGCTTCCCCACCCGCATCGTCTACGGCATCAACCCCTATCCGAAAGCCTCACCGTCTCATTGCAAACTCGAAGCATTTCTCCCCCCCTATGGCTGGGTCTGCTTCGACGTTTCCGACACGCAAAACCTGATCGGCAAGATCATGAAGGAAAAAACCCTTGATGACGCCGAAAAGAAATCGCTCGTCGCCGCCGCCCATAAACGCCTCGCTTCCGGTTTCCGCGACAACACCTGGTTCCTGCAAACCCGCGGCAGCGGCTACGACCTCGCGCCCCCCGCCGTCAACAAAGCCGCCGTCGTGCGCACCATCTACGCCGAAGCCGACGGCAAAGCGTATCCGGAACCCGACCCTTCCGACCCAACCGCGCGGGCCTTCTCCTGGATGACCATGCACCGCTACGAAGCGGATTGCGAAGTCACCAATCCGCTCCAAGATTGGCGCTCGCTTCTGAAATAACAACTCCCTCTCCCGCCGCGGGGAGAGGGTCGGGGTGAGAGGAGCAACATCAAGGAGTCCATCATGTCCACTCTTCGCTTCATCATGGTCGGCGGCTTTCTCGGCGCCGGCAAGACCACCACTCTCGCCCGCCTCGCCCGTCATTACATGGACCAGGGCAAACGCGTCGGCCTCGTCACCAACGATCAAGCCCAGGATCTCGTCGACACCCACTCGCTCCGCCAACAGGGCTTCCCCGTCGAAGAAGTCGCCGGCGCCTGCTTCTGTTGCAAGTTCAACGATTTGATGGACAAGGTCTCGGCTCTGGAAACCAACGAACGGCCCGACATCCTCCTCGCCGAACCCGTCGGCAGCTGCACCGACCTCGTCGCCACCGTCGTCCAACCGCTCAAAGATCTCTATGGAGATCGCTTCTCCGTCGCGCCCTACACCGTCCTCTTCAAGCCCAGCCACGGTCTCAAGATTCTCCGCAACGAGGGCGGCGGCTTCTCGCCCAAGGCCGCTTACATCTTCAACAAGCAACTGGAGGAAGCCGACGCCGTCATCATCAATCGCCTCGACGAACTCACCCCCGCGCAGAGCGATGAGCTTTATCGCCTCGTTACCGACAAACTCCCCGGCGTGCCCGTCGTCCGCCTCTCCGCACGCACCGGCGCCGGCTTCGACGGTTTGACCGAACTCCTCGACCAACAAGGCAACTTCGGCCGAAAAATCCTCGATATCGACTACGACATCTACGCCGAGGGAGAGGCAGAACTCGGCTGGCTCAACTCCAGCGCCCGCGTCAAAGCGTCCACCCCGTTTTCCATGGACCAGTTTCTGCTCGACGTGGTCGACGGCATTAAACAATCCCTCGCCGGGACCGGCGCCGAGGTGGCGCACCTTAAGGCGATCGGCCTCTGGGAAGGTTTCTTCGGCGTCGCCAACTTGGTCAGCAGCCAGACTGCTCCGGAGCTATCGCTCGCCTCCGGCTACGACGTCCAGGAAGCCGACGTCATCGTCAACGCCCGCGTCGCCATGGACCCCGAGGATCTGAAGACCCACGTCCACAAGGTGCTGTCCGACCAATGCACTAAGCGCAACGCCGCCCTCCACGACCAACAAACCCAAAGCTTCCGCCCCGGCCGACCCACGCCGACCCACCGCTACGCCGCCGCCAAATAGAACTTTTGTGGTGCCGGTATCCTACCGGCACATGTCGTGGCGCCGGTATCCTACCGGCACGTTTCGAACACCCAAGTTTCCTGTCACGGCGGCAAGGACACAGCCAATCCGCGTACCCGTGCCGGTAGAATACCGGCACCACACCACACCCGGCCTCCGCTTCAATCATCCCGCCATTGATTCTGCCGATACTCGATCTCCCGATACATCTGCAGATTCTGCACGGCAAGCATGCCGAACAGGATCGCCACGAACAAGGGATACAAGTTTGGCCAATACAGGTGTTGCTCCGGCGGATTCTCCGGCCGGTTGCGAATCATCACCATGACCGCGTAGAGTGCGATCAACCCGCCGATGACAAACGACATTCCGACGGCAATCTTCTCGCCCCGCCGCCGATTGAAGAGGAAACAGACGTCGCGCAGCACCTGCCCGCCGTCGAGCGGGAACACCGGAATCAGGTTGAGGAGATTCCAGAACAAATTCATGAAGAGCAGAAATCGAATCGCGTTGGAAAAATACTCGTTGAACCGCGCGATGTGAAAAACTTGATGGAACACGAATTTGTCCAGCGCGAGCACCAATCCATATAAGGCAAACCCGGCCGCCGGCCCCGCCAAGGAGATGATGATCCGCTGCCAGGTTCGCGCGTATTGATAGCTTCCGATCGCCAACCCGCCGAACGAATAGAGCACGATGTTGCCCGGACTGCCGAAAATGCGGCCCGCGATGACGTGGCCCAATTCATGAACCAGGATGGAAAGGAAGGTCGCCGCCACCCAGATGAGCACTAGCCAGGGGCTCTGCTGCATGTACTGCCAGCCCATCAGCAAGCTGAAAAGCCAAAACGTCGGATGCACGCGCACGCCGACGCCGAACATTCGCCAACGCAAGTCGAACGGAGACGGCGACGGTTCCATCAACACGGCGTTTACCTCGTAATAATAAAGAGTCGGCAAATCTCAACCCGCGGGGTCATTTTCGATTTGCATTTTCCAACCGGCAAGGCGAAATTGACAGAGCGGCATCGGCCTCCGGACACACCCAACCTTAATCTATGTCAAGAGCGGAGTTCTTCATGCCACGCATCGCGGTTTACACCGGCGTCTTCGACCCCGTCCACTTCGGCCACCTCGACATCATCGAACGCGGCTCGAAGCTCTTCGACCGCCTCATCGTCGCCGTCGGCGACAATCCCGACAAGACGAGTCTATTCACCCAGGACGAGCGCGTCGCGATGATTCGCGAAACGATTACCGGCCTTCCCAACGTCGAGGCGCAGCCCTTCCATAACCTGGCCGTCAAATTCGTCCGCGAACTCGGCGCCCGCGTCATGTTGCGCGGCATCCGCACCACCAGCGACATGGAGTATGAATTCATGATGTCCCTGACCAACCTCGCCCTGGACGCCACCATCGAAACCGTTTTTCTCATGGCTCGCGAAAACCACTCCCATGTCAGCGGCACCCTCCTCCGCCAAATTGCCCGCCTCGGCGGCGAACTGCAAAGCTTTGTCCCCCCTTCCGTCAAAGCGAAACTGATCGAGCGCGCCACGCAAAAGTAATGATCGCCACAAATGCCGCGGCGCGCGGGTTAGCACGACGCGCGAGCGAGTGAATTCACTCGCTCGCGCGTCGTGCTAACATTAACCTTCGATAATTAGTCGCGTTGCACAACCCGATAGCCGCCGCCGTTCGGATAACGAACGATGACGCGATGGCCGTTGGGCCATTCGAATACGGTCCGACCATGACCGATGATGGTGCGCTCGAAGCGAACGCAGGGCACACCTTGAACGCAGCCGGGAATGCAGACCTGGACGTCGTAGTGACAACCCGTGCAGGGATGGACCACGCCGAGAATGACGCTTTGCGGCGGGCAAGGCGGCGGACAATCGCGCCGTCCGCCCAAGGCGTCGGCCGATTCGGCGCCGACCAACGTGAGAACGCCGATCACCATGGCGCCCGTGAGCCAACAATTCAGTTTGGACATATGAAGTCTCCTCACGAATACGAACGAAGGCGCTGGCGGCGACGCCCGGAAGGCGTCGCGACATTACTGTCAGTCTAGGACAGATGGGGAGTTTGGCAAGAATTTCCGGGTGCGACAGTCCGTTGAGGAAGAGGCGTTGTCTTGGCGAGTGAGTATCACAATTCACGTTTCTCCCCGCGGAGGTATCGTTGAACCTCTCGCAGATTATGAAATGCAGTGTCGCGAAAGGGATCGCCGTCTTTCTCAAGATTCCAAAGGAAGGCCTTCTCCAGTACGAATTCCAACTGTTCACATTCGAGCAGACCCAGGTCGCAGAGTATTTGGATGTCTTCCCGATCTTTGGTGGAATAGCGGCGCAACTTGGTGGCGGCAAGGTCGTGAGGAGACAAATGGTAGACAGAGATATTTTCCCATGCGCCGCCGAGTTTTTCCGCTCTCGCTTCATATCCGGCCGGTACTGGAGGAAGCCCCTCCTCCACCACCTCAAGGTAAAGCCCAAGCTGTTTGGCTCCGGCACTATTCCGGCCGAAGGCATTTAGGGCGAACTGCAAGAGATGGGGTGTGCCGCGCGGCCGAAGAATATCAATGTCATTGGTCGCGGCGGGATAATCGTATTTGTAGACCAATGAGGATCTTCCAATGTGGTAGAGGACCAGCTTCTCTCCCTTCGCATGGGGAGCCAGCGCGAGATCCAGAGCCGTCAGAAATGCTTCGATGGTCTTTTTCATTCGCCGCCGTTCGGATGGAGTCGCTGGCCGTGGCTGCCTGCGTCCTCAAGTTCCCGCGTTCTTGCGGCGAACGCCTGTAAATCACCCGCATAGGAGATGTTCCACCTTCGCCAGATTGGCGAGAGTCGCCCCTCCGCGGGCCGTCCCAGGCTATCCGTCTCGCTTTTGCATTTCGCGGCACGGATGAATTTATCAAGATGGATATCGCTTTGCGGTTCCGATTTGCGCGATCCCAGCTTTGCGAGCGCCAGGGCGATGTCGCTCAGCCACGCCAGCCGTGTTCGTACGCGCCGATCGAACAAGCGAGCAAATGCAAGCGTCAGAGGAACATCGAAATGATTGCGCGACAGCAGGAACGGAATCGATTCTACGATTCGCGGTTCGGGACGGTCGCCTTTGAGCGCCAACACCAATACTTGCTCGGACGGACGGAAGGCGCCGGGTACGATTGGATCCGCGACGACCAAATCTCGTATCCCCAGGTGGAAAAGCTCGAATGCGATTCCCCGAAGCGTTCTTGATGCCCGGAACTTGCCACGCGTCAGGACTTCCACTGGAATTTTCAGCGCCGTCGCAATCCGCAAGGTTTCTTCGAGAGTCGGCTTCCGCTTGTTTTGTTCGATCCTCAACAGTCTAAGCCGTGGAATCTGCGCGGCGGCGGCGAGGGCGTTTTGCTGCCATCCGGCGGCTTCACGCGCTTCTAGAAATCGAACACCGAGTTCGCCAAAAGTTTCCCCTGCCATGCCATGCCTTGCCTTGAGTCCGCCCGCGCAACGTGGTCAAGTCGGTTGTTTCCTCACCATCGATATTACACCCCATCACGACCGCATGCAAACAATATGTTCCAAAACAGAACCAAAAGTTCTATTTTAGAACACTGTGTTCCAAAGTAGAACCATGTCGCCTTGCAGCGTTCCAAAAGACCCACGCACAAAGGTCGCGATCAGTTGAGGTTCGAGAGCATACGCTGCACTGCCTATCGAATGGATTTCACATCGAGGTGAAACGAATTAAGCGACGTAAGACGAACCGATTGCGTCAATTCAGTCAAATTGGATTTCAGATCGGGTGGGGGTGGGGGAATGAAATGAAACGTCGAACGCTAAGCCGCAAGCGGCGGATTCGCCGACAAAAGTGGTGAGGGCCGGGATTGAACCGGCGACCTAAGCCTTTTCAGGGCTCCGCTCTACCAGCTGAGCTACCTCACCAGCGAATTCTCATTCTAGACGACACGCACACGCCGACAAGGTTCGACCAGGCGTTTTTCCCGCTTGCGGCTTAGCGCGACCGCCGTCTCGCTAAGCCGCAAGCGGCGGTCCTACTCCTTCTCGCGGCTTTCCACCGTGACTGCCATCACTACCGGGGCGGACCCGTCGCCTGTTCCCTTTACCAACTCGATCTCGCGAATGACCTCGCTCCGTTTGGGAATAACCGCCAAATACCGCATCTGCTGCCCCCGCATCGCAAACGCGAATTCCGAGCCCGGCACATCGATCCGGCGAATGTAATCCGAGAAATGGATGCCGTTCACCAGCGGATGGTCCTCCGTCTTGCCGTCGTCGTAATGCAACCGCACCGTTAGCGTGGTCGTTCCCTTTGGCGTGGCCGGATACCCCCAACCGCTGATCCCGCTCAAGAAATGAATCGCCTTCGCCGGCGCGTTGCACGGCAGCTTCACCGACTTGGGCATCTTCGGCGGCAGATACCCCTGCGGCCCCTGCAACATCAGCACATTGGGAATCCGGCCCTCGCGCGGATCGATCAAGTAAAACGGCACTCCCTTCACCGTGCGCGGCGACCAATCCGGCAGAATCAGGCGCTGCTCGGGCGCCTCCTTCGAAATGAACATCCCCACCGTGCTCACGACATTGGCGACGCGATCCAGCGGCAACGTGAAATACTTGCCCCGCTGCGTGAGAAACTCCAGCAGGTCGAGAACTTCCTGTTCACTCAGTTGCTTCTCGAACCCTTCAGGCATCACCGACTTGGAAGTCGCTTGCAACGTGTCGATCTCTTCGCGCTGCACGACATGCTTCTTCGCCTGCGGATCGATCAGCTCGATCGCGGTCTTCGATTCCGATGTGAGCATGCCGTTGAAAAATCGTCCATCGGCCGTGCTCACCGAGTAAAGGCGATAGTTGCCCTCCACGCTCCGACTCGGGTCCAGCAAATGAATGAGCAACTCCGCCTTGGGATGCACGGCCATGCCCGTGAGATCCGGCCCCACCTTGTTGCCTTCGCCGTTGTGCGTATGGCAAACCGCGCAGTGCTTCTTGAACATGAGCTTACCCGCGTCGGCATTCGCCTTCTTGGCGAGCAGCGGCAGGAACTGATCGATCACTTTCTGACGATCCGCGCTCGGCAATCCGCCCCCGGACGCCAGCAGCTTCTTGGCCCGGCTCGCGATCCCCTTTTCCGGATGCGCCAAGAGAGTCTGCTTCTGCGCCAGCGAAAGCTCGGCGATCTGCATCTTGCCTCCTTCAAAGGCGTCCAGCAAGGCCCGCGTCGTCTCCGCTTTGCCCAACAGCATCCGCAAGCCCGCGCCCTTCATCACCGGCGAAAGTTCCGGCATCCGCTTCAGCAACATCCCCGCCAATTCCGGCACGGCGCTCGCGCTGAGCGCATCCAGAAGCCCCGTCGCGAACTCCGGCGACGTGCGCGGCGTAAGCTGCGCCAAGAGCCGACCGGCCACCTTTTCATCCCGGGGAAACAACGCCACCAACTGCCGAGCCGCGTCGACACGCACCGCATCTCCCCCCGCGTCTTTCTCCAGCGACGCCCACAGTGACCGCGTGATCTCCACCGTCAAACTCTCCAGACCCGCGACCCCCGTCACCTCCGCCAGCCGAAGCAGATCGGCCTTTTCCTTCGCAAAGAGCGGCCAATAGCGCACCAAGAACTTCTCGGCCGCCGCCGACTCCTTCAACTTGACTCCCTTCCGCCAACCCTTGACGAGGCCGCGCACCAGCGCTTCCGCATTGTCCGCGTTCGCATCCGTCCAAGTAGCCAACACCGCCTCCACTCCCGCTCCATCCTTGAGGCCGCGCGCATAGTGTTCACTCACACGCGCCACGACTTCCCGCGCGCGCATCGGATATATCGTCTTGCTCTTGCCCAGCGCTCCAAGAAAGGTCTCCGCGTCGTGGGCGATGGCGATCGTGAGCGCGTCCGGCAGCCAGCGATCCTTCAGATTCCCGTCCTGGTTGAGCGCCGCCGCCAATGCCTGGGCAACATCGCCGCGCTGAGACTTGGTCAGCCGGTCGAGCGGAACCTCGCTCCATGCCAGCAATGCCGCTTGCCGCACATGAGCATCCGGATCCTGAAACACGTCCAAGCGCCGCTCAATCGCGTGCCGAAAGAACAGTTCCGGCGGCAAGACGGCGACGGCGTTGCGGCGCACGGCGTCGGACTTATGCCGCGCCGCCCCTTGCGCCGCGGCGAGCCCGTCCGCATGGTCCTCATCCACCGCGCCCAAGCCCTTCAGCGTCCATAACGCATGCAACGCCCCGACATTCAAATTGAGCGCATCCAAACTCGGGTCTTGCACCAGCTTGATTAGCGCGGGCACAACATCCTTCTTGCCGCGCTCGACCAAAAGCCGTTGCGCGTGCCGACGCCAGAAAAGATTGTCGTTGGTAAGCGCCGCCACCAACTCACCCGGAGCCGCATCCTTCAGATTCAAATTCGCCGGCAACTTCGCCCCCTTGGGAACCAGCTTCACGATTCGGCCGTGCTTCTTATCGCGCAGCGGCGTTTCGTAGGCGTTGCCTTTGCCCGTCTTGAAGCCGGCGGGCGTGGGGTTGTGCTGGACGATGTAGTTGTACCAATCGATGATCCACACGCAGCCGTCCGGCCCGACCTCGGCCATGATGGGCGAGGTCCATTCATCATCGCTGGCAAGCAGATTCCAAGCGTTGCGCGAGGTGAAGTCGCTCGTAAGTCCGCCCCGCGCGCCGACGCGCTGAATCTCGAACGTGGCGACCAGGTGCCCCGTCGGCTCCGTGACGAAGGCCGTCCGATTCCAGTAATATTTGGGGTATAGCCGGGCGGTGTATAAGGCGTGTCCCGCCGCCGCCGTGAAGCCGCCGTGGTAATCGACCTGTCGCACCTTGTTCGTGATGGGATAGAACTTGTTGCTCTCCGCCATGCTGCTTAAGACGCTCGACGACAAGCCGCGCACCGATTCGTAATAGCGGTTGGGGATCGGCAGATAGACGCTCGGCGTGCCGTTCGCGGTGGACGCGAAGACCAGGCCGTCTTCCGAAAGCCCCAGACCCCAGGTGTTGTTGTTGGTGTTGCGCAGAAACTCGAATTTGCCGCCGTCGGGCTTTACGCGATAGATGCCGGTGCGGAAATCGTGGCGTTCGCCGCCGATGTCTCCCTTGAAACCGGCATAGCCGACGACGCCGTAAAACCAGTTATCCAGCCCATAGTGCAAATTGCTCGGCCCCGCATGCGTGTCGTTGGTCGACCAACCGGTGAAGAGGATTTTGCGCTCGTCCGCCTTGTCGTCGCCGTCGGTGTCCTTGAGGAAGAGGGTATGCGGCGCCTGGTGGACGACGACGCCGCCATTCGCGAAGGCAAAGCTCGTGGGGATGCTCAGCTTGTCGGCGAAGACGGTGAAGGCGTCCATCGTGCCGTCGCCGTCCTTGTCTTCGCAGATGACCAGGCGGTCGTTGCCCTTGCCGTCGGGCTTGCGCTCGTTGGGATAATCGACGGATTCCGCGATCCACAATCGGCCGCGCTCATCCCAGTTCATGCAGATGGGCCGGCGAATCTGCGGATCGGCCGCCACGAGTTGCACGTCGAAGTCGACCGGCGTCACCATGTGCCTAAGCGACTCGGCCGGCGCCAAGGGCAGCTGCATCGGAATCGTCGTCTTCCCGATCGTGCCCCACTTCGCGCCCGCCGGATAAAACGGGATTTTGGCGTCCACATACTGGAACGGCTTTAAGTCCTTGGGCAACTCCCGCATCTTCGGCGGCTGCGCCGCGAGCGGCGCGATGAATACAACGGCGAGAATCAGGGAGGGGATTTTCATGATGACATTTCTCGCTAAGCCGCAAGCGGGGAGCGCCGCGCATTAGTAACTAAACTTGCTCAACTTCACCTTGCCGCGAAAGCTCCAATACACC